>OGWZ01001316.1_pt1 | contig 23752 bp, 21 predicted proteins | sample 1576141 | NCBI WGS metagenome assembly OGWZ01 (sample SAMEA3541512, study PRJEB24748) | human gut metagenome | biome: human gut; feature: human-associated habitat; material: faeces | place: China | collected 2012
GGGGTTTCCGCATTTCTATTTTATTTCGTTGTAACACATGTATTGTAATCCTACACGCAGCCAGGAGAAATCCTTCGCCCCGCCTTGACACGTCCTACGATCTTTGCTATGATAGATATGCTTTTGAAAATCATCTGCGGGTGTAGTTCAATGGTAGAACGGCAGCTTCCCAAGCTGCATACGAGGGTTCGATTCCCTTCATCCGCTTCCTGAGACGGTGTGAATCTTTCACACCGTTTTTTCTTTGCCCGGCTAAAATTTTCCACAAAAAACGCCCAGCACAGTGCTGAGCGTAAAATTATTTTCTACGGTTTAATATTGGCGTTTTGGTTCAAAGCCGTGGTCTTCCAGCGCTTTGATGATCTGCGCGACGTGCTCATGGCCGTTGGTCTCGGCGGTGACTTCGAGCACGACACGGTTGAAACGATCCTTGGCCTTGAACTGGTTGTGATCGAGCCCGATGATGTTGGCGCGCTGATCGGCGAGGATCTTTGCGATCAGGAGCAACTGACCAGGTGCATCCGGCAGTTCAACGCTGAAGGCGAAAATGCGTCCGCTGGTGACGAGACCGGAGCGGATCATCGAGGAGATGGTGACCATGTCGATGTTGCCACCGGTGACGACGCAGCCAACTTTTTTATTGCGGCTGTTGAGATGGCGCAGCGCAGCCAGTGGCAGCGCGCCAGAGGCTTCGACGACGAGTTTGTGCTTTTCGAGGAGCAAGAGCACGGCTTCCATGATCTCTGTTTCGCTGACGGTGATGATGCCGTCGACATATTTCTGCACGAAGTCAAAGGTCAGATCGCCAACCTCGCACACAGCGACACCTTCTGCGCAGGTGGAGGTTTTCGCCAACGGCGTCACTCTGCCGCGCTCGAGCGAAAGCTTCATGCTGGCAGCGCCTTCTGGCTCTACGCCAGTGATGCGAATGTCCGGCTTCAGCGCTTTGGCTGCCAGCGCCACACCGCTGATCAGCCCGCCGCCGCCAACCGGCACGAGGATCTCGTCCAGATCCGGATTTTCGCGCAACATTTCCAGCGCCAGCGTGCCCTGGCCACAGAGCACACCGTAATCGTTGTAGGCATGGACGAAAAGCCCGCCAGTTTCGACAGCAACTTCCAGCGCCTTGCGATAGGACTGGTCATAATTTTCGCCGTGGATGACGACATTGGCGCCTTTTTCCTGGGCGCTCTTGATCTTAATGAGCGGCGTCACTTCCGGCATGATGATCGTGCAAGGGCAGCCGAAATGCTGCGCGGCATAGGCAACACCCTGTGCGTGATTGCCGGCGGAAGCGGTGACGATGCCATGGGCGCGCTCCTCTTCTGTGAGCTGGGAAATGCGGTTGTAGGCCCCGCGGATCTTGAAACTGCCGGTCTTTTGCAGATTTTCCGGCTTGATCCAGACATCGTTGCCAAATTCCTGCGAAAAATAGCTGCTGTGGATCATGCCTGTGTCGCTGATAACGCCCTGCAGACGCTCCGCAGCTTTTTCGATCTCGCTCAAATGTTTTTCTAATACACCTTCAGCCATGTTTTGGCCCCCTTCATTTTTATATTGTCTTAATATAGTCAGTGCCTACAGTATAACACAAGGCCGCCGCGTCTTCAAGCGCCAGAGATATACCGACAGGAATCCGTTTTCTCTGTTATATAATAAGAATCTTTTTGGTCAGAAATGCGTCTGACGCCTTGTTATTTCCCGAGAGATAGCCTATGCTTAAAGTGTACACGAGCTGGAGCTTCTTCCGTGTTTGTGTATAATCGCGATCCTCTGTCTGGCTGGTGCCGGGCCGCCTACCCACGCAGTCTCACACACGATGGGTCTCGATTAACAACCTCTTTTTGGACAGACCGCAATGCATAGTCCCCCCTTTTGTGCCAATCGCGGTCTGTCCTCTTTTTGTGGAAACAAACGTTGTCACCGCCCGCCATTAACGGTATAATAAAGCCAAATGACTATCACATACTAAGCGAGGCAGGTATGAAAAAACACATCAAAGAGATCATCGTTGTAGAAGGCAAAGACGACGTCAGCGCTGTGCGCCGCGCTGTCGATGCCACGATCCTCACAACCAGCGGCATGGGGCTGGCGCATCTGGACGAGATCGCCGCGCTGGGCAAGCGCCAGGGAGCGATCATCCTGACCGATCCAGACGTGCCGGGCACACGCATTCGTCAGCGCGTGACAGAGCTGTTGCCGAATGCCAAGCATGCGTTCATCGCACGCAAGGATGCATGCCATCCTGTGACAGGAAAGGCCGGCGTCGAATACGCCGCGCCGGAAACGATCCTGCGCGCGCTGGAAAAAGCCTACGCAACGAGCGATGCACCTGAGGCGCGCTACACGATGGCCGATCTCATGCGCTGGGGGCTGGCCGGTGCTGCCGGCAGCGCCGCACGGCGCGAACGTTTCTGTGAAACGCTGGCACTGGGGCACGCCAACAGCAAAACGCTGCTCAAACGCCTCAACAGCTTCGGCGTGGAGGAAGAGATCATCCTGGAAGCGCTGGCGGAATTGGAGGCAGACAATGAATCTGAATGACCGCTTAAAAAAACATCACATCACCCTACAAAAAAAATACGGACAGAATTTCATCGGCGATCCAGCGCTGCTTGAACGCATCGCCACGGTCTGCGACTGGCAGCCAGGCGATCGCGCGCTGGAGATCGGCCCTGGTGCTGGCACGCTGACTCGGGCCATCGCCCGCGAAGCAGAGGAGGTGTTGGCCATCGAGATCGACCGCCGTCTGGCGCCGCTGCTTGAAGAAACCCTCGCCGACTGTGCCAATGTGCACCTTGTTTTCACCGATGCGCTGAAAGCAGATCTCGACGCCCTGATGCGCGACACCCTCGGCTGGGATGGCCGCTACAAGCTCATCGCCAATCTGCCATACTACATCACAACGCCGCTGATCATGCACGTGCTCGAAGACAGCGAAAAGGTCAGCGAACTTGTCATCATGGTGCAGAAGGAAGTCGGCGAACGTCTCTGCGCTGCACCTGGCAGCAAAGCCTATGGCGCTGTCACCGTGATGGTGCAGTACGCCGCCACCGTCGCGCGCGCTTTCGATGTTGGCCGCCATGCCTTTGTGCCGGCGCCGGAGGTGGATTCAACGATCCTCCACCTGATCCCGTACGAAAAGCGCCCGATCCAGGCGCAGAGCGATGCTGTTCTGCGCCGCGTTGTCAAGGCGGCGTTCAGCCAGCGCCGCAAAACGCTGCGCAATTCTCTCTCCAGCCTGGGCTGCGACAAAGCCCTCATCAAACAGGCGCTGGAAACTGCCGGCATCGAAGATTCCCGTCGCGCAGAAACGCTTTCTGTGGCAGAATTCGTTGCACTGGCGGATGCATTTTACGAAGGAGGTCTCTCATGAACGCACGCGAAACATATCAGGCCTGGTGCGCCCGCACCGACCTCACCGACGCCGAACGCGCAGAGCTCGCTGCGCTTGACGCAGACGACATCGCGCTGAACAAGGCCTTCGGCGCCACGCTTTCCTTTGGCACAGCTGGCCTGCGCGGCATCATGGGCATGGGCACCAACTGTCTCAACCGTTTCACCATCGCCTGGGCCACGGCTGGCATTGCTGAATGGCTCGGCGAGATCGGCAAAAAAGGCCAGCCTGTGGTGATCTCCACCGACAGCCGCCTGAACCACGAAGAATTTGCGCGCACGACTGCCCTCGTGCTGGCGCAGTACGGCATTCCTGTGCTGCTCTGGCGTCAGCCAACGGCGACGCCGATCCTCTCCTGGAGCGTGCGCCATTTTGGCTGCGCCGCCGGTATCATGATCACTGCCAGCCACAATCCACGCGACTACAATGGCTACAAAGCCTACGACGCAAATGGCTGTCAGCTTTTGGCGGAGGATGCTGGCATCGTCACGCGCTATGCCGACGCTTATTTTGGCGGCAAGCCATTCACCGTCGAAGGCGATTTCGACGCGCTCTGTGCCAGTGGCCAGATCCGTCTGCTTGAAGACGAGCTTGCCGATTATCTGCGCACCATCGAAGAAACGGTGGCGCCGCTGCAAAGCGCTGGCGATACGCCGCTGGCCATTGGCTTCACGCCGCTGCACGGTGTCGGCGGTGCGCCGGTCTGCGCTGTGCTCGATCACTTCGGCATGGACGTGCACGTGGTCGCTGAGCAATTCACGCCAGACGGACATTTTCCAACGATCGCCACGCCAAATCCCGAGCTTCCTGTGGCTTACGACCGTCTCTTTGCGCTCGCCAGCCGCGAAGAGCTCGATCTGCTCATCGCCACCGATCCCGACAGCGATCGTCTCGGCGCAGCGGCGAAGGACGCCGACGGCCAGTGGCATCTGATCAGCGGCAACCAGATGGGCGCGCTGCTCATCGATTTTCTCGCAGAAACCCGCGGCGTCCAGCCTGGGGACACGATCATCACGACCACGGTGACCTCCGAATTTGGCAAAGCCACCGCGCGCGCCTGCGGCTACGAGCTGACCGAAACCTTCACCGGCTTCAAATACATCGGCAACTGTGTGACCGACGTGGTGGAGGATCCGGCCCGTCGATTCGTTCTCGGCTACGAAGAATCCTACGGCTATCTCTACGGCGACCACGCCCGCGACAAAGACGCCATCGTCACCGCCGCGCTCGTCGCCTGCATGGCTCAGGCCGACAAAGCGCAGGGCCGCACGCTGCTCGATCGTCTGGATACCCTCTACAAAAAAGTAGGCTTCTGGAGCGACCGCCTCATCAATCTCGTCTTCGATCCGATCCCAGGACAGGAAGCGGTGAGCGATATCGTGATGCGCGCCCTTCGTCAAGATCCTCCACACACAATTGCAACCATTCCTGTAAATAAATTGATCGATTATCTTAGTGGTATTGATTCTCTCCCTAAAGAAAATGTGTTACAATGTATATTGGTCGACGGTTCCGTTGTGTGCTTCCGCCCATCCGGGACCGAGCCAAAAATGAAATGCTACATCAGCGCCTGCGGCGACACCATGGCAGCTGCCGACGCTCTGAGTGAAAAACTCGAACAGGCATTTCATTCCTTTGTTGCCCAATTGAAGGAGGATGCATCAAGTTGATACAAGCGGATTTTTCAAACGCTCACACCGACCTCTCCGATCCTGCGCTGGCTGAACGCGTCGCCAAGATCCACGAACGCCTCCACCATCATCCGGACCTCATGTGCGGCTGGGTGGAATATCCATTTCAGGTGTCCGACGCCGCCCTCGAGCGCATCATCGCAGCAGCAGATGCGGTGCGCAATCGCTGCAGCGTCTTTATCGTGATCGGGATCGGTGGGTCCTATCTCGGCACCATCGCCGGCATCAGTCTGCTGCGTCCGCCGTTTGAAAAACGCGGAACCATCGGTAATCCACGCATTATCTTCGCCGGACAGCATCTGAGCAGCGAATATTATAACCATCTCATGGAGATCCTCGAAGATCCCGAAGAAGAGATCTGCGCCTGCATGGTCAGCAAATCCGGCACCACCACGGAGCCAAAGGTAATCTATGCGATCATCAAGGAAGCACTGGCCAAACGCTACGGCGACAAGCTCAACGAACATATGACGATCATCACCGATCCGCGCTGGGGCTATTGCCACGAGGAAGCAGAGAAAAATAATTTCCCATGCTTCGAGATCCCTGTCGACATCGGCGGGCGCTATTCCGTGCTCACCGCCGTCGGGCTCTTTCCATTTGCCGTTGCCGGCATCGACATCCGCGCACTGATCCGTGGCGCGCGCCAGTCGGCGACAATGTTCATGGAACCGCGCCTGGAATACAACGACTGCTACCAGTACGCAGCCACGCGTTATCTGCAGTCGCAGGCCGGCAAGCGCATGGAGATCTTCGAAGTGTACGAAGGCAATCTGCTCTATTTCACCGAATGGCTGCGCCAGCTCTTCGCAGAAAGCGAATGCAAGGACGGCAAGGGGCTTTTTCCAGCCACCATGCAGATGACCACTGATCTCCACTCCCTGGGACAATTTCTCCAGGAAGGCCGACAGGATTTCATCGAAACAGTGCTTTTTGTTGAACACATCGAAGACAAGATCAAGATCCCGGCAGGCGTCGCCGGCAGCTGCACCAGTCTGCACTGCCTCAACGATATCATTCGCCACAGCGTGCTCACTGCGCACCAGGAAAACGCCACGCCGAATATCCTGCTCAACATCAGCGAATTTTCGGCCTTCACCTTCGGTGAGCTGGTCTATTTCTTCGAAAAAGCCTGCGCCATGAGCTGCTATCTGACCGGCGTGGACCCATTCAACCAGCCAGGTGTGGAAAACTACAAAACCGAGCTCAAGGCTCGCATCGATTCCATGATCAATGCCGAGCATCATGAGCATGCTTAACCAACCATAACAAAGGAGGGTGTTCCATGAGCTATCAGGCATTATACCGCGTCTATCGTCCTCAGACTTTTTCCGAGCTGATCGGACAGGACGCCATTTCCCAGACGCTTTTGAACGCCCTCCGTCAAAACAGACTCGCCCATGCTTATCTGTTCTGCGGCCCTCGCGGCACCGGCAAAACGAGCACCTCAAAGATCCTCGCGAAAGCCGTCAACTGTCTCGATCCGCAGGACGGAGAACCCTGCAACGCCTGCGAAAACTGTCGCGCCATCAACGAGGACCGTTTTCTCGACGTGATCGAGATCGACGCCGCCTCCAACCGCGGCATCGACGAGATCAGAGGCATCCGTGAGCAGGTGCGCTTTACGCCAAGCATGGGCAAACGCAAAGTCTACATCATCGACGAAGTGCACATGCTGACGACAGAAGCCTTCAACGCGCTTTTGAAAACATTGGAGGAACCGCCGGAGCATGTGCTTTTTGTTTTGGCCACGACGGATCCACAAAAAGTGCCAAAGACCGTGCTCTCACGCACCCAGCGCTTCGATTTTCACCGCATCCCGACGCCCGTGCTCGCCGCGCATCTGCGCGAGATCTGTGACCGCGAAGGCATCGACGCCGACGACGAAGCGCTCTCGCTGATCGCCAAAAATGCCGCCGGCGGCATGCGCGACGCCATCAGCCTGCTCGATCAGACGATCGCCTTTGCCGGCGATCAGATCGACCGCCACGCCGTCACGCAGATGATCGGCGGACTCGACGACGACGCGCTGCACACCCTCGTCGCTGCGCTCCAAAGCGGCAACACCGCAGCACTCATGCAGCAGCTCGAGAATCTTCTCTACAGCGGCAGCGACAGCCGCGCACTCATGCACAGCCTGCTCGCCTATCTGCGCGATCTCCTGCTCGTGCGCGTCGGCTCCACCGCCGACGGCAGCACGCCGAGCGAAGCCCTGCGTCAGCAAGCCGCCGGTTTCAGCCTGCGCCAGCTTGAACAGCTTCTCGCCAAAGCCGCCGAAGCCGAGCGCGATATGCGCATCGCTCCCGACGGCGAGCTCGTGCTCGAACTCACCCTCGTGGAAATGGCACTGCTCCTTGCTGGTGAAAGTCCAGCACAGAGCGCAGCACAAACGCGCGCCCATCTTCCAGCTGCCGGCAGCGCACCTGCTGCAAAGCCGCAGCCTGCAGGACGACCACAAACCACGCACGCCGACGAAACGCCAGCCAGCGATAGCACCAGCACAGCAAGCGAAAGCACAGCGCCAGTCGCCACCGCAAATGCAGACGACGCCGCAACCCTCGACGCCCTCCGCCGTCTCTGGCCACAGGTCGTCGAAGCCCTCAAAGACGTGAGCATCCGCATCCACGCCTTTGTCAAACCCGCCGAACTCGTGCGCTACGAAGCCGGCACCCTCACCCTGCGCTGGCCGCGCGGCGCCATCTTCAACTGCAAACAGATGCGCCTGGCCGATAACCAGAAGATCCTTGCCGACACGCTCGCCGTACGCTGGCCGCATCCCGTCCATTTCAACTGCGAGCTCGAAGCAGAAGAGCATCAGGAACCATCCATCGATCTCACCAGCGCCATTCACCAGGTTTTTGGTGAGGACGTACCCATAGAAATTCACTGACAAAAATCACCACATCCTAAGGAGGCCCAATTATGGCTAATATGCAAAACATGATGAAACAGATGCAGAAAATGCAGCGCAACATGGCACAGCTCCAGGAAGAGCTCGCCAAAACCCCAGTCGAAGGCACCGCTGGCGGCGGCGTCGTCAAAGTCACCGTCAATGGCGCCAACCAGATGCTCGCCATCGAGCTCGCACCAGAAGTCGTCGATCCAGACGATATCGAAATGCTCCAGGATCTCATCGTCGCTGCCACCAACGACGCCGTCGCCAATGCGCAGAAGCTTTCTGAAGAACGCATGGGCGCCCTCACCAAAGGCATGAAGCTGCCAGGCGGCATGGGCGGGCTCTTCTGATGCAGCCCTACCAGGACGCCATCGGCGAGATGATCGACGCATTTGCGCGACTGCCCGGCATCAGCCGCCGCGGCGCTGAGCGTCTCACCTATCATCTGCTGCAGCAGCCTGAGGAAGTCTCCGACACCCTCGCCAATGCCATCGCCCACGGCCGCCACAGCATCCATTACTGCAAACGCTGCTTCAATCTCACCGACGAAGAGCTCTGCCCGATCTGCAAAAGCAGCAAGCGCGACAAACACCGCGTCTGCGTCGTTGAAGAAGCCCGTGACATCATTGCCATCGAACACAGCGGAGCCTGGAAAGGCCTCTACCACGTTCTCGGCGGTGTCATCAGTCCAATGGATGGCGTCGGCCCGGACCAGCTCCACATCAAGGAGCTTCTCGCCCGCATCGATGAAGAAGGCATCGAAGAGATCATCCTCGCCCTCAACGCCAGCGTCGAAGGCGAAGCCACCACCCTCTACCTGATCAGCCAGCTTCACACCAAAGATGTCAAGGTCAGCCGCATCGCCCAGGGACTTTCCGCCGGCAGCGACATCAAATACGCCGACCAGATGACATTATCGCGCGCAATCGAAGGAAGAACTGAAATTAACTATTGACAAACGAACCATAATCATGTATTCTATAGAAGTGCTCGTGAGAGTACTTTCGCGGATGTGGCGGAATAGGCAGACGCGTACGTTTCAGGTGCGTATGCCGCAAGGCGTGTGGGTTCAAGTCCCTCCATCCGCAGTAAGCGCTGACCAAATGGTCAGCGCTTTTTTGTGCGCACAAATATTATTCACAAAAAATCATTGAGCGATCTCCTGTTGCAGGATATAATAAAACTACCATTTATATAGAAAGAAGTGGTGTCGAATGACAAAACTCAACGAAGTATGGCTCCATGCAAAGCCAGTAGATCGCGACGTTTGCATGGAGTAAAAATCGTCGCATAATCAAGATGCTGGCTTTGCTGCTTGACGATCATCTCAAGGAGGAAGCCCGCATGAAATACATCAATGCAAAAGATCTTCTTCCCGATGCGCTGGTCAAAGAATTGCAGCGTTATATGCAAGGTGGCTATCTGTATATCCCGGCCGACCAGGCGCAGAAAAAGCGATGGGGAGAAGCTTCTGGCTATCGACAGGAATTACAGCAACGGAACTGCCAAATCGTAGAGGAATTTCAAAACGGAAGCTCCATGGAAGCGTTGGCGGAAAAATATTTCCTGTCTGTATCGGCCATTCGCAAAATCATCTATCAGAAATAAACAGGCAGGAGCGGCAGAAATGCAGCTCCTGCTTTTGTGTTGTGTACAAATTGCTTCGGTATCATCCGGTGTATAGAAGCGCTACCACGCGAGCAGTATGCTATAAGAAAAAATATCTGCAATAGGAGGAAACAACCATGTGTACACGATTCGTCTATCGCGGTGATGAGGTGATCACCGGATTCAATTTTGATATCGACCTTGACGTATGGGATCACAAAATCATAAAGGAGAAAGACTGCTTCTATATCGGCATCCTGCGGCCTGATGGTATACGTCACTCCTATCACGGCGTGAACCGCAACGGAAATGTCGGAACCTTGCTGTATGTTCACGGAAATCCGGAAGGAGCCTATCAGGATGGCAAAGGCTACACGACGATCGCAGACCTGACGGAGCAGTTTGTTCAGGCCAAAATCACTTTTGACGATGCACTGCAGCTGCTGCGGAACCGAAAGATCGTCTACGCTCCGGATGCCACCATGCAAGCCCTGCTGTCTGACCAACAGGGGCGAACGCTGATCATTGAGCCCGGCTTTGGCTGGCGGGAAGAAAGTGGCCGTTACGCGCTGATCACCAATTACTCTATCCTTGCGCCGGAAAGCACGCGCCCCTTCCTTGTGCCGGGAGATGACCGCTACGAAAGGGCTGCGCAACTTCTGAACACATTTGGAAAACAGTTCACTGTCACTGATGCGTTTTCTGTTCTGCAGTCTGTCCGCCAGGAAGGAATATGGGCCACCAGAGTTTCGTTCGTTTATTCAGCAACGGAGCGCGCTGTTTATTATGTACAGAACAATGATTTTTCGCAGATCAAACGCTACACATTTTCACAGCCTTGAAAGGACAAAAAGCCATGAATCCAGAATGCATTTATCCGCGCACAGACGACCACGACACCGTTTATTTGAAAAATGTCATCAACAATCCTAACATCTGCGTCGGAGATTTTACCATCTACAACGATTTTGTCAACGACCCGCGACAGTTTGAGAAAAACAATGTGCTGTACCACTATCCGATCAACCACGATAAACTTGTGATCGGAAAATTTTGCTCCATCGCCTGCGGCGCAAAGTTTTTGTTCACCAGCGCCAACCACACACAAACATCCTTGTCCACCTATCCATTCCCGATCTTTTTTGAGGAATGGGGACTGGATGTCCAGGACATCACAACTGCCTGGGACAATAAAGGAGATATTGTCATCGGCAACGATGTGTGGATCGGTTATGAGGCGGTGATCCTATCCGGCGTTACCATTGGAGATGGTGCGATCATTGGCACGCGCGCCATTGTAACAAAAGATGTGCCGCCGTATACGATTGTCGGCGGCGTTCCCGCGAAAACAATCCGCAAACGTTTCGCGGAGGACACCATTTCAGCTTTATTGGAGGCCCGATGGTGGGACTGGCCCGAAGAAAAAATCAAGCAGCAACTTCCAGCCATCCAGGCTGGAAGGATTGACCGTTTACCGTCCGAAACCATCTGAAAATGTCGCTGCATTAATTCTGGGCGGAAAATCGATCACACATTTCTACGCCTGCTACGAGGCTGGCGAGATCTGCGCGTAAACTGCGCCCGCTGGCGAAAATCGCCAGCGGGCTTTCGTTTCTCAGGCGGCGAAAATTTGCGCTAATTTTCCAGGCATGATATAATATATAGATGTCTCACAAGAGAGGAGTGTGAATGCATGAGCCCGCGCAAATCTTCTGCGCCTACAAAAAAACGGTCGTCAGGAACGCGCACTGCGAACGCGCGCAAAAGCGCGACGGCGTCGCACAAAGCGCACAAGCCGTCGGCCGCTGCCAAACGTCGCCCGGCGAAACGTCGCAAGCCGCGGCGTGCGGATACGGTGATGAACACGTTCGTCTTTGCGATCGCGGTGTTTTTGGCGCTGTGTGCGATCAATCTGATCGGCTTGACGGAATATGTGGAACAGCCAAAAAGCGAGGATGTGACCTACCAGGTGGGGGATCCGTCCAGCTTTTTCAACGCGCTGGGGCCGATCGCCGAAAAATACGACGACACGGGCCTCTATCCTTCTGTGATGCTGGCACAGGCGGCTTTGGAAAGTAATTTTGGCGAGTCTCAGCTCTCATTCGATTATAATAATTATTTCGGCATCAAGGCCCACGGCCATCACCGCAGTGTCAAACTTGCGACAACGGAATACTACGACGGCACAGAAACGACGATCCGCGATTATTTCTGTGTCTACTCAAGCCCGGCAGACTGCTTCGAGGACTATGCCGAGCTCATTGTCTCCAACGAAAATTATGCCGACGCTGTCGGCGCCAAGTCACCGGCGGTCGCTGCGCGTGCGCTGCAGGAAGGCGGCTATGCGACGGATCCGTACTACGCCAGCAAGGTGATCTCGGTGATCAACGAATACAATCTCACACGTTTCGACCCGATGGAGACGCCTGGCAGCCAAAAATCTGACGCGGCGTCCTCCGAGACGACCTCTGAGGAAGGAGAGGGCAAATAATGGCACAAAAGCTCTGGACGCGCCCATTCATCATGATCATGGGCATCAATTTTCTGATCTTTCTCAGCTTCAACATGATCAACCCGTCGTTGCCGCTATATTTCCAGGATCTCGGCATCAGCGAAACGATGACGGGGGTCTGCATCAGTATTTTCACGGTGGGCTCGGTGATCGTCCGCCCGATCGCCGGAGATGTGCTGGACCATTTCGGCCGCCGTGGTGTTTTCTTCATTAGTATGATCCTGCTCGCGGTGCTGATCTTCTGCTACTCGTTCATGACGACGATCGCATTGATCCTGATCCTGCGCGTGCTCCACGGGATCGACTGGAGCTTCGCTTCGACGTCGACCTCCACGATCGCCACGGACATCATTCCGCGCCATCTCACCGGCACAGGCATCGGCATCTTCGGCATGTCGATGTCGCTGGCGCTGGCTGTGGCGCCGGCGCTGGCAGTTGAGCTCATGGACAGCGTCGGCTTCGCGAACATGATCCACATCAGCTCGGCTTTTCTCGTGGTGGCATTGGCGTTGGGATTTTTCTTCCCATTCGACCGCACGCTGCAGCAGGAGACGCCGGTGGAGCGCCAGTCGAAAAAGCGCGACAAACGCGATATTTTCGAAAAAAGCGCTGTGCTGCCGGCGGTGATCATGGGCTTTATCACCCTCACAATGAGCGCCGTGACAACCTACGTGCCACTCTATGGCACAACCCTCGGCCTCGGCAACACGGGCTATTTCTTCACGATCTACGCCATCGGGCTGCTGCTCGTGCGCGCCTTCATCGGCCACGCCATCGACCGCTTCGGCGTCATCGCGACAACGCTGCCATCCCTCGTTTTCATGCTGGCAGCGATGCTGCTCCTGGCGTTTGCGCAAAATCTGCCGATGCTCCTTTTGAGCGGTTTTCTCTATGGCTCTGGCTTTGGCGGCGCGCAGACGACGATGCAGAGCCTGTCTGTGATGAACGCGCCAAGCGAGCGTTTCGGCGCGGCCAACGGCACCTTCTTCATCGGCTTTGACCTGGGCATCGGTTTTGGCGCGTTGCTGGCTGGCACGCTCAGCGACATGCTCGGTTTCCGCATGATGTATCTCCTGCTCATTATCTTCATCGTCATCGCCACGGTGCTCGTTCTGCGCTTCCATCCGTCGAAAAAATCTACCATATGATATAGAAAGGAACTTTCCATGAAATACCTCATCGCATCCGATCTCCACGGCAGCGGCTCCTGCACGCGCCAGCTGCTTGAGCGTTTCGCCGCAGAAGGCGCCGACATGCTCGTGCTCCTCGGCGACCTGCTCTACCACGGCCCACGCAACAATCTGCCTGGCGAATACGATCCCAAGATCGTCAGCGCGCTCCTGAACGAACACAAGGAACACATCATCGCCGTGCGCGGCAACTGCGAAGCGGAAGTCGACCAGATGATGCTCGAATTCCCATGCATGGCCGACTACACCTATCTCTGGCTCGAAAACACGCCGGTATTCGTCACCCACGGCCATCGCTACAACAACCACAGCCTGCCGCCGCTGGCCACTCCGCGCACGATCCTGCTCCACGGCCACACCCACATTCCAGCCAACGAAACGTTTTCCACCCATCGCTACATGAATCCAGGCTCCACCACTCTGCCAAAGCAGGGCAGCCCGCAAAGCTACATGCTCATCGATGGCAACGACGTTTACTGGAAACATCTTGCCGACGGCACCGTCTACATGCAGGATGTGCTGAACAAGGAAGAATAACAACAAAGCGCAGTCACCGCGACACAACGCCGCAGGGACTGCGCTTTGTTCATAATCCGCCGTAATCGAAATCCGGCGCCGGCTCGCGCTGGCTTTCTTCCTCCAGCGCGCGGATGCGTTCGTCGTAGCCGCTGAGCGCCGAAAACGCTGCAAACTGAGCGGCGCGTTTTTCGCGCGACATCGGCGGATGACGCTTGGATACATGGTGGGGTTTGTGCAAGATCGCTTCATAACGTGGGTTCATGCTTTGTGACCTCCTATCTGTGCATTGCGCTGCATGGCGGTGGCGCCATCTTCAAGACTGGTGGCGCGCAGCAGGATATTTTTGCCGAATCGCGCCTTGAGTGAGAGCACCGTTTCCTGCACGCGCCGCTCCCGCGCACGGACGTCTGTCTCTGTCTGCGGCTGCGCTTCGAAAAGGCTCAGCTGGCGCGGCGTGGCACGGCGGTCGTTCTCGCGCAGAACATGGCAGGCGTCGATGGTGATGCGCCGGATCAGCAGCGAAGGATCGACGATGCGGTCAAAGAGCGCCGCCGTGGCTGTGATGATGTCCTGCGACGACGCACTGTGGCGTTCCAGATGGACGGTGCCGTGCGCATGCTTGGGCACGGCGCGCCCGTAATGATCGATGTGGATCTCGCCGCGATACGTGCTGCCTGGACCGATATTCGCCACGTCGTAGCCGATCGTGAGCTCCAGCTGGTCGGTGAGCACATGCTTGCGCACAAGATCCAGCGCCATCTGCTCAGCCATTTCCAGCGTCACAAGCCGCGCTTTTTCGGCGCTGTAAGGCTCGTGCAGCACCTGTCCGGAGCTCAGGCTGTTGTTCTGCGGCTGATAATTGCGGATCTCCGCCAGCGTCGCCGGTTCCCAGCCCCAGGCATGATCGATCAACAGCTCCGCGCCAACGCCGAAGAGCTTGTAGAGCTTCTCTTCGTTATAAAACGCCCCCTCCGCACCCTCAGAGCAGAGCGCGATATCGCCCATCGTGTAGATGCCGAGCTTCTCCAGCCTGCGCGCCGTGCCTCGCCCAACGCGCCAGAAATCCGTAATCGGGCGGTGGTCCCAGAGCGTCTCGCGAAAATGCTGCTCATCGAGCACCGCCAACCGCGCACCCTTGGCGTCAGCCGGCATGCGCTTGGCGAGAATATCCATCGCCACCTTTGCCAGAAAGAGATTGGTGCCCACGCCAGCCGTCGCCGTGATGCCTGTCTCTGCGTGCACCCTATCCACGAGAAAACGCGCCAGCTCCCACGGCTCCATGTCATACGTCCGCAGATACGGCGTCACATCGATGAAGACCTCGTCCACCGAATACGGTACCATATCCTGCGGCGCAATATAGCGCAGGTAAATGCTGTAAATCTGCAGGCTCACCTCCATGTAGCGCGCCATGCGCGGCGGCGCCACGATCGGCTCCAGCGCCAAGCGCGGATTTTCGTCCAATTCCTTCGCATCTGCCGACGCGCCGGAAAGCGGCGCCCGCGCCTTCGTTTTTCGCCAGGCGTTGATCTCTTCGACAGCGCGATTCACCTCGAACAATCGCGGCCGCCCGCCAACGCCCATCGCCTTCAGGCTCGGCGTCACCGCCAGACAGATCGTCTTATTCGTGCGCGACGCATCCGCCACGACCAAATGGGTCGCCAGCGGATCCAGCCCTCTGTCCACACATTCCACCGAGGCATAGAATGATTTCAGGTCGATCGCCACATACCAGCGCTGCATCTCGCTCCCTCCAGTCGAACATATGTTCGCTTTTCTCTATGGTATCACAGATTTCGCCTGGATTTCAAGAACATATGTTCGTTTTTTGTGCAAAATTTTAGCCGCCGTCTCTCCACATAACAGAGAAACAGCGACCAAAATCTTTCAGCGCGCGCGGCGACGTTCCAGCACCGCCGGCGCCGTTTCGCGCAAAAGGAGCACGCCGCCAGCCACAAGAAACGGCAGCAAAATGAGCAGATGCATCACCTGGCTGGTTCCCACCGCGCCGGAGATCATCCCGGCGACGACCGGCGCAACCACTCCGCCCATACATTCGCCACAGGCCGGCGTGAACGATGTCGCGCTGGCGACGAGCGATTCCGGCACCGATTCACTCGGGATCACCGAATTGCAGATCGCCATCGCCCCGCTCATGAAACAGGACGCGCCTGCCAACGCCAGCGTTTGCCCCAGGCTCGAAAGCGGCAGCAGCACAAACGCTGCATAGCACGCGCCGCCCAGCACCGCCGCCAGAACGACGGTGGTTTTGCGGCCGAGTCGGTCAGAAACAAACGGCACGCCAAATTCGCCAATGAATCCGCCGCCGCCAAATCCTGCGAAGATCGCGCCAGCAGCCACCGCCGAAAGCGCCCGCGCTTCCATCAGATAGAGGATCGTATAGGCAGCGACTGTGAAATACCACATCATCGCCAGACAAGCCAGCACCGTGCTCAGCACCACATTGCGATGGCGCAGAAGCGCGCGAAAGCTCTGCTTGTCACCGCTCGTCGTCTCGCTGCTGCGCGGAATACCACGCCCACAGACAAAGAGCAGCAGCGCGCCCAACGCCAAGAGTCCCGCGATCACAAGATAGCTCCCGCGCCAGCCAACCGCCGTCGCAGCAAGCCGCGTGAACACCACCGCACCGATCGCCGAACCGATCAGCGTGTAGCTCGACTGCGCTGCGCCGTAAAAGAGGCCGCGCTTTTCCGGCGCGCTCTGCTCAGCGAGAAACGACAAACTCGCCGGCACGATCGCGCCGCAGCCAAATCCAGCCAGCGCTGTCAGCACATAGAGCAGCGCCACCGAACCAACTGCTGCCGAAAGCCCGAAGGCCACAGCCCCCAGCACCAATCCCGGCACCATCAGCCGCACCTGGCCAATGCGATCGGCCAGCGGACCATTCACAAGGATCGACAGTGTCCAGAAAAACGCGAGCGTTCCTGTAAGATAGCCATTGTGCGCTGTGCTCAGCGCAAACGTCTCGGAAAAATACGGAAAGAGAAACGAGATGCCGTTGTGCACCAGCCCGATCACCGACCAGGCCAGCATCATCAACAGCAGCGCCCGCCATTGATAAGGATGGGATCGCATAGCTTCACCTCCAGAAAAACTGCCCTCCGTCAACGGCGGAGGGCAGCGATCCGATCATCGTCAATGAATGTAGATGAGCTCCATCATGTTCCAGTATGGCACCAACAGCGCAAAGACGATCACGAAGTTCAAAATGATCTTGAAGATCATCGCCTTCACGAAATGCTTCATCTTGATCATGCCAAACGCAAAGACGAGCAAGTACAGCGCGTATTCATAAGGGAAGACGATCTGGTCCAGACCACTGGTGACGATGAAGTAGACCGTCGTTGGATCGATGCCGAGATTGATGGCGATCTCTGTCAGCGGTTGCGTGAACGCAGCCATCATTGCCAGCGGTGTGAGCAGGAAATTGCAGAGGAAGAACAAGAGCCAGCAGAACAGGAAGAACACATAGTAGCTCTTTCCTTCGAGCACAGGCAGTGCATACGTCGAAACCGCTGCACCAACGCCGAGGCTGCCGGCAACGTTACCGATCGACAAGCAGCCAGCGATGAAGAAAATGAAGCCCCAGTTGATCTTGTACACATCCTGGTCGTTCATCAGATCCACGCCCGGCAGGAAGCAGAGGCAAGGAACGATCGCGAACAGCCAGCCAGGTTCCAGCCCAGTCAGGCTGGAAGTGACGAGCAGCGCAAAGAGGATCAGCAGGATAACGAGCGCCTTCTTTTCGTCCTTGCTCATGCTGCCCATTTTGTTCAGTTCGCCGCGGAAATAATCTTTCCCGTTGATCTGTTCCTCAGGACGGAACAGCACCAGGCAGAGCACACCAAGCCCAACAGTGTAGAGCACCATTGGCAGCTGATGCTGGATAACTTCAAACCAGCCGATACTCGCAGGACCGCCGGAAGACTGTCCCAGCCCGATGAGGATCGCCAGGTTGGAGCTGTAGAGCCAGTTCATCGGCGTCAGCGCGCTGAACGCAGCCGCCAGCATGATCCCGGCAGAAGCCTGCCCCGGTTTCAGATTCATCGCGCGGCAAACGCCGTACGCCAGCGCCGCCATTGGAATGATCGAGTTGTCCATGATGAAAAGGTTCATGATCACGCCAGCCAGGATCAGCCCCATGACAATGCCCTTGTAGCTCGCGCCAGTGAGCAGAATGCAGTGATAAGCGATGCGCTTCATGAGCTGTGTTTTTTCCAGCACCAGCGACAGGATCAGCGCGCCGATCATCATCCATGGCACATAATTCAGCCAGGCTGAGAAAACGACATCCCCCGGCGCAATGCCGAGCACCACATACGCCACCGGCAGCGCGATCGCGACGCCTGTTTGTGGCAGAGAATCGGTAGCAAAAGAAATGATTGCGATGAGTGTGATGACAAGGAACAATCTAAAATCCGCCGTGAACACATCGTTCGTCGGCCCCAGGAAAATAAACAGCGGCAGCAGCACAGTGATCGCCAGTTTGATCAGATCATTGCGGCTGCGTCCCCATAATACACGAAGCGGGGAGCGCCCCCGCTCCACTTGCAATCGTCAGAACAGATCGCCCGCGTTTTCGTCGTCATCCTCCGTGACGCAGGCAGCCATTTCGCTCGTGTAGCCCAGCGCTTCCGGAACAGTCGTAATGTTTTCGAGCATCCCTTCCGCAGCGCCCGGCATGCGGAACGTCATGCAGTCAACGCGTTCCACCGGTGTTTCCACAGGCTTTTCAAGCTGTGGCACATAATCGTATGGATAGCGATAAGCGCGATAGATGTATGGGCTTCTGGACAGATGATCGAACGGCGCACGATATTCCCAGACAATCTCCTTCTCCGGCGTCACCTCGAAGAGACGGCAGAAGCAGCCCTCCGTGATCAGCGTGTTGCCGTTTGGCAGACGCTGCGCCGCGCTGATGAGCTGGCTGTAGAACGTCGTGTTGTTCGTCAGGCCCATCATTCCCTGCTCGCTGTCGCTGCCCACATAGCTCCAGACCACCTTCGGCGTCGTCGGATCGATCTCCAGCACACGGCTGTGGTCACGCTTGTCCACCTTCGTGCCGTCGACACTCATGCGATCCGGCAGACCGTAGCCAGCCCAGCCACCGTTGTCAAAGATCAGGATATTCCCTTCGCCAGGCAGCCCCTGTGGGATCATGTGCACATGATGCTGACCAATGATCTGGCCGATCTTGCGCGATTCCTTCGTCTCCGTGAAATCCGGGCCCAGCTTCCAGACAATCTTGCCCGTTTCCTTGTCGATGATCGCCAGGATATTCGCTTCGCGCGCATCCCAAATGATGTTTTCCGGCTTGAAGCGTTCGTCGCCAGCATCGTACCATTTATTTGGGCCCAGCACACTCATCGAATTGATGTGCATCCAGTCGCCAAGCTCACCATTGTTCGTGAAATGCTGGTTTGGATTGCGGAAGAGCACATTCTTCGCCGCCTGAGAAAATCCCAGCTCGCGGAAATGATCGCTCACATGCCATTCCCAGACAATATTGCCTTCCCAGTCCACCTCAATGAACACATCGTCCAGCAGCTGCTTGTCGCTGATCTTGTGGTCGTGGATCGTTTCGTGGCAGAGGATCAGCGTGTTGCCGCCATCCGTCTTGCTCTCCATCCCCGGCACATAATAGCCAACAGGATTCCCCTCGCGCTGGTAATCGTGGTGCTGGCGCGCCATCCACATCGGCTCCTTGCCCTCGTCCTCAATGTATTCCTTGTGGTCAAATTTCCACACAACATTGCCGTCCCAGTCCAGCTGCGTCACATCCGTCTGATCCTGATAGGAAAACGCGCTGTCGCGTGCGCCCAGCGACCCCAGCACATAGCCGCCCGGCAGCAGCTTGTTTGGAAAGCCCTGGAAATCCTTCCACACCTTCACAACGCGCCCGTTCATATCGATCAGGATCGCGCCAATGTCGTCGATCGGAAACAGCGTGTACCCGTTCCACGCCTTTTCCGGATCATAAATCGTTGTCCCCGTAGGATAAATAGTTGGTCTGCCCATGAAAATTACCTCCGTTTCTTTGATAAGCTCATTTTATGCCATCCATCGCCCGCCAGCCATAACGGCCGTTAAACTTTCCGCAAAAATTCCCCGAAAATTCGCGCGAAAAAACCAGCCCTCACAGGCTGGCAAAATCTCAGTCATATTTCATTTTCCGCGTCCCGTCCAGATACTCGTGCAGCGCCTCCGTGTCGCGCAACAGCCAACCCTCCGCCGTGCGCACTACCACACCCTCGCGCTTCAGCGCGCTCATGATCCGCGACACCGTCACACTGTGCATACTCAGATGCTTCGCGATCTCCACATTGTTGAACTTTTTCGGCAGCACCAAACCTTCCGCGCGCTCCAGCCCGTGCGTCAGCAGAAATTCGCACACCAACTGCGGCGCCTTCAGATCGCGCTTGTTGAGAAACAACGCCTCCATCTCATCAAAGAGATCCATCGCCATCGTCAACGCCTCCGCCAACAGCTCCGGATGCTCGCCAAGATAGCGCATACATACCTCCACCGGCACCCGATAGCACACACAATCCTCGATCGCGATAAAATCATCGCTGCAATAACCATTGAAACGCGAATCGTAGATTTCCAGCAGCCCCACGATCGATCCCGTGATCTGACCACCAACCTTGATCGTGTTGATCATCTCCGAGCCATATGGCGTCAAAACCTCGCGCTTCACCTCGCCCTTTTTCAGATAGTACACATACGGCATCGGCTCCCCGCGCCGCAGCAGATATTCGCCCTGTTTAAACCGGCACGTCGTCACACCCGGCAGATCCCGAAACAGCATAACCATCCCTCCCTTCTACCGTCATCATAGCGCATCCCCGTCCCGCACGCAACGCAAAATCCCCTCGCTCACCGGAGAATTTTCGCTCCACAATATACAAAAAACCCCGCAACGAAATGTCGTCACGGGGTTTGATTCACTCAGTCAGAGTGTGGTCGTCATAGATGATTACTTCTGGAATACAACAGAAGCAGTCAGACCATCGGTATCATAGAGTGGAGTTACGGTGAAACCAAGACCTTCAGCTACGAAACGAACTGGTACATAGGTACGATCACCAGAGAGAACTGGAGCAGTATCCATGTTGAATTCTTCACCGTTGATGGTGTAGGTATCTTCGCCGATGGTCATCACGAGTTCAGTGTCACCAACAACGTAGGAGACAGACTGAGCATCCTGATCCCAATCTACGGTTGCACCAAATGCTTCACCCAGTACACGGAATGGAACCATAGTTCTCCAAGCGCTGTCAATGTATGGAGCAGCATCACCTTCGATAATGTTGTTGTTTACAACATAGTCGGTGGAACCAATAGTCATAACAACACTGCGGTCAGCGTAGAGATCTTCAGCACCAACAGTGTATTCCAGAGTACCAGCATAGATAGGACCGTTTACAGTATCAACTGCAACAACGATGTCTACAGTGGTTTCCTTATCAGAGTAGATGGTCAGGGTGCCTTTACCATTTGTCACGCCAGCTGGATTTGCGGAAACGGAGATTTTAGCATCTTCATTGCTCTGATCTGCAATATAAGCATGCAAAGAACCATTTACGCGTACTACATCACCGTCTTCATCTACTACAGATACATTTACGGTGTTATCCTTGTTCGCATCGCCCTGAGTTGGATCGAAAGCAAGAGTATATTCGCCATAGGAATCAACAATAGTTACCGGTTTTTCAACAAGTTTCTTTTCGCTAGCATCAAATACCTGAACAGTTACTACGGAACCAAGCAGAGCTTCATTGGTCAGAGTATCTGGAACGAGGTTCGCACGGCCAGCTTGATCGTTGATCTGAAGGAAGACTTTTGGATCGCCCTTGAAACCATACTGTACATTGGTAGCAGGGATCTTCAAGCCATTTTCGTCAACATAATTTGCGGTTGCGATAATTTTGTTGCCGAGAGTTACTTCATCGCTAATACGATATGCATCGCCAGTGGTCTTCTTCCCATCAGCAGAAATTGGCTGAGCCTGCAGGGAAAGGGTTACATCCTGAGTAGTACCATATTCAGCAACATTGAAAGTAGCAGTGGCAGATTTTTTATTTGCCAGAGAAACAGTTACAGTATATTCCCCTGGAATGAGATCGTCTTCTGCGTTAGCAGCCAGATCCTTGTAATACAGAGTGTACGCACCAACAGCATTGTCCCAAACAACGATCAAATCGTTAGCTTCGAGATCAGATTTCTTTGGCTTGCCGTCGATAGAAACATAATCTTCATGTTTAGTATTGACAACGTTACCTACGCCAAAGGCAGGTTCACTGTTGGTCAGATCAACATCGTTACCGTTGATTGCATCGCCATTTTGATCGGTAATTTCAAACTGAACTGCATCGCCGAAGTTTCTGTAGGCATCATTATCTTTCCAATGATCATCAGTACCAGCCATTACATAGCCACCATCTTCAACAGTGGTGATATTCGCTGCAGTAAACTGAGCGCCAATAACACGGATGGTGTAGGTTACATCACCGCAAGTAACGTAAATGTTGCCATTTACAGGATTCTTCATCTTAAAGGAAAGATTGAATTCACCAGTATTCGCTGTGGTGGTTTCAGATTTTGCAAGTACGATGTCCGCACGATCTGCTTCCATGGTAACTTTAGCGCCGTTGATTGGCTGATCATTTTCATCAAGAACTTTACCGATAAGATTCATAGAATCGGTACCATTGATGGTGAAATCCACATTAGAGAGATCCAATGTTACAATCTTTTCATCAATAGGCAGATTGCCCTGATCGGAGCCCTGATTCTTGTGGAAAGTCATGCTATCAGCAGCAACGTCAGAAGAAACGGTGATAACTCTCTCACCTTCTTTTGTAGTCAGCGGGCTATAGGTGCTTACATCAGCAATAGTAGCAGGATCCGTAGGAACGCCTGCATGAATCGTGTAGGTACCAGCCTGAGCAAAGCTTACATAGTATACTTCACCATTATTTAAAACTTTGCCCTGGTTTTTGAATACCCCAGGATTTTCTTCAGTCAATTCATTTTCATCTGCATCATAGAATGTAGCCAGAGTTGTTGGAACCTTAGAATCATCTTTGGTTGCCCACACTCTTACGCCATTCATCGTGGCAGGAACAGCAACTGTGCCACCTTCCTGGTTTACTTCGAAAGTGGTTTCTACAGTTTCATTAACAGCAGCTGCAGTATCGCCATCGACAACTTTATAAACGGATGCTTCGATGTTCGCCGAAGTATCTGCCGCGAAAGCAGCAGCTGGAACGAGGGTCAGCACGAATGCTGCCATGGTAGCCAGCGCTACAATCTTCTTAGAGATCTTATTCAATTATATTCCCTCCCAATAAATTTTCTGCGGAACCTTGCCCCTCCGCAATGGGGCGCTGGGTTGTTTTCTCTCCATCCAGCCTGGAGCGTTCCTCATTTTTCTCTGCGCGTTTTGCCGCAGGCAAAACAAGAAACCTTCGGCGTTCGCGGGACTCGCCGCCCGCTTCCGCCCTGTACGTCCACGACCGCGTCAGCGGTTGCGTCCGGGACTGGTCGAATCATCCCGGCTTGGAGATATGCTGTGGCTGTATTCCCCCTTCCGATAACGTAGCTATGGATCATACATCCCCACTCCCCCTCCCCAATCCCAGGACCGGTGAGCGTGCGGGAGCATATGGGTACTTGCAATCAGACGATGTGAAATGTAAGATGGTCGCAAAGCGCTAATCTACCATTACTCATTATCTAATTGCTCACTCATTATACAATGGTTTTCGGTCAAAATCAAGGGAAAACCCGCACAGAATCTCAGTTGTCGCCAAAATGTTACTATCCGCGTCGCCCCTCCATGTGGGTGCGGAAAAAGCTAAAGAAAAATCCCCCCAAAAATGGATCATCCCCCCTGGCGTTTGACGGGGCTTT
>OGWZ01001322.1_pt1 | contig 23690 bp, 19 predicted proteins | sample 1576141 | NCBI WGS metagenome assembly OGWZ01 (sample SAMEA3541512, study PRJEB24748) | human gut metagenome | biome: human gut; feature: human-associated habitat; material: faeces | place: China | collected 2012
CTGTCTGCGACGACGACTTTGTGGTCTGGGTAATGCTGGCATAACTGGTCATACAGAGGATCGAAAGCAACGCTGTCGTGGATATTTCCTGCTGTGACGACAACATCGAGGATGAAGTTATGGTTATCACATACGGTATGGGCTTCATAGGCAAAACATTTCTTGTGTTCGCCTTTGTGGAAGAGTCCACTTTCAGGATCTGTGGTAGAAATGGTTGCTTCCTTTTCTTCCGGCGGCTCATTGTCGTCATCGTCGAAAGGCTTTTTGCCATGTTCTTCACGGTCTTTATTGACTTCTGCGAGGAGCTCTTTAGCATAACGTTTGGTCTGCTTTGGTACCATTTTCTTGGCTTTCTTCTTTGTATTGGCACTGGCTTTAATATGAGTACCATCAATGAACACTGCTTCAGTATCTAAGAAACCTTCTTCTGCAGCGGTACCCAAGATCCAACGGAAAACGTATTCAATGGTTTTCTGTGAGAAACGATGTTTGAAATTATGGCTTACTGTGGAAAAATGTGGGATAGACTCATTGATGGGGATGCCCAAAAACCAGCGATAGGCCATGTTCATATTGATCTCTTCCAGAGTTCGGCGAAGAGATGGCAGTCCATAAATGTGTTGAATAAGGACGATCTTAAAAAGGATCACGGGATCGATGCTTGGTCTGCCATTATCTTCACAGTAAAGATCTTCCACGAAATCATAGATCCTGTCAAAATCAATGGCAGCATCTATTTTACGAAGGAGATGGTCTTCTGGGACCATGGCTTCGAGACTGACGAATTCAATGACGTTACGTTTATTAGGATATTTAGCTAACATATGAATCACCCCACATACATTTTACTGCATGTGGGGTGATATGACGAGAAAAAGGCCGCCAAAAGGCGACCTTTTTCGACAAGCTGAAATGGAACCCCATGCAGGGTTCCATTTTTTGTGCAATCTTTTATTTTAGACCATCGCGGCATCTTTTTCCAGCTTTTGGCACAAACGCTGCCTGGCTGGCTGCGAAATCTGCGCTCAGCTTTCGCGCGCCTGCACAAGCTCGATCGCTTCTTTGCCGGTGATGCGTTCTGGTGTGAGCTTGAGGATGCAGAGCGCCGACCAATGGCGATGGATCTCTTCAGCGAGATGATCGTTTGATTCGTGGGGAGCGTATTTGCGGCCAAGCGCTTCGATCGCGGCGCGCTTTTCGTCGTCGTCCGTGATCTCTGACAGCTGGCCAAAACAGATCACGCTGCGGTAGTAGGTTGTGTATGCTTCTGGCACGATGTGGTCTTCTGCGACAACGCAAAAACTTGCGCGGCTGTCGCGGCGGGCGAGCTCCAGCTTCATCCCTTCTCTGGCGCAGTGAAAATAGAGTGCGTCGTCTGTGTAGACATAGCTCAGCGGCACAGCGTAGGGAAAATCGTCACCAGCAAGAGCGAGCACACCGTGGCTCTCCTGGGCGAGAATATCAGCGCAGGCTTCATGCGCGAGCGCTTGGCGCTTGCGGCGCATAGGTTGGGTCATAGGGAAAGCCTCCTTTGGTGAATGATGCGTCCACTATAGCAGGAGGCAGACGCCGTTGTCAATCGCCGAGCTTGCAGGAAAGTCTTGATTTTGGCGATGGAACAGACGCAATTGCTACGATAATTGCACAGAAAAAAGCGCAGACAGCGACGCAAGCGTACTCTCTGAAAGAGTGGTTTTGTCTTTTGACTCTCTCTTCGACATCAACTGAGCATTGTTTCTCCAGTTGCTGTGGACATGTTGTGGATGAAGTAGAGTGATTGATAATATTTTTATAGAATAGGCATGTAAAAAACTCCCATCTGAAGGAAAAGTCCTTAGGATGGGAGTTTTTTGTTCAATACGAAATAAAATCCAGGAAACGTTGAAGTAGTGGCGAATGGATGGCGTCTTTCTTTTCAATATAACCAAATTCTACTTTAAATGGATCTGTAATAATAGCCTGATGTAAATCATGGGTATTGGCATAGTTGAATTGCTCATGTGTATATATTGTTGGGGCGCTGTATCCTATTTTATTTAACAGAAGTTGGTAATAAAGATCAGAAATGGGTTCATGAATAAATTCCAAATGCGTTGCGCCACAGTTTTCGAAAAGATCCATTGCTTCTTCTAAATCAATTTTGTCGTTATTTGCGACTATTTTACAGTCATGTAGATCTGATAAACTAATGGTCGATTTTTTCCAGAGATCTTTGTGACACTCAATGCACATTTGCAGATCTCGTAATTTCACAAAAGATAAATCGTTATCAGACAGTAAGGCTGATGAGGATTTTATTAGTTGATCATCAAAAGTTGAAATAGCAGTAAAAATGATGCTATTGCTTATAATAACATCTTTAGAAATATCGGATCGCGAATATAAATTGTATTTTATTGTTATACGAGGATTTTCTTTGAGAAACTTTGCGATTTTATCAGATAATAGATATCTTATTCCGCCCATGGTGGTCGGTATGATCAATTCGCCGGAAAGTTCTTCCTGGTATCTATGTTTTATTTCGTTGATTTTTTCGAGAAAAGGCTTAGCAGAGTGAAGCAGTTCTTCTGCTTCGGGTGTAAGATAGACACCCTTCTTTGTGCGATTTAGCAGAGTGCAATTTAATTCTTTTTCCATAGCAATAATGGCTGAAGAGAATCCTTGAGGTGTGATATGCATTTGATTGGCTAGTGTGTTAATGGTTTCTCCATTGGTGATGTTTATAAGAAATTCAAGATGTTCGGTTCTCACAATATCGCTCCTCCTTTAAACAGTTCTCGTGCCTAATATTATAGAAGATGCGAGGCGGTTAATAAACATCATCGAAAAAATTTCTTTCGAAAAGCTGAAAAGACATAAAAAACGGCTTGCTGTACTATGATAAAAACTTATGATACTCTGATTACAGAAAATCAAGTGGCCGCTTGAAGATATTTCTAAATAAGACAGAGTGTCATAAGGAGGAATTTTTGATGAAAGCCGATAAAATTTTGTGCCTAGGTATGGATGGGATGGATCCTCGTTTTACCCAGAGAATGTTGAAAAAAGGGTTAATGCCTAATGTTCAAAAATTATTGGATCAAGGTGCTGCCAATGAAGATTTAATCATGCTTGGCGGGCATCCAACGATTACTCCACCTATGTGGACAACATTGGCTTGCGGCTGCTATGCTGGTGTGCATGGGATCACAGGATATAGTCGTATTGGACAGGATATTGATTCATTAGCTTATAATTTCAATTCTCACGATTGTCATGCAGAGCAGATTTGGAACGTTACTGCAGAGGCTGGTTTGAAAACATTGGTATGGCATTGGCCAGGAAGCGCATGGCCTCCAACCAGCGACAGCGAAAATCTGATGGTTGTCGATGGCTCTTCCCCTGGTGGTGTGGGGATGGCAGTGAACCAGGTAGATACGGAGTTTTTGGTTGGAGCAAATGTGGATATTCCAGAAGTAACTTTCGCAGCTAAGGCGGCAATGGACGCACAAGCGCCTTGCATTGTTGAAGATGCAAAGTTAGAAGGGGCATATGAAGGAACCTCGACCGCATCAGACAAAGAAGATATGATGAATGAGGAAAACAATACGATCATCATGAGAGAGTCACAGAAAACGACATATTTTACTGAAGCTGCTTTGGATGTTGTGAAAAGTCCTATCAAGGATGCTTCCGGCTGGGTGAACGCCCCGGAAGATGCAAAAGAATTTACCATTCTATATAGTAAAGGACTTATTAGACGTCCGGCTTTGATTTTGAAAGACGAAAGTGGTAAATATACGAAAGTTGCTGTTTACAAAAATAAAAAATCTACAGAACCCATTATTGTTCTTGAAGTTGGTAAAATGATGACCGGTATTATTGACGAAGCTATGAAGGCAGATGGTACAAAATTTATTGCAAGCAGAAATATGAGGCTTCTTTCTCTGGATGATAATGCGACTAAATTGACAATTTATGTCTCAGCAGCTATGGATACACAAAATGATATGGTATGGCATCCAAAAAGACTGTTTAAAGAAGTCATGGAAAATATTGGCCCAATGGCTCCAACCTCGATGCTTGGATGTCAAAGTAAAGAATTGATTCATGATTGCATGTTGGCTAATTGGTATGCTTCTGCAGACTGGCAGGCTGCTGCAATGCAATATGTCATGAAGCAGGAAAATATAGATGTGGTATTCTCCCATTTCCATGGCATTGACCTTCAGGGTCACATGTTCTTTAAACATATGAATCCTAAGGACATCAACAGATTGCCAGTGGAAGAATATATTAAATTTGCAGAAGATATCTACGTTCAAGCTGACTATTATATTGGCAAGTTTGTCCATCTGTTGGATGAAGGCTGGACCATCTTTGTATTCTCAGATCATGGCCTTGTTTCTTCTAAATATATTGAACCATTCCTGGGCGATTCCTCCGGTGTCAACCTGCGTGTAATGCAGGAACTGGGCTTTACGGAAGTGAAGCGCGATGAAGAAGGCAATGAACTTTCTGAAATTGACTGGACCAAGACAAAAGCTTGCGCTACTGGCGAGTGCCATATTCGCTTGAATATTAAAGGCAGAAATAAGCACCTGCAGCCAGATGGCTCCTATATTGATGGCATAGTGGATCCTGCAGATCAGTATGAAGTAGAGAGACAAATCATTGATGGATTGTACAATTATCGTGATCCAGAAACAGGGAAACGTATTGTATCGATTGCATTGCGCAATAAAGATGCAATTTTGGTTGGTTTAAGTGGTCCGGATTGTGGGGATATTATTTACTTCAACGAAACCGGGTTTAACTTTGACCATGGTGATTGCCTCTCGACAACTTATGGTGAAGAAGATACTTCAGTATCTCCAATCTTCCTGGCAGCAGGAAAAGGCATTAAAAAGGGCGTAAAGACTTCGCGTACCATTCGTGAAGTGGACCTTGCCCCAACCGTTGCAGTATTGGCCGGTGTTCGTATGCCTGCTCAATGCGAAGGTGCCCCTGTATATCAGATTTTGGAAAACTGAGTGTTTCATAGGATAGATAATAAGCAGTCTTGATAGAGTTGGAGCTGTCATGATGTCATAGTAAAATGGCAGCTCCTTTATTTTAATGAGGAGGGGACCTCATGAGAACAACAACATTAACAAAACAAGAAAAATTAAATATATTAATGCTATTATTGTATTATTTTTTATGTTTGGATTCCAATTTATTCCGCCAGTCAGTTCATTGACCTCAACAGGAATGCATGTTCTGGGCATATTTATAGGCTGTGTATATGGGTGGTCAACTGTTGATCTGATTTGGACAGGTTTTTTTGCTGTTATTTCAATGAGTTTTGTAGAGGGATATAATTTGAACTCTGTTGTAGCAGCAGGCTTTGGTAGCTCGACATTTTGGATTCTTGTATTTATGGTTTTATTTGTGATGGTTTTTGAATGTGCCGGTGGAACGAAGTTTATTTCTTCATGGCTTTTAGCTAGAAAAATTTTGAAAGGAAAACCACTGCTGTTTACTTTTGTTTTTCTTTTTGCAACATTTATGGTAGGGATGTTGAATCCGATTGCCTCTGTTATTTTGTTTTTTAGTATTCTTTTCCAAATATGCGGACAAGTCGGTTATGAAGATCACTCTAAATATTCCGTTGTAATGATGATAGGTGTTATTTTTGCTTCCATGTTTGGATCGATATCTCATTCGCTTATGGGTACGCCGTTAACACTTTCTAATGCGTTTACTGCTGCTACAGGAATACAGCTTTCGGTTATTGATTTCGTAAAAGTAGGCTGGCCATTTAGTGTTTTTCTGTTAGTTGTTTTTACATTGTCGGTGAAATATGTATTTAGATGTGATTTAAAACCATTGGCAGATGTAAAAATTGAAGAAATAATTAATGTAGATGCGATGAAGGCATCACCGCAGCTTAAAGCAATGGCTGTTTTTATCATTATTTTGGTTTTAGGTCTTGTTGGTGGGGCAGCGCTACCAGCAACAATGAAATTCACTCAAATATTAAACGCTTTAAATTTGCTGGGGATCTGCATGATACTTTTAGGCGTTATGACATTTGTAAAGATCAACAATGAATATTTATTTGATTTTAAGAAATATGTCAATGCGCTGCCGTGGGATGTATTGTTTATTACCGCTGCAATTATGCCATTATCATCTATGTTAACAATGGAGGGAACAGGAATTGACACTTTTATTTCTTCAATTCTCGGTGATAAATTGGCTGCATTGCCACCAACGTTGTTTATTGCAGTGATTATGTTTATTGGTGCTATTTTGACGAATTTTGCAAATAACGCAGCAATTTGCATCCTGCTCATGCCTGTTATCTTAAGTGTTTGCGCGAGTAGTGGGCTTAGCTCAATACCAATTTATATGAGTATGATTTTTGCTGTTCATCTGGCGCTTTTGACACCTGGTGCGTGTCCTTATGCAGCTATGCTGTGGGGGGAAACAAAGCACATTTCTCCAAAAGATATTTATAAATATGCACCAATCATCATGATTATATTCTATATTTGTATTATTTTTGTAGGTTATAATTGGGCAAAGCTCATGTTAGGATAATCTTTCGGTACGATCATCCCTCGCGTTTCACAGACCCATGTGAAGCGCGAGGGATGATTTTTGTATGCACAGTAAATTTGTCCCATAATTCCCCTTGATTCTCGCGTCGATTTATTCTATAATATCCAACGTTGGCCTCAAAATAGTTTGGATTCGAACTAAAAATATAAAGCTAGAATTAAAGCGGGAAAGGAGCCTCTTATGGAACAATCTCTGCATTATCTTCTCATGGCGGCGCACAGCGCTGTGCACAAGGAGGTTTTTGCGCGGCTGCGTGATGCTGATTTAAGCTCTGGCCAGCCGAAGGTGCTGGATCATTTGCATGTGCACGATGGCGATTCGCAGAAGGACATTGCCCGCGGCTGTCACATTGAGCCAGGATCGCTGACGACGCTTCTCAAGGGCATGGAGGCGAAGGGGCTGGTGGAGCGGCGCAGTCTCAACGGCAACCGCAAAAACAGCCACATCTTCATGACGGACAAAGGCCGCGCCGCTGATGCGCGTGTGCAGCAGGCTTTCTCCGAGATGGAGGCCGTCGCGTTCCAGGGCATCGACGAAGAGGAGCGCGCGCGGTTTTTGCAGACATTGGGAAAAATCAGCGCCAATCTTGACAACTATAATGAAAGGAGCGACGGTAGTGACCGCCAATAAATTAAAACGTTACATTCTTTTTTTCGTCGGTGTCTTTATCAATTCGTTCGGCATCAGCGTCATCACCAAAGCCGACCTCGGTACCTCACCGATCTCTTCCGTGCCGTATGTGCTGAGCCTCAACTTTCCCTTCAGCCTCGGCGAATTTACCATCGCCGTGAATATGCTCATGGTGCTTGCGCAGCTCGTCATTCTCCGGCGCAATTTTAAGCTTGAGCACGCGCTGCAGATCCCGATATGCGTCGTCTTTGGCTATGCCATCGATCTCACCGGCATGTTTATAGAAAATGTGAGCCTGGATCTGTATATTGAAAAGATCCTTTTCCTGCTGGTTGGTTGCGTCATTCTCGGCTTCGGCGTGTATCTTGAGATGCTCGCCAATGTCGCCATGCTTCCTGGCGAATCCCTCGTGCGCGCCATCAGCACCACCTGGCACACCGATTTTGGCTACACCAAGATCGCCAACGACGTCACCATGACCGTCATCGCCGTCGTGCTTTCGTTCGTTTTTGCGCACCGACTCAACGGCGTTCGCGAAGGTACCCTCGTCGCCGCCTTCCTCGTCGGCTATATCGCGCGGCTCTTTGGTCGCAAGATCCACACTTTCGACCGCACCATCGCCGAAGTCGAGAGCGACGTCGTTCCAACCTATGCAGAGATGCAGCACGGCGGCTGGGTGATCTCCATCGGCCGTCAGTACGGCAGCGGCGGCCATGCCATTGGTCAATATCTCGCCCTCAAGCTCGGCTTTGATTTTTACGACAAGGAGATCATCTCCGAGACCGCCGGCATCACCGGCTATTCCGAAGACTACATCCAGAAAAACGAGGAAAGCATGGGCAGCCACCTCATCCACGATCTTTTCAATCAGATGTATGTCTATTCCAACAGCGACGATGCACCGAAGGACGTCATCTTCGGCGCTCAGACAAAAGTCATCCGCGATCTTGCCGCTGGCGGCAACTGCGCCATCGTCGGTCGCTGCTCCGATTATATCCTGCGCGATTACGACCGCTGCGTCAGCCTCTTCCTGCACGCACCCCTTGAGCGCCGCGTAGCGCGCATCATCCGCACAGAAAATATGGATGAAGCACAGGCCCGTGCCGCCATCGCCCGCACCGATCGCCGCCGCGCCGACAACTATGATTACTACACCAACCAAACCTGGGGCTACTCCGACCATTACGATCTCTGCATCGACACCCGCCTAGGCCGCGAATTCATCCTCGACGCCGTGCGCGAAGTGATGAAGCAGAAAGAAGCGGTGGAGGGGTGAGACGGATAATGGTACCATGCGATTATGGTGCTGTTTTCTATTTAAAGTAACGTCCTACGAAAAACCAAACACCCCCTCGTCTGGCCGGGCGAGGGGGTGTTTGGTAAGGGGGTGTATGTATGTCAATGTTTGGCGGAAAAATCAATGTCTTTGTATGCTTGGCTTATCTGGGGGGATCATGCGCCGATCATTCGATGGCGATGGTGGAGCCGCTTGGAACGGCTTGCTTGTCAAATTTAGGGACGACGAGTTTCAGGATGCCGTCTTCATATTTGGCGCTGATGTCGGTGGCTTTGATGTCGCCGACGTAGAAGCTGCGCTTGCAGGAGCCGCTGTAGCGTTCCTGACGGATGAGCTTGCCATTGTCGTCTTTTTCGTTGGTTTCGGCGTTGCGCGCTGCGCTGATGGTGAGGGTGCCGTCTTTCAGGTCGACTTTGATGTCTTCCTTCTTAAAGCCTGGCAGATCCATATCGAGTTCATATGCGCCGTCGAGCTCGCGAACGTCGGTCTTCATCATCTGAGGGACGGTGTTGCGCATTGGGCGCATCATAAAATCGTCATTAAAGAAATCGTCAAATAAATCTTCACCAAAAATTCTAGGTAACATAAGTCATTCCTCCATTTCTTTGAACATATTCATATTTGCTTATGCCCTATGGGGAGGAACCCCTTTCAGGTCCTTCTCTCTTGGTACAATTGTATGATAGCACGATTTATTAGCACTCGCAAGAGAAGAGCGCTAATAAAGATATTTTCGTAACAATCGTTGCCATTTCGTGACATTTGTAGCAGTTTACAAACATTTTTCCTGAGCAAAGTGCTGACGTTTACAAGGTGCTTCTATAATATTATATGAAACTACAAAAAGGAAATAGGGTGTAAGAGAATGATCAAACGAGGACTGGCGCTGATCGTGGCGGTGTTTGCAATGGTGCAATTGGCTGGGGGCACTTTACCGGCGGAGGCGGAAGAGCCGGCGGCAATGTACGAAACGGTGACGCGAGCCGATGGCGGCGTGGCGGAGCTTGTGGAGACGGACGCACGGCGCACGATGACGGTGCGTACACCGGAAGGAAATGAAACGACCACGGTGGAGTATGAAGATGGCAGCATCACGACGATTTCCAGCGAAAATGGCTGCACGCGTATCGCTGTGAGCCTGTCGCAGAGCGCGTGTGAAGCGGCTAAGATGGCACCGTTCGTGCTTCCGATCGCGTCGCCGGCGCTGGATGAGGCTGGAGGAACGCGGCTCACGCTGGAATTGCCGCAGGGTGGCGATGTTTTCCTGGCACTGCCGCTTGAAGATGCCGACGATGGTGTTCGTGTGCTCGATCTCGCTGAAGAGGCGGAGCCGCTTGTGATGCCTGTCGAGAATGAACAGGTTGTTCTTTCTCTATCTGACGGTGAAACGGTCGTTCTTGCTCGCGCGTGAATGATCCATGCCTGTTTCGCGATTTGGCGAAGCAGGCATTTTTTATGCGCGCAGGTTTACATAGATTTTTCGAGAGGGCTGTTTGTGTTTTTACGTTGCTTTTTTATAATGGGAACAATTGCGGGAAAGTGTGTGACTTTCCGAACCATTACTGAATGATCAAAGGAGAAAAAATGAGAAAAAGCAGCAAACATTTGACAGCCTTTGTGCTTGCCTGTGCGATGATGACGCAGGCTGCGCCGATCGCTCCAGCACTGGCGGCAGATGCCGAAGGCTACACGCCAGTCGTGACCACGGACAAACAGTATACGGGTTATGAAAATGGCAATGCGGCGCTGGATCTGACTCAGATCGGCCGCTATAATTCTGGTGTGATGAATCCAGACGGCGGCAGCGCAGAGATTGTTGTCTACAATAATGTGAACGATTGTGCCTATGTGATTAACGGGGTCAAGGGAACACTGGATTGTGTGTCTCTGAGTGGCCTGGCGTCGACGAACAGTGTGCAGGATCTGTCGGCGACGGAGATTGATGTGAAAAATTTGGTCAGTGGCTTCACCTACGGCGACATGACGTCGGTCGCTGTTTCTCCGGATGGGCAGACGCTGGCTGCAGCGATCCAGGCAGAAGCGTATGATGCAAACGGGTATGTGGCGCTCTTCAGCTGTGGTGCTGATGGCGGCTTGACCTTCCAGCGCGCGATCGAGGTGGGTGTGCAGCCGGACATGGTCACCTTCACGCCTGATGGCACGAAAATCCTCACAGCCAACGAAGGCGAACCTCGCCTGGGCTATGTGGATGGCAGCGATCCTGCCGGTACGGTGAGCATCATTGATGCGACGTCTGGTGCGGCGGTAAATGTCGGCTTTGACGCCTTCGACCATGAGACCCTCGCTGGCATGGGCATCATCCTCAAGAAAAATACTGCCCCAGCTGTTGATCTGGAACCGGAATACATTGCAGCCTCGAACGACAAAGCCTATGTTTCCCTGCAGGAAGCGAACGCCATCGCTGTGATCGATCTTGATGCGGAACGCGTCGACGGTATCTATTCTGCTGGCTACGAGGATCTCGGCGAAACGGCGTTTGACATCAACAAAGACGACGAGCAATACGCTGCCCGCACCTATCCTGGTGTAAAGAGCATCCGCATGCCAGACGGCATCAGCCTCTATGAAGCGAATGGCAAGACCTATCTCCTCACTGCCAACGAAGGCGACAGCCGCGAATGGGGAGAGGAGGACACGGAAGGCTTCTATCTCAATGAGCTTGAGGTGGATGGTGGCATGGCTTCCCCTGCTGGCGATATTAAGGAAGGCGAAGTTGCCGGCAAGGTCGTGTATTTTGATTCGAGCGATTACGATGGCCTTGATGCCAACACCGATTATCTCTTTGGCGGTCGCTCTTTCACGATCTTTGAAGTCAGCGAAACAGGCATGACCGAGGTGTATTCCAGCGGCAATGATTTCGAAGCCAAGACCGGCGCCTATGTTCCGGACAACTTCAACTGCTCCAACGACGATAAGAGCATCGATGATCGTTCTGGCAAAAAGGGTCCTGAAGCCGAAAGTGTCATCACTGGCGTGGTGAACGGCCGCACGTATGCATTCGTGACCCTCGAGCGTACAAGCGGCGTGATGGTTTATGATATCACCGATCCTGCTCATGCGACTTATGTGAACTACATCAACAGCCGCGATTTCAGCGAAGATGTCAAGGATGACGTTTCTGTCGAAGGCATGAGCTTTGTTCCGGCTGCCGACAGCGCAACCGGTCAGGCGCTATTGCTTGCGGCCTGCGAAGTGTCCGGCACGATGGCTGTGTATGAATTGGGTGAAGAGCCTGTCGACGGTGGTCTGCCGTTTGCCGATGTGGCAGCAGACGATTGGTTTGCCGGCGCTGTGCAGTATGTGTATGACAATGGCCTTATGACCGGCACCGCCGACAATACCTTCGCGCCAAACACCAGCACCACCCGCGGCATGCTTGTCTCCATCCTCTATCGCCTGGAAGGTGGTCCGGCTGCTGAGAATGCCGGCTTCACGGATGTGGATGCCGATGCCTGGTATGCGGATGCTGTGAACTGGGCGGCAGCGAACGGCATCGTCAGCGGATACGGAGACACCTTCGGACCAAACGACACCCTCACTCGCGAACAGCTCGCTGCCATTCTCTGCAATTACGCTGCGTTCAAAGGCCAGGATGTGAGCGCTCGTGCGGATCTGGGCGTTTATGCTGACGTCGCCAGCGTTTCTGACTGGGCGACGGACGCGCTCTCCTGGGCGAACGCTAAAGGCCTCATTACCGGCATGACAGCTGAGACCATCGTGCCACAGGGCGATGCGACCCGCGCACAGCTGGCTGCGATCCTCGAACGTTTTCTGGCAGAATAAAATTAGCCTGCCTCAGCCGTCGGACAATCTTGTCCGGCGGTTTTTTCATGCAAAAGTTTATCTGGCGTTTAAGAATGGAGCGGTGGTCTGTGGTATAATTTATTCAGAAATGATAATAGGAGGGATGGCTGGTGAAGATCCATACACGTTTGCAGGTGTCAAACTTTCTGATGATCCTGGTGCCGGTGGGGATCACGCTGGCGACTGGGGTGCTCTGCCTGGCGCTGGTGTGGCTGGCGATGTCGGTTGGCGGCGGTCTGGGATTTGACGATCAGGAGGATTTCGATGAGGCTGGCGAGCGCATTGTGCAGGTGACGGCGCAGGCGCTGGCGGCGGATGACGATGCGACGCGTCTGTCGCGGCTGGATCGGTTGTCGGCGCTCTTGGATGACAACGCGATGCGCCTGGTTGTGACGCGCGCTGAGGAAGCGTTTTATGAGCACGGTGCTGAAAGCGAGCACGACGAAGCGCTGGACGACGCTGCGGAAGTGCTCACGGACAGCGGGAGTGTGGCGAAGGACGATCGCACGCTTTTTGTGCAGGATGTCAGCAGCGGCGGTGAACATTTTCGCATTGCGCTCTATGGCAGCGAGCAGGCTTTTTCCACAGATTTTTTGGAGATGGTGCTGGCGATCGTGGCGGTTATTCTGATCGCTGCGATCCTGATCGCGCTGATCCTGACGAACCATTTTCTGACGCGCTTTGTTTTTCGCAAGATTGAGGAGCCGCTGGATATTCTCGCGCGCGGTGTGCAGGAGATTGGCGCTGGCAATCTGGACTACCGCATTGTTTACGATGGCGACGACGAATTTACGCCGATCTGCGCGGAGTTCAACGAGATGGCGCTGCGCCTGCGCCGTTCTGTGGAGGAAACGCAGCGCCAGGAGGAAAGCCGCAAGGAACTCATGGCGGGGATCAGCCACGATCTGCGCTCGCCGTTGACATCGATCCAGGCCTATGTGGAAGGCTTGTTAGACGGTGTTGCGAACACGCCAGAGAAGCAGCAGGCTTATCTGCGCACGATCAAGGCGAAGGCTGAAGAGATCCAGCGCATGGTCTCGCAGATCTTTCAGTTTTCAAAAATGGATCTGGAAAATTATCCGATGCAGATCGAGCCGCTGGCGCTGGATGAGGAAATCGGCGCACTGCTCGAAGTTGTGGCACCGGAATACGCCGCCAAGGGGCTCGCTGTGCAGGCAGACCTGGCGCCTGCGGTGGCGCTTGTTGATGCGGAGCTTTTGCGGCGCATCGTTGTGAACATTTTGGACAACAGCCTGAAATATAAGAGCGCTGCGGAGGGGCATGCTGAGGTACGCGTGCTGGCAGAGGCAGATGGCGTGCATCTCACGATCGCTGACGACGGACCGGGTGTGTCTGCGGAAGCGCTGCCGAAGCTTTTCGATGTGTTCTATCGCAGCGATCCATCGCGCCACAATCCAAACCAGGGCAGCGGGCTTGGGCTGGCGATCGTTGCGCGCGCTGTGCAGCGCATGGGCGGCAGCGTCCGCGCCAGTGCTGCTGAGCCGCACGGGCTTGTGATCGAGATTGTTCTGCCGAAAGGAGAGGAAAATCATGGATAAGATCCTTATCATTGAAGACGATGTCGCGATCGCTGAGATCGAGCGCGACTATCTGGAGCTCGATGGCTTCGCTGTGGAGATCGCTGCTGATGGAAACGTCGGCCTCGAGCGCGGGCTCAGTGGCGAGCACAGCCTCATTTTGCTCGATCTGATGCTGCCGGGGATGGATGGTTTTGCCATCTGCCGCGCTCTGCGCGAACAGATCGACGTGCCGATCCTCATGGTCACTGCGCGCCAGGAAGACATCGACAAGATCCGCGGTCTCGGTCTTGGCGCGGATGACTATATTGAAAAACCGTTTTCGCCGAGTGTGCTCGTCGCGCGTGTGAAGGCGCATCTTGCGCGCTATCGCCGCCTCACCGGCAGCGAGCGCACGAGCGGCGAGATCCAGATCGGCGGCATTCGGCTGAACGAAGAAACGCACCGTGTTTATGTGGACGGGCGTGAGGTGGAGCTCACCAACAAGGAATATGAACTGCTCTTATTTTTCATGCTCAATGTCGATGTCGTTTTCAGCCGCGAGCAATTATACGAGCGCATCTGGGGCTGGGACGCCATGGGCGATAGCGCAACAGTCGCTGTGCACATCAATCGCCTGCGCAAAAAGATCGAGCAGGATCCCGCCAATCCGCGCTACATCGTTTCGGTTTGGGGCGCAGGGTATCGGTTTAATTTGAGTTAGGCGTGAGCCCTTCGGGGAAAACGCGCTTTGCTTGTTTTCGGTGAGGAGTTAGGAGTTGTAAAGTGCTCGTAAAATAAGAGCACTTTTGCGGCAAAAAGTTTATAATTTGTTTATCGTTGTTTAATTGGTGGTTTAAGCCTCCCTGTTATACTTGTGCCAACAAGTTGAAACAAAGGAGGCTTTTCTCATGAAAACATTATCACAGGAAATCATGGCGCTGGATTTTCGGCGCATTGGAAAAAATTACGCACTGGCAGCAGCTGTTGTGTTGGTGGTTTGTGTAGGGCTGGGGGCTTTTCTGCTTTGGCCGCAGCTTGACGAAGCGTGGGCGCTGCTCGCTCAGGGGCAGGGGCCGCTGGAATGGCGTTTGGACATGCTCGAGGATGCCTGGGAATGGAGCCTGGCGGGATACGGCGGCGGCGCGCTCAGCGCAGTCGGCTTGGGCGCGCGTACGGCGCTTCTCATGAGCGGATTGGTGCTGGTCGCTGTAGCGGCGGGCTATTGGCTGCTTGTGGCGCTCTGGCTGTGCCAGCTGGCGAATCGCGCGGAAATGGGCGGCGCGCTTTGGGCGCTGCTCGGTCTTGTCGGCAATCTGGCTGCTGTTGCGCTCTTCTTTGCGGCGCGCAGTCTGCTGCGTACACAATGTGCAGGCTGCGGCGGCTGGTCTGCGAAAGCGAGCGGATATTGCCGCCATTGCGGCACTGGTCGCGGGGACAGCTGTCCGTCCTGTGGTCAGAGCGTGGCGGCGAAGGATATTTACTGCGTCCGCTGCGGCGCACCGCTCGGTCATGAAAATGGTTAAGCAACGAGCTGCCTGCCTTGTGCAGGCAGTTTTGTATTGCGCACATTGGCAAGCGTGTGCGGATGCGCTATAATAGATGGACTGGAATTGCGCCGCATTGCGGCCGAAATAGAATCAACTACAGGAGGATGCATGATCTATAATATTTTTCACGGCTTCTGCATGGCAATGGCCGACAGTGTGCCGGGCGTGAGTGGCGGCACGGTGGCCTACATTCTGGGATTTTACGAGCGCTTTATCGACGCGCTGCATTATCTTTTCAGCGGCTCGATGCGCGAACGCAAGGAAGCGCTGCGCTACCTGCTCAAGCTCGGTGTTGGCTGGATCATCGGGATGGTGTCGTCGGTGCTGGTGCTGGCGCAGCTTTTTGAAAGCCATATCTATTTTCTCACGTCGCTCTTTCTCGGGCTGACGCTGGCGGCGCTGCCTTTCGTTTATAAGGAAGAAAAAGAAGTGATCAGCGGGCACGGGCGCAACATCGTCTGGCTTGTCATCGGGCTGGCGCTTGTGTGCGGGATGGTTTTCTTCCGCGACAGCGCCACGACCAGCGGCGCCGTTGATTTTATGAGCCTGTCGCTGGGGCAGGGCGTGTATGTTTTCATCTCCGGTGCGCTGGCGATCTCGGCGATGGTGCTGCCAGGGGTCAGCGGTTCAACGGTGCTGCTCATCATGGGCGTCTACATGCCGGCGATCAGCGCGCTCAACCGTCTCGCTCATTTTGAGCTTGGCGTGCTGCCAGGGGTTGCTGTGCTCATTGTGGGCATTCTCTGCGGAGCGGCTGTCGCTGTGCGATTTTTGCGCGAAGCGCTGAAGCATCATCGCAGCGCCGTTGTCTATCTGATCCTCGGGCTCATGCTCGGCTCTCTCTATGCCATCATCATGGGGCCGACGACGCTCGCTGCCGGCGAGCTGCCGCTGACGCTGGAAAGCTTCAGCCCGCTCGCTTTTGTGCTCGGTATTGCTGTGCTCCTTGGTTTGGAAAAGATCAAAGCCCTCGGCCAGAAACGCGAAGCCGAGCTGGAAGAACTCATGCCATCCCCAAAAGAACCCTGGCGTGAATAAAATAATCGGCGCTGCAGACGATCGCTTTGTTTGCAGCGCCGATTTGTTATGACACGAAAAAAACGACAGCCGGAGAGATGCTGTCGCTTTTCTGTGGCTTTCGACCAGTCGCGGAAAAAAGGGAGAGAGAAAAAAACGCGACCGTGTCGAATGGTTTCTCGGGATAAACAGCTGAGGTGTTGAAAGGGGGGGAAAAACAAACTTCCTCAACTGCTGTGCTTATTATAGCGCAAAATGCGGCGCCAGATGTGCGGAATTAATAAAGAAGCTTATAAGCAATTATGAAGAATCCTGTTACTAAAATAAAAAAAACAGCAGCGGGAGAGGCGCTGCTGTTTTTCGGACTCGTTGGCGCCTGGCATCGTGAAAAAAAGGGGGAGAAAAAACACATTGCCAAACGCTTTAATGATGAACGGATTTGTCTCAGTTGGGTGTAGAAAAAAGGGAGAAAAAACTCACCTCAACTGACACCGTTATTCTAGCACAAAACATTCCCGGAGTTGTCAGGAAAAATTGAAGAACCCGCAAAGAAATTGCCAAGTCGGTATGGAGAGCAGCTCCATAATCTCTGACACGCAGAAAGACAGCCGCGAGAGGGAATCGCGGCTGTCTTTCTGTGTTGCTTATTGCTCTGGAAAATTGAGGCTCATCCGGTCGTGAAAATAAGGGAGAAAAACACGACCAGATGGTGATGTGGCTCAGCTGGGATGTGAAAAAAAGGAAGAAAAAAACGCATCTCAGCTGTTACACTTATTATAGCACAAAATCCCTAGCGAGAATGTCGGGAAAATGTGAATATTCTGGGTGAAAGTCGTCATTTTTTCGCAAAAAAATTGGAAACGACAGAGCCGAGGGGATAGTCTGTCGTTTCCAGGCTTAGGAAAGTAAGCGTTTTCTGCTGTAGCCTTGTGGAACCGCCGTATCGAAAAAAGAAAGGAGAAAAGAAAAAAACTGGCGATCCCTGTGTCTCACGGCGCCAAAAAGGGGGAGAAAAAACGCGCGCTTTTGAGACACTTATAGTGTAGCACAGCGGCGGTGCGCAGGTGTCGGGAAAGAGGGAAATTTTGGTAATGAAATGGTTACAGGAATATTCGCTCCGCCCAGAAAAAATTCCAGCCGGATCCGGCTGGAATGGATGAATGATCGATGATTGCAAAACTGGCGCACACGGCGCGTTATTCTGCCAGAAGATGGGCGTAGCAGCTGGCCACTTCTTTGAACTCCAGCGAGAGCACGCTGGTCTTGACGAGCGGATTCGCCGTTGCGGCGTTGGCGCAGCGCTCGAGATCTTCCGGCGTGATCGGGGTGATCTCGCCGATGAGGTCCCAGAGAAAATCTTCGAGGTCTTCGAGATCGTCGAAATAAAGACTTTGCATGATCACCTCGCTGACGAGCGGCGCGCGCTCGATCAGATAAGAGAGCACCGGTGGGATGATGAGGCCGTAAGCCTGGCCGAGATGCACCGGCGTGACATAGGTCAGCGGCGAAGCCAGCGCTTCCAGCATATTTGCGCCGCTGGCAGCGATCGCAAGCCCTGCCTGATTGGCGGCGAGCATCAGCTGCTCGTGGAGCTCGTAGGAAAGCTCCGTTTCCGGATCGATGAGACTGTGCCCCAGCTCGCTTACCGTGCCGAGGGCGGCGATGGCGATGGCATCGCTGATCGGATTGGCTTTTTCGGAGGTGATCGCCTCCATGGCGCGGCCCAGCGATTTGATATAGTTTGAAACCACGATATCGCGCGGCATCGCCAGGGTGTAGCGCGGATCGAGGAAGGTTAGCTTCGGACTGGCCAGCGGATTGCGCACCAGCGTCAGCCGATCCAGCCCGCTCTGCGCAACGTGGATCTCCGGCGTGACCTCTGTGCCGCTGCCCGGCTCTGTCGGGATGCAGACGATCGGCAGCGGATGGGCGATCTTGGTGTTCAAAAGCGTCGCTTCGGCAATATCCTGTGCCGCCAAGAGCGCGATCCCTTTGCCGGTTTCCAGCGTGGCATCGCAGCCAACAGCGATCACAAAATCCACAGCGCTTTCGCGCGCCAGCGCAGCGCCCGCTTCGAGATTGCTGATCCCCGGGGCGATCTTTCGCGTGTGCAGATAGATTGTGCGTTTGATATCGTTAAAGTCCAGACAGAAGAGCACCTCCTGCTTGGCCGGATGGGCATCGTCAAGTCCTGCATCCATGACCAGCATGGCGTGCTTGCCCAGCCCGGCGATCAGCTCAGAATGCTCCGCCAGACCATCTTTCTGTAATATGACATGGGTTGGAAATTCGTAGTCCAAAAGCAACGGAAGTCGCCTCCTTTTTCGTGAAATTCCACTCCCTATATTATCCCCTATTCTTGTAGTAATTGCAATCATTTTTATTCGGAGAAAGTTGACAGAAGAGGGAAAGCTGTTCCGCCGGCAAAAGATCGCGCGAAAAAATCAGCACAGCGAGAGGCGCCGTGCTGATCGGAGATTATTTTCTTCCTTTATAGCAGACCTCGCCCCAGTCGAGCGTGGCTTTTCCGTTTGTCCAGCCGGCGATCTGCTCTGCGGCGGATGGTTCTGCGTCGGCGGGAATGAAGAGGTGGTAGTGCACCTTGTCGTCGTAGACGGTGTCGTCCAACAGCCAGTCTGTGTGCTCGAGCTGGTGGCTGACAGCGCCCTGGAAGGTGTAGTCGCAGGTGAGGCTGAGCGCGCGGTGACGCGTCCAGGTGGTGACGCGCGCCGCTTCCAGCGCAACGACAGCACCGCGTGTATAAGCGCGGATGAGCCCGCCGGCGCCGAGCTTGACACCGCCGAAATAGCGCACAACGCCGCAGACGATGTCCGTCAGCCCTTCTTTTTTCAGCACCTCGAGCATCGGCACGCCCGCCGTGCCCGAAGGCTCGCCATCGTCAGAAAACCGCATCGCGAGTCCGCCGGCGCCGATGATCCAGGCCGAGCAGACGTGTGTCGCCTGCGGGTGCAGTTCGCGCAGCTCCGCGATAAAAGCGCGCGCTTCTTCTTCTGAGGACACAGGCAGCGCATAACCAATGAAGCGCGATTTTTCGATGATAAATTCTGCTTCGCCATAGCCCGCCACGCTTTTGTATTCGTCCGGCGAACGGGGATTTTTCGGATCCATATTTTTGGCACCTCGCTTTTTTAGTTAGGAATGGGGAGTTAGGAATGAGGCGTTGGGCCAAAAAAGCGACACGAGCATTGGTCTCGTGTCGCCATTGGCTGTCGCTGCAACGACAGAGAAGGTCGGTTCGTCTTGCAGCGAAAACTCCTAACTGTCAGCAAGCGAAGCGCGCTGACCCCGTAGGGCTCACTCCTAATTCCTCACTGTTTAGGCGTTGTCCGTTTCTTCGATGTAGTAGAGCACGTAAGCGCGTTCAGGATCGGTGTTGATCTTCTCCATATATTCAGGGGAGAGGGAGACTTCACCGATGAGGTTGAATGGGCTTTCGAAGTCAAAATCTTCTTCTTCGGTGCACTTGCAGATATCGAGCTGTGCGTTTGGATCTTCGTCTGGCTTGACGCCGAGGGCGATGAACTGCGCCTTGGCGTCTTCGGCGCTGTCAGCGAAGATGATGTGGGTGTTGGTGGTATGTTGCATAGAAAATGCCTCCTTCAAACTTTTATCGTCTATAGGGATTATACCACGAGATAGGTCGTCGTGGGCGAAAAAATTGGGAAAACTTTGCAAAGGTACTGATCTTTTGTATAATGGTGGAGATCACTGCGCAACAAGGAGGAGCCATGACACAGAAACATTACATACCGATCATCGATTATCTCAAAGCGTTCGCCATCGTTCTGGTAACAACAACGCACTTTTTTACGTACGACGAGAAAGATTTTCTGCTGTTTATCTACGTCATCCAGATGGGGATGCCGCTTTTCATGTTCATCTCCAGCTATAATTTTGCCATGAGCGCCACACGCCACGGCTTTACAAGCCTGGCCGATCTTTACGCGCCAGCCCAGATGAAAAAACATTTCGGCGCCATCCTGCCAGCGTATATCCTGATGTTTGTGTTTGAATTTCTCTGGACAATGCTCGCCGGCAGCCGTTACAGTGTCGGCGAAGTTCTCTCCGCATTCATCAGCGGCGGTCTGAACGGCGGCAGCCACGGCGGCTATTTTTTCTGCATCTACTGGCAGTTTTTGCTTTTTGCGCCGCTGCTCTATCTGCTCCTGCGCCGTTATCCAACGCAGACACTTTTCGCCGCGCTTGTCATCGACATGGCCTATGAATGGCTCGTCGGTGCCATCGATATTCCGCGCGATCTCAATCGCTTGCTGTTCGTTCGCTATCTTTTCATCGCCACCTTCGGCCTGTATTTCAATCTCTATCGCAGCCGCGTGCGTCTCTGGCTCGTTGGCCTTCTCGCCCTCGCCAGCCTCACGTATATCACCGCCCTCGAATTTTACGGCCTCGATTGGCCGCTCACCACCTATTGGCTCAACACCAATGTGTACGCCAGCTTTTATTATATCGCCGTCGCCGTTTTTGCCTTCCAGTTTCTTGAGTACAAAATGCTTCCCGGCCGTCTGCACGATCTCGTCAAACGCATTGGCCGCTCCACCTGGCAGATCTATCTGTTCCAGATGCTCTTTTTCCGACTCGGCTGGAGCGCGCCCCTTTCCGGCCTGCCGTTGGCCGTAGAAGTGCTCATCGGTGATGCGTTTTGCGTGGCCATGGGCTGTCTGTGGGCGTGCATGGAAGGCCGCGCGCGAAAAAAATTAAGAAAATCGTAAAAATCCTGCAAAAAAAGCTTGCATGATCGCCCCTCATCCGCTATAATAATTCTTGCGTTGTTGGGGTATCGCCAAGCGGTAAGGCACATGGCTCTGACCCATGCATTCCTAGGTTCGAATCCTAGTACCCCAGTGCAGCACCTGTCCAATGGGACGGGTGCTTTTTTTGTATCTAAGCATTGACCATTTCCTGGCCAATCGGTATTATATTAGTAAGAAAAGGACGAGGTGAGAAGAATGTTTTCTGGAAAAAAAGTTGTTTTGACCAAGCCACAGATTCAGGATGCAGACGTGCTTCAGTCGTGGTATCTTAATAAAGAATTTCGCCAGCTCTACGACGGTTATACCGGCAACTCTCTGGAGATGATCATGGAAGAGATCCGCAACGGTTCGGATATTTCTGATCCGCACGCTACCCGCGTGAATTTCATCGTCTCCACCAAGCAAAAAGGCATCCCGATCGGCGTCGCTTCCATCTCGGACATCGACCGGCAGAATGGCCATGCCCGCATTTCTCTGGGCATCGCCGACACGTCCCGCCGTCTCGGATGGTATGGAATCGATCTCATGATCGTGCTCTGCGACATCGTTTTCTATCAGTTTGGTTTCAACCGCTGCTACATGTGCATCAACGACAACAACCAGCTCGCCATGCGCACCGCCAACAATTTTGGCTTCCGCATGGAAGGCCAGTTGCGCAGCCACATCTTCACCGGCGGTGAATACGTCGACCAATGGGTGCTGGGGCTGCTCAAGGACGAATATGAAAAGATCTCCATCGTCTCCCGCTGGAAAGCGAGACGGGAGAATTGAGCGCAGACTGGACAAGGCTCAACACCGTTCACACGAACGGTGTTGAGCCTTGTCGAAAAAGGTCGTCAATAAGCGGCTTTTTTTACAAGCTGATACTGTATTTAGAAGTATCTATTTTAGGCGATTTAAATCTTTTTGAATCAGTTTAAAAGGAAGTAAAAAATGGACGAGCAACTTATTTCATTCAAAGAATATGCAAGATAAGCTAGTATTACTGAGTAAGCCGTTTACAAGAAACTACGTAACGAAAAAATTACATCAATATCTAGTTGAAAAATGAAAAAGGCAATAAAAAGTTTATTAAACGAGAAGCTTTGAAATTACTTGAAGATAAGCCAATAAAAGAAAAGTTTGAAAGCGAAACATTAAAAGGGATTGTCGATCTGCTTAAAGCACAAATCTTAGAAAAGGACGATCAAATCAAGCATCTACAGAAAATCAATGAACAGTTTCGAGTGCGCAGTTATCTAATGCACTAGAAGACACAACAGCGAGCTTGCAAACCGCACAAGTATTACATGCATAAAATTTACGTCAGCTTCAAAATTCGCAAGAAATTTATGAATCTGATGATATTTATGATACAGCAATTAATGAAACGAATCCTGTTCAGGATATTGAACCATCGACTTTAAATGCACAGTGAGAAAATGAAATGGCTTTTCATGAGTAAGCATAATACGTTTACGATCATGAAGTTTGAAAACCCGTCCAAACTGATCCCAACTTATTAAAATTACGAAATAAATAATTTCGCTTTTAATAAAATATTAGTTTATTGAATAGAGAGTGATTTTACATGAGAATAGAAACAATCAAATATTTTCTAGAAATTGCCGATTCTGGCTCTATTCGTATGACTGCTCAAAATCATTTTATCTCTCAACAAGGTCTCAGTGATGCCATCAAAAAAATGGAAGAAGAATTAGGTACCCAACTTCTCATTCGTTCTAAGCGCGGAGTCACACTATCTTCGGAAGGGACAGAGGTTTACAAATATTTTAAAAAAATAACAGAAAGTTACGATGACATGCAAAAATATCTATGGATCACTTACCAAGAAAAATTAAATAAAGAAAAACAAAGTTTGATTCGCCTTCAGGTAAATCCTCTATCTATGTCAGCATTGGTTCCTGCCTTATTCACACATATTGAAAACTGCCACGCTAATATCCAACTTCTATGTCGAGACACTGCAAGCCTAAATGAAATGGAAGAAGAAGTTAAAAATAATAAAGTAGATTTTGCTCTTTTTTTAGTTATGCAAAATGATATTGATACTATAATAAAAAAACGTGAAAAGGATTTGACGTGCCCCCAATAATTTGGACACCCGAATTATTGGGGGTATTTCTATTGGCAAAATTAACCAGACAACAGAAGCTAGAAATCCATGCTAAACACAAAGCAGGATATTCCATTTCTCAGCTTTCCCTTGAATATGGTATTCATAAAAGTGGAATATCCTATCTTATCGCGCTTATCGATCGACATGGTCCAGATATCTTACGCCAGGACAAGAACCGCTACTATTCTCCTGAACTCAAGTTACAGATCATCAACGAAGTGCTTATTGACCATCGATCGATCTATTCAGTTGCCATCGAATATGGACTTCCAACCGAAAGTATGCTCCGCAACTGGATTCGTTCCTACAAAGCCAATGGATATGTTATCATAGAGAAAAAACGTGGGAGGCCTA
>OGWZ01001325.1_pt1 | contig 23618 bp, 21 predicted proteins | sample 1576141 | NCBI WGS metagenome assembly OGWZ01 (sample SAMEA3541512, study PRJEB24748) | human gut metagenome | biome: human gut; feature: human-associated habitat; material: faeces | place: China | collected 2012
GGGCACAGAAAAAGGGCGCGTCCCGTCCACGGAAGGTCCGTGAACGGAACGCGCCCTTTGCGCTGGTGTGGGGATCAAACGTTACACAGCAGAAAAGGACAGACTTATCCTGTCTGTCTGTCTGTCTGTCTGTCTGTCTGTCTGTCTGATTATGAGGGCCGCCGCCCCTTTGTCAAGACCAATTTTATAAATTTCCATGGTGTTTCCCCGCCATTCTAGGCCAGACTCCGCCGCACTGGGCAACGGTTCTGCGCTTTCCTTGTGATTATACCAGAAAAGGCCGGGGAATGCCAGCCCCGATTTCACCCCCTTACCCGGGGGCAGGTTGGGGGCTGGCAAAGCCGGCTTCCCCGGCTCCAAGCTCCGCGCGCTCCCTGCAGGGGCCCAGCTACGGCTTTCCACCTTCTTCCATCCCTTCCTGCCGCATAGCACGGCAAATCCTGCTTATACTAACTCTCGTTCCCAACTCTGTTTTTTGGAGGCTTTGATCCTATGAAAGCAACTGGCATCGTGCGCCGCATCGACGACCTGGGCCGGGTGGTCATCCCCAAAGAGATCCGCAGAACCATGCGTATCCGGGAGGGGGACCCGTCACAGATGACATTGGCACGGTGGGAGCTGTTCTGCTTTGGAATACTGGATCTGGCAAAAAGAACCGGCCTGGATTGTACATCATGACGAAACCGGCGGGCTCTACCGTGGGTATTCGGGAGGGGTCATTGACCTGAAAAAACCGGGAGAAGATTGAAAAACAGCCCCCGCTGGCCGATGGTCAACGGGGGCTGCTGTTCTGTTTTAGCGCTTACCAGGTCACATATTCCTCGCAGAACCGTGTAAGCATCACCGCCGCCTGAGCCCGGGTGGCCTGGCCCTGGGGAGTAAGGGTGGAGCCGTCGCCGGTGCCGTTGATGATCCCGGCGCCCACGGCCCACTGCATAGCGGAGATGGCATACTCACTGAGATCCGCCACATCTGTATAGGACAGGATATTGGTGTTCTCACCGATGGACACATCATAGCCCTGCTCCTGGGCAAAGCGATACAGCATGGCGGCAAACTGCTCACGGGTGATGGGGTCATTGGTCCCGAACAGGCCGTTGCCATAACCGCCCACAATGCCCTCGCTGGTGGCCCAGCGGATGGCCTCGGAGTACCACTGGTCCTGAGGCACATCGGCAAAGTTCATGGCGTAATTGACCACGGGGCTGCCCGCCATGCGCCAGAGGATGGTGGCGATCATGGCCCGGCTGGTGGTCACATCGGGGGCAAAGGTGGTGGCACTGGTACCCGCCATCAGGCCGTGCTTGTAGACATAGCGCACCGCATCGGCATACCAGGCATTATCGGCTATATCCGTAAAGGGCAGGGACTCCGGGGGAATTTCCCGGAAGGAGACCTGGATCTCCACCCGCCTGGCGGGCATTTTGAAGGAGTACACACTGTCACCCTCGTACTTCACATCCAGCTCCGTGCCCCGGTTGTCGGTGACGCTCAGAGTGTCCAACTCCCAGCCCTCATCGGGGGTGACGGTGAAACGGAAGGTCTCCCCTTCCTCCGCATAGGACTTCTTCGCCGTGACGGTGCCGCCCTCTACCCTGCCCGGCAGAATGACGGAATAAGTGGGGGTGGAGGAGGAATCCCCAATTACGGTGATCTGGCCGGAGACTGTACGGCCCTGGGATGGGCTGTACGCCGTGACGGTATAGGTACCCACCTGGAGGATACCGCCTGCGGGCAGCGTGATCACCCAGTCGCGATAGGTAGGCGTTCCGCTGACGGTGAATGTCTGCCCCATAATGGACACCGAACCGGCGGGTGCGGTCAGCGACAAGCGGCCCGAGAGGTCGCTGCCGGTGTAAAACAGCGTAGTGGGGGTAAAGACGGGAAGCGGATTGAGGATTTCATAGCTGCCGCCCGCGCCCAGCGTGCCCGCACCGGTGAGGCAGTCCTCATTGTCGATGGTCATGGTCACACCCCGGCCAACGGAAAGGGTCTGCCCCTGCCCGATCTCCAGGGTATTGCCGCTGGGAATGGTAACATCTTCGGAGAGGGTCACCGAAGTACCGTAGAGCTGCCCCTCGCTGCCCAGAAAAATCACGCCTTGCCAAGCAGAGGTGTCATCATCATCTTCAATGTGAGCTATTCTTCCGGTGGCAAAGAGCATGGCGTTCCCGTCCGGACCGGTGGCAAAGGTGCCGGCTTTGCCGCTGACGCAATGAATATATTGGTCAACAGCGGGGGTTTCACTCTGGTAAAAAGGCATGCCGCCGCTGCCGATACCAACGCCCTCCGTGCTGACGGCCTCAACCGTGCCGCCCGAGATTGTGACGGTGCCGCCGCTGCCGCTGCTCAAAGTGAGACTGGGGGTCGTCTGGGCATCGGGATCGACCGTGACAGTGCTGCCGACGGTGACTTGGCCGCTGCCGCCGCCGATGCCTGCGCCCCTGACGCTTTGGGCGGAGACCGTGCCGCCGGAGACGGTGATTTCGCCGCCGTTGACTTCAGGCGTATCCTCTTTGCTGACCTCGCTACCGTCGCTTACATCGTAAATCACCGCACCGCTGCCGATGCCCGCGCCATTGGTGCTTTGGGCGGAGACCGAGCCGCCCGAGATTGTGATTTCGCCGCCGCTGTAGATTGTTGCAAAATTCACCATAGCGCTTAACGATTCAATCATACCGCCGCCGATGCCCGCGCCGTTGGTGCTGACGGCCTCGACCGTGCCGCCGGAGATGGCAATGACGATATCACTTCCATCGCTGTTTTCACCGCAGCCGATGCCTGCGCCGTCCGGGCTTTGGGCGAAGACCGTGCCGCCGGAGATGGTGATGTTGCCGCCGCCGCTGCTGCTGCTGCTACTGCCGATACCCGCGCTGTATATGGGATCCGCGTCCGGCTCCGCGTGCGGGGCGGTTTGGCTGGAAACGATGGCGGTGACGGTGCCACCGGAGATGGTGATGTTGCCGCTGCTGCCGCCGAAGCTGCCGCCGATGGCTGCACCCGCCCATCTGCCTGCACCCATCTCTGAAAGCAGTCCGATCGTACGGCCTGTCATGGTGGTTGCCGTCACGCTGCCGCCGGAGATAGTGATGGTGCCTCCGCTGCCGCCGGTTCCTTTTGTTTTTGTTGGAATAGAATCGGAAAAGCCGAATCCGCTGCTCCCGCCGCCGATGGCTGCGCCGGAGACACTTTGGACCTCGACCGTGCCGCCGGAGATGGTGATGGTTCCGCCGTCGCCGCCGGTACCGGTTTCTGAGCCGCCGCCGCCGATGGCCGCACCATAGGAGTCACCAGCAAAAGAGCCGTTATTGTTCCCCTGAGATGTATCGGGATCGCTCTGGGAGACATCGATGACAGTAACCGTGGCCTCCACTGCGCCGCCACAGACGGTCAGGGTGCCGCCGGTTTTTCCAGTATTGCCACCAATGGCGGCGTTGTAGATGGCCGTGTTTTCCGAAGTGATGGACGCGGTCAGTTTTCCCATGGTGTCCGCCCCGTCCGACTGGCCGTAGATGGTGAGGCTGTCGCCCGCCTCCAGCTGGATACCCCCGTTGACGGTGAGGGTGCAGCCGTCCGTCAGGATCAGGTGAACGTCGCCGATGACGGTGACGCGCTGGTTGATGGTGACATTGTCTCTAGCCACATACCAGCCGCCGGTGGTGCCGTTCCAGGTGACCGTGTTTTCGACAATAGGGGTGTAGATATCGATGGTTTTGGGCTGTTCTGTCACGGCGCTGCCGTCCCAGCCCCGCTCGATGTACGCCACACCGCCATCCCCATCCGCCAGCGCCGTGATGGGCAGCAGGGACAGGCACAGGGCCAGGCAGAGCAGCGAGGCAAACAATCTCTTTTTCATATATACGCTCCTTTCCGCCGCGGGGAAGAAGTCCCCGATTTTACTCCCGTTCGCCCCTGGCGCGTCCCAAAGGCAAACAAATATATCTTTATTATATCCGAAATGCCCCGAAAGGTCTATGACCTATTTTACCCCCTAAAATGGGTCATGCCCGCGGGATGGCCCGCGGGCAGTTTCCTATCGCAGCATATACTGCTTCAGGTCCTTCCGGTTCTTCACCTTCAGCTTTTTCATGGCTTCGGAAATGTGGCGTTTTGCCGTATTTGCGGAGATATTCAGGTGGCCGGCGATCTCCCGAGTGGTCCAGCCCCGGGCCGCCAGCATGCAGACGGCGAACTCCGTGGTGGTCAGGTCGTCGGCCACATCATGGCCGGTGATGGGGTTGTGAACTCTACGCCAGCCGGAAGAGAAACGGTAGGTGATGTCGATAATTCTCTTAAAATCCTCTGGCCAGTTGGGCTTGATGGCCGCCTCCAGCATGGCCCCCAGCAGGCCGTGGTGCTCCCCGAAGGCCTCGATGAGATCGTCCGGCCGGGCGATCTCCCAGGCGGTCAGCAGATGGGTCTGGGCCTTTTCCGTCGCCTTGAGACTCATGTAGTCCATCACCGCCACCAGATGGAGGTAGATGGCGGGGATGGGGTAGGCGGACGCTCCCATGGCAAGGGCTCCCTCCACCATCCCGGCGCTGTTGGCGTAGTCCTCCTTCAGATAGAGATAGTGGGCCTGCACATACAGGGCAAAGGCCCGCAGCCCGGGGGGCAGCAGGGGCAGAAAGGATTCCGCGGGTGGCATTTCCTCCGGCAACGGCAGGTGCAGCAGCACCGCCGCAAATGCCACAAATGCCTCCATGGCACGGGCCGCCGGGTCGGTCTCCCCGCCGGAAGCCAGGGTGCGCCGGATCTCACCCAGGGCGTTCCGGGCATGGTCGATGCGCCCCATGGTTAGGCAGGCATAGGCGAAAAGCAGACAGGCGGAAAGACGAATCCCGCCGTCAGCCGCCGTAAGATAACCTTCCGTTTCCTGCATGGCCTTTTCCGCCTGCCCGCTGAAATAGTGGTACTCCGCCAGGGCAATGTCCTTTTTCGGACCGGCTTCCATGCGGGCGATGGTCTCTTTGCAGCACCCGGGACAAAACGGGGTGTTCATCAGGGGCATGAAGCCGGGAAACAGCTCCGGCGCTTGCTTCGCGCTTGGGGGTGCGGTTTGCGTTTTCTGTTTGCGGGGGTCGCCGGGCTTTTCGGCGCCCGCGGGAATGGCCCAGGCTCCGCCGAACCGCTCCGCGCCGGGGATGCGGCCCTCGGCACAATATTGATTGATTCGGCGCTCTGACACGCCCCACTTTTCCGCTGCCTCCCGTACGGTGATGTAGTCCATAGGAACCTCCAGGGAAGATGAGATTTTTTCTTTTATTATAAATAATTCCGGGGAAAATGGTCAAGTCGGAGAGAGCACATGACAGGATTTCCGCTGGTTTTTCACAGCTCCTCCAATTTCCGTACATACTCCTGCTGGGTAATCTGCTTTGCCAGAAAAGCGTCCTTCAGCTCCTGTGCCTGGACTACATGTCGGTTCCACTCATCCGTGGTAATCCGCCCCCGCCGCTTACGGGCCTTCAGCCGGTTGTAGATCCGGCTATACTCCCGAGAAGCGGTTTCGGTCTTCTGCTTTTCCTTTTCCCGCTCATGAGCTCCTACCTTCCTACAAGTCTTGCCGCCGGTTCCCGGTACCACCCGGTCACAGTATCGGGTATCGTAGCCCCCTACCGCCAGAAACCACCTGCGGCAATGGGCGCAGCGGCGGGGCAGATTCCCGGCAGCCATCCCCTTGTACAGATCCATGTACAGAAAGCTGGTGAGGCTCTCAAAGGTCATCTGCTCCGCCAGCGTCAGACGATGTGACTTGGATTCCTTAACCGGTACCAGAGAAATGTTCACAGGGTAATCAAAGACGACCGTGTCCAGGTCCACAGTACCGTCCTCCCACTCCTCCCCCTCGTCTTCTCTGTCCTTCTTTTGGTTCATCGCCTCTTCCATGACGCTCCGGTAACCGGCATAAGCCTTGATGTAGTCCTGCCGCCTCCGGGTAGGAAGCTCCTGAAAGAACTCCTCCAACATCCACTTCGTATTTCTGACAAAGGCCCGCAGGTCATCTTCCAGCCGTTCCAGTTTCCCCATCCACCGGGTGTACGCCTCATTGCGGGGCGTCCCCGGTGTCAGCATCTCATCCAGAATATCCGGGTGTCCGCGCAGATAGGGAATCAGCGCGGACATCCGGTTGTCACCTGCCAGAAGCTTGTTGTATAGCGGCAGCTCCTCCAGTACCTTCCACAACTGCCGCATGGCATGGAGCGCCGTGGCCGCGCTGGACGGATCTCTGGCCGCCAGGAAAACCTGGAATTCCTCCTGGAAGCGTTTCAGACTCCGGTGAATCTCCTCAGAGACATTCAATCCGCACTCCAGTGCCTCCGCCGCGAAGGTTCCCATAGGATAATATTTTCCTCCCACAATGCTCTCGTCCGGTGTGAAGTCCACCCGGAAATAGTCCACTGCGTCATGATTCATGTAGTACATCGCCTGCCACACTTCCTTTGTACCCGATCAAGTTTTCAACTTTTACCCATCTTGCGTTTGTGGGGCTGAAACTGTGCTCCAAGCCCTTGCAACAGTATTTTAATCTGTTATACTGAGTTTGTACCCGATAATTATATCACAAATAAATCAGGTATTCAATATAGCTGTGCCCCGCCAAATACCGGGAGGAGGAGATAGTGTGAAAAAATTATGTACCATTGATGCCAATACCTTGCAGTCTGTTGACTACGAACCGATTTCCTTTCTTGTGGAGGATCTGCTGCCTCCGGGTCTGCATCTGCTGGCGGGAGCACCGAAGATCGGCAAGTCCTGGCTGGCGCTGTGGCTGTGCCTCCAGGTAGCTCAGGGGAAACCGCTCTGGAACTTCTCCACTCGTCCATGTGAAGTGCTCTATCTCTGTCTGGAGGACAGCTTCCAGCGCATTCAAAGCCGACTCTTTGATCTCACCGAGGACGCGCCATCGACGCTGCACTTCGCTGTGATGTCCGAGCAGCTCCACAATGGGTTGGTAGACCAGATGGAGCAGTTTCTCCAAGAGGATCCCGCTACCGGACTGGTGGTCATCGACACGCTCCAGCGCATCCGATCCACTGGGAATGAGGCAAACCCCTACGCCAATGACTACCGGGACATTGGTGTCCTGAAAGCGCTGGCAGACCGGTACCGGATCGGGGTACTGCTGGTCCATCATCTGCGGAAGATGAATGACGATGATCCCATGAACATGATCTCGGGTACCACAGGCTTAAGCGGCGCGACGGATTCCAACTTTGTGCTCCGTAAGAGTAAGCGTAGAGACAATACCGCCACGCTCTACTGCACCGGCAGGGACATCGCCTACCGGGAGCTGTCTCTGGAGTTCAGCAGTGAAACCCATATCTGGAACCTGCTCTCAGATGACAGTAAACAGACAGGACAGCCAGCAGGACGGATCATCCTTCTTCTCTCTGCACTCATGCGGGAGCAGTCTGAAATCTGCGTCCCTGCCAAGGGGCTGCTGGAAAAGATCGACCCTGCCGGTATCGAGGGATTTTCCCCCAACAGCGTTTCCCATCAGATTCGCAAAAGCGTTGCCGCTCTAAGGCGCAGCGGCATTTTAGTGACCTTCCGCAAGAGCAATGGTGAGCGGCTCATCTGCCTGCGTAGGGTCGATAGGGTCGATGATGCCCCTACCAGAAACATCGTCCCCATCGACCCTGTTACCAAAGATTTCTCTCCCTAATCGGGGCCCCGGCGAAACCCAGCGCCAGCGGTTTCGCTGGGGAGAGGAGGAAGCACGGAGCGAGGGAGCTTTCGACCTCGGTCGGAAGCGACGGATGCGCAGTCGCTTCCGACGAGGGCAAGCATCGCGCCCGGCTATACGCCATGCACAGTTTCGGGGCGCTGCCCCGTACCCCGTCGTCGACGCAAGTTTCATATCGTTCACCCCGCCGCCAGCGGCTGGGTTCACTCACTACACTGCGTCTCCTCTCCAAACGAAACCCGCTGCGCAGCCGTTGGCAGCTCTGCTGCCTTACGGATGCGGCGTACCCCTTGCGGGTGCTGTGCTGGGCTTTCGTTTGGCTGAGACGAAGGACGAAAGGAGGTACAAATTGTGAGGATAAAGAAGTCGGAAATCATCACCCTGCGGGTGACACCTCGTACCAAGGAAACCATTCGGGAGCGTGCCAAAGCCGCTGGCCTGACGGTCACCGACTACCTGTGTTATAGCGGATTGGCAAAAGAGATCGTGCGGGTGGAAGGGCTGGAACAGGTGCTGTCTGAACTGAAAGCCCAGGGGCGAAATCTAAATCAGCTCACCACCCTGGCTAACATGGGGCGGGTGACAGTAGTCAAGGGTGATGCCCTGGCAGAGAATTACGGAAAGATCTATGAACAGCTCCGGGAACTGCTGCGGGAGGTGACCTAATGGCAACCTTTACCGCAATTAAGAACCGTGGCGGGGGCGGCGGTGCTCTTGGTGGTGTGCTGCGCTATGTCCAGCAGGAGGAGAAAACCACATGGGAAGATCGTCGGCTTGTATCCGGATGGAACTGTACTGCCCGTTCCGTCTACGATGAGATGCGGCTTACCAAGGAGCGGTTCGATAAGACAGACGGCCGACAGTACTACCACTTTGTGCAGTCCTTTGACAAGCAGGATGACCTGTCCCCGCAGGAGGTTCACGCTATGGGGCTGGAACTGGCCCAGCGTGAGTTTCCCAACTTCGAGGTACTGGTGGCCACCCATGTGGATACAGGTCATTTCCACAATCACCTGGTGGTGAACAGTGTGAGCTTCCAGGACGGTAAGAAGCTCCACCAGAGTGCCGCCGACCTGCAGGCCCACCGGATAGCCAACGATGAAATATGTGCCGCACATGGCTTGGAGATCCTTCCGCCGCCGCAGAAGCAGGTCAAGCAAAAGCGAATGGGGACCAGAGAGTACCGCTCTGCTGTCAAAGGTGAAAGCTGGAAGTTCCGACTGATGAACACCATTGATCAGTGTATGAAGTACGCTGCCACTAGGGAGGAATTCATTTCTCTGATGAAGAGCGAAGGTTACGAAGTGCGCTGGACAGAGAACAGAAAGAACATCACCTACACCACGCCCGCGAGAATGAAGTGCCGGGATAACAGGCTCCACGAGGAGAAGTACACGAAGGAGGCCATGGAACATGAATTCAGAATCCGGGCAGCGATTGCCCATGGAGGAATTGAAGCGGCGGAACGCTCCGCCATCTATGACACCGCAGAACTGTCCCAGCAGAGAGGAGTGGGAAAATCTGCTGATGATGATCCAAGCGTTGTATCGGTTGACGGCAGAGCAGAGCGACACTTTGGAGAACCTGAACCAGCATACCGCGGCCCACACAGCCCTTCTGCGGGAGGTTTCCAACCGGAGGGAGCCGTGTCCCGCCCAGGCTCAGATGGAGGCCCTGGCGCGGGATGTGGCGGAAATACACGCGCTGCTGCGACAGGCTGGGAAGAAGAAAGAGATTTCTGTTTCGCCTCCCAGTCTGAGTACGGCAATGTCGGTGATGATATGGCTGGCCCTGATCTTGCTGGGGACGATGGTGGGGATGGTGGTCTTGCAGACGATCTGGTCCGGCTTATCCGCTCTCTGGAGCGCGGTCAAGATTCTAATACCGTAAGGGATGCCACCACCATGCACCAGCACGCAGACAAGAAAACGCTTCGCCGGCAGCGGCAAAAGAAAATCGCCCTCGGTCACAAGGAGGACGATCACGCAGACGACCCAACTTGGCAGCAAACGATGTGAATATTTTTCTCTGGATAGAGGAAAATATTGGAGAGGAGTTGACGGCCCATTGCGCATGGAAGTAAGGGAACAAAACAAAATTGTGGAACTCTGGCTGACCAGAGAGGAACGAGATGATGCGACATTCCGGGAATCCCTGAAACCGCTTTACCAGCAGTACAAGGCCCAGAACTATCTGGTGGCGGTCTTCCTGTCCGGAGAGGCAGACCTGTATCAGCAGACCCGGGATCTGCTGCTCTACAACCAGCGGCGACAGGCAGAGAAGGAAGTCCAGGAGCAAAAGCAGGGGCGGCAGGCCATGACCATGTGAAGGTGGGGGAGGCAGTAGATTGCCTCCTCCTATTTTAATTTTCTGCTTGCAATTCTTCAAAAATCGATATACAATGTTATCTACAAAGAGAAAAACAAAAACAAACTATATTGTTGAAGGGGGATACCATGGATCAAAAGCCGATGCAGCGGGGGGAGATCCTGCTCTACAACAACGACGGCGAGAAGGAGTTTGTCAGTGTTGTGTTTCGGGACGAGACATTCTGGCTGACTCAAAAGGCAATGGCAGAGCTGTTCGATGTGAATGTTCCAGCTATCTCCAAGCACTTGCAAAACATCTACGAGGAGGAGGAACTCACCCGAGAGGCAACCGTTTCCAAAATGGAAACAGTTCAAGAGGAGGGATCCAGGCGGGTTTGCCGCACCCTGGAGCACTACAACCTGGATGCCATCATTGCCGTAGGCTACCGGGTGAACTCCAAAAAGGCCACCCGTTTCCGCCAGTGGGCCACGAAAACCCTGAAAGAGTACATCACAAAGGGCTTTGTCCTCAACGATGATATGCTGAAAAACGGCAAGCCCTTCGGTCGGGACTACTTTGACGAACTGCTGGAACGCATCCGGGAGATCCGGGCCAGCGAACGCCGGGCCTATCAGAAGATTGCCGATGTGTTTGAACAGTGCAGCTATGACTACGACAAGAACAGCGAGACAACAAAAGCCTTCTATGCCTTCGTACAGAACAAGCTGCACTTTGCCGTCACCGGCAAGACGGCGGCGGAGCTCATCTCGGAGCGGGCCACCCTGGACAGCCCCACCATGGGCCTGACCACCTGGAAGGGCGCGCCGGACGGAAAGATTCTGAAAAGCGATACCCTGGTGGCAAAAAACTACCTCAATGAAAAGGAACTGTCCCGGCTCAACCGTCTGGTAACCATGTTCATCGACTACGCCGAGCTGATGGCAGAGGACGAGCAGCCCATGAGTATGGAAGATTGGCTCCACGAGACAGACCGCTTCCTCACCAACAACCGGCGCAATGTGCTGGAGGGCAAGGGACATATCTCCCGGGAGGCGGCGGTGAAAAAGGTCAGCGACATCTATGCCCAGTTCCGAAAGAAACAGGATGCCGACTATATCTCTGAGTTTGACCGGGTCATGGAGCGGTACTTGAAAGGGGGCGGCAACCCATGATTGAGACCTTTGATATCGCGGGATACACCCGCATCTCGGTGGACGATGAGCTGGATCAGAAAAATATCTCCATTGAAAACCAGAAGGCCATCATCGAGGACTTTGTGAAGCAGAAATTTCCCGGCAGCACCCTTACCTTCTATGAGGATCGGGACCGCTCCGGCTACACCTTTGAGCAGCGGGAGGGTTACCAGGCCATGCGGAAAAAGCTGGTGACCCACCAGTACGACATCCTCATCGTCAAGGACTTCTCCCGTTTCTCCCGGCGCAACAGCCGGGGACTGGTGGAGCTGGAGGACCTGCGGGACGCCGGGGTGCGGATCATCTCCATCGGAGACGGCATTGACTTTCCCAACGACGACGACTGGCTGAAAATTCAGTTTCAGTTCCTCATCAACGAGATGCCCGTCACCGACACCAGCAAAAAGGTGCGCAATGTCATCAAGCGGCGGCAGGCCGACGGGAAATGGATCTGCGCCGCCCCCTACGGCTACATCATCAACCAGCGGCAGGAGTTTGAGATCGTCCCTACCGAGGCGGACATCGTCCGCACCATCTTCCGACTCTACAACGAGGAGGGTTGGGGCTATAAAAAGATCGCCAACTACCTCACCGACCAGGGCATTCCCACCCCCCGTATGGCGGAGCGGGACCGGAAGGAGGCCGCCGGAAAGGAGTACAATCGAACCGTCAAACGGGACTGGGCCATTGTGACGGTGCAGGGCATCCTGGACAACGACTTCTACATCGGAACCCTGCGCCAGGGAAAGTATACCCGGAAGAAGATCAACGGCAGGGACATCCTCCGGGACGAGGACGAGCAGATCGTCATTGAAAACCACCACCAGGCCATCATCGACTACCGCACCTTTGCCACCACCCGGGCGTTAAGGGAGAAGCGCACCACCTCCCACTACCGGGGGGTAAAGAAGTACGACAATGTGTACTCCGGCTTTCTGGTATGCGGGGACTGCGGCAGCCCCATGTTCGCCATGAGCCGCGGCGATCTGAAAAGCGCCTACACCTGCGGTACCTACCATCGCCGGGGACGGGCGGGCTGTACCTCCCACCACATCCGCACTGACAAGCTGGACGAGCTGTTGAAAACTTATGTCCGGCAGGTGATGGAGAGCTCGGCGGATATGCTGGCGCGGCTCAACGAGGATTTGGCCCGGGAGCGGGAGGATGTGCAGGAGACGGAGCAGAGCGCCGACCGGCTGGCGGAGGTACTCACCGATCTCCAGGAGGAGCTGAAGGTCACCAAGCGCCAGCGTATCCGGGATCTCATGAAGCACCCGGAGCAGGAGGAGCTGCTGTCGGAGACCTATGACGAGCTGGAGGCCGACCTGCAGAAAAAGATCGAGGGCATCCGCCACCAGATCGACATGCTCTCGGACAAGCGCAATACCATCATCCAGGTGAACCGGGCGGCACGCACCGCCATGGAGGTCTTTGGGGACATTCTCCGTAAGGACACCCTGGAGCGCAATGATCTGGAGCTCATCATCCGGAAGATCCAGGTGTACGAGGATCACCTGGAGATCCAGCTCCAGGCGGATGTGGACGCCATTCTCCGCTCCGGGACGCTGGCTGCTCAGCCGCCAGAGACTGTGGCCGCCATGGCTCCAGCCGGGGAGGGCCGCATAAATTTTAAGGGAGGCATGGAGCATATCTCACCTGTCACCATCGTCCAGAGCGCAAATAAGCGGCCGGACAAGGTGTTCCATGCCAATGTTATCAGTGACGGCGACCCCCTGGAGATCTTCACCAACGGGGACGGTGTGGTGTTTAAGAAATACTCCCTCATGGGCGGGCTGGGGGACTTCTCCGCCCAGCTGTGCGAGTCCCTCTACAAAACCACCGGCAAGATGGTCACCATCACCGACCGGGACGTCTGCCTGTCCGTGGCCGGCGGCGGCCGGCGGGAGCTCACCGACAAGAGCATCTCCCCCGCCCTGGCCCAGATCATGGAGGGCCGCCAGCTCTACCAGCATCAGCCCGGCCAGCCCCCCCTGCCGGTCAGCGACTACACCGACCGGTATGTCCTCTCCACCGCCGCCCCCATTCTGACCCAGGGGGACGTGCTGGGCTGCGTGGCCTTCCTCTGTGAAAAGGACCACCTGGAGGTGGCCGAGTCCGAGCATGAGCTGGCCCAGGCCATCGCAGGTTTCCTGGGCCGCCACATGGAATCCTGATCCCCCGTCCCCCGCTCCGGCAGGCCGCCGGCAGCGGGGGATGGTCTATTCTCCCCCCGCCCCGCATACAGTGGTGACACGGACAACGTGGGGAGTGGTAGAACTTGCGGACTGATATGGAAGAGCGCGCCTGCGACCTGGCTCTGTACATCCTGGAACACCAGGCAACCGTCCGAGCCGCGGCAAAGCAGTTCGGCATCAGCAAGTCGACGGTGCACAAGGACCTGTCCCAGCGGCTGCCCCTTTTCAACCGTTCCCTCTACCTCCAGGTGAAAGAGGTCCTGGACCGGAACAAAGCGGAGCGGCACATACGAGGGGGCAAAGCCACCAAGGAGAAATACGAACATCAAAAAAGAAAGGGCTGCTGAGACGCAGCCCTTTCTTTGGGTCTGAACGGGATCCCCTGGGGGATTTATTCTACGGAGATCAGGTAATGGTACACCGGCTGGCCGCCTTCCAGGGTGGTGATCTCCGCCTCGGGGCAGGCCGCCTCAAACTTGGCCTGGGCGCCCTCGGCCTCCCCGGCCTGCACGCCCTCGCCATAGAAGATGCTGATGAACTCCCCGCCCCGCTGGGCGCTCTCCTGGGCCAGCTTGTCCAGGGCCGCGTCCAAATTCTTCTCGGTACCGAAGAGCTGGTTGTCCACCAGCAGCAGGTAATCTCCGGCGTGGATGGCGGTGCCGTCGAACTCGGAGTCCCGGGCGGCGTAGGTGACCTCCATGGTGGTCACCCCTGCCATGGCCGCCTCCATGGCGGCGGTGTTGTCCGCCTCCTCCCCGTCGGGGTCCATGGCGATCATGGCGGAGATGCCCTGGGGCACCGTCTTGGCCTGGAGGACGATGACCTTCTTGTCCTCCACCAGGTCCACGCACTGCTGGGCGGCCATGATGATGTTCTTGTTGTTGGGCAGGACATAGACAATCTCCGCCGGGGTCTTGCGGATCTGCTTGAGGATGTCCTCGGTGGAGGGGTTCATGGTCTGGCCGCCGCTGATGACCCCGTCGGCCCCCAGATCAAAGAACACCTTGGCCAGGCCCGCTCCGGCGGCCACCGCCACAAAGCCGTACTTCTTCTCCGGCGGGGCGGAGGGGGTGTCCCCCTGCTCCATGGCCTCCAACTCGGCCTCTACGGCCTCCAGGTCGTCGGTGGACTGGGCCTGCTTGCCGGCGGCCAGCTCGTCCCGCTGGGTGCGCATGTTCTCAATCTTGGCCAGCTCCAGGGTGCCGTACTCCTGGGCCTTGGTGAGGGCCAGGCCCGGGTCGTCGGTATGGACGTGGACCTTAAACTCCTCGTCCCCCTCTCCGATGACCAGGCTGTCGCCGATGGTCTCCAGCCAAGCCCGGTACTCCTCCAGGGGCTTACCCCCGGTGCGGCGGACGATGAACACGGTGTCGTAGGTAAAGGTGAGCTCCTCCTCCGCCAGGGCGCCGAAGTCGGCCTTCTCCTGGGGCTTGGCCTCCTCCTGCCCGCTCTGGGGGGCGGGAATGCCCTGGAGCTCGTCCAGCATGGCCTGCAGAACCACTACAAAGCCCATGCCGCCGGCATCCACCACGCCGGCCTTTTTCAGCACGGGGTTCTGGTGGATGGTATCGGCCAGGGCCTCCCGGGCCCGGTCGATGGCGGAGGCCAGGACGTACTCAAAGGCGGTGTTCTCCTCGGCTGCCCGGCCGGCCCGGTCCCCCGCCAGGCGGGAGACGGTGAGCAGGGTGCCCTCGGCCGGCTTCATCACCGCCCGGTAAGCGGCGATGACCCCGGCGTTGATGGCGTCGGCCAGGTCGATGCCATCCATGGTGTCCTTGTCCTTCATGGCCCGGGAAAAGCCCCGGAAGATCAGGGACAAAATCACCCCGGAATTCCCCCGGGCGCCCCGGAGCATGGCTGAGGCGCACAGGGCCGTGGCCTGCCCCACGGTGGCGGGGTTTTTCTGCCGCAGCTCTGCCGCGGCGGTGCCGATGGTCAGGCTCATGTTGGTGCCCGTGTCCCCGTCGGGCACGGGGAAGACGTTGAGCTCGTTAATCTTCTGCTTTTCCGCGTCCAGAGAGGCGGAGGCGTGAATCAGCATCGCCGCAAGGGTCTTGCCGTCAACTGCTTGTACCATGATTCCTCTTCTCTCCCCTCTTCTCAGTCAATCTGCATGGAGTCCACATAGACGTCCACCGCCCGGACCTGGGCGCCGGTCATCTGGCCCACGGCATACCGGACTTCGCTCATGATGGAGCTGCTCACCGCAGTCAGGTTCACCCCGGCGTCCACGATGATGTGCAGCTCGATGGAAACCGTGTCGTCGGCCTCGAAGATCACCCGGACCCCCTTGGCCATGGACTCGTTGCGCAGCAGGTGGACCAGCCCGTCCTTCTTGGACCGGGCCGCCATCCCCTTTACGCCAAAGCAGCTGGTGGCCACGGCACCGGTGATGGTGGTGAAGACCTCGCTGCTGATTTGGATCTCGCCTCTGTCATTTTGTAGCCGCATACGTTGTTACCGTTCCTTTCCGGGCCGGGGCAGCGGGGGCCGCCAGACCCTGCGATGAGAAATCCGTGGAAAAATTGATTTGCGGATTGTATTTTACCAAGGGATCAGGTAAAATACTACCATAGACCACGGTTTCCGCGCAACTGTATTTGGGAGGTTTTTCTATGAAATTGACAAGTACGATCCTCAAACTCATCGCCGTGCTCCTGGCCGCCTTCGCCGTGGTGTGCCTGGTGATGGCCAATCTGGAGCGAATCACCCGCTGTGTAGACGCTGTCTCTGCCCGGCTGCAGGCCAAGAAGGAGGCCCTCCGCCGCGCCTGCCCCTGCAGCGCCTGCGAGATGGAGGACGAGTTCGAGGACTGGGATCTCTAAAACTGGAATACGCGCAGACCGCGTTCCCCCTCTGGGGGACTGGCCGGGGCGGCATCGCCGCCCCGGCTGCTTTGTGTCTGCCTTAAAACGTCAGCCCGGGGTGTTTGGGGGGCAGGGAGATGGGGTCCATCTTCTTGACCACCGCGAAGGTAAACAGGGCGGTGGTGATGAGTTCATCCCGGTCATTGCGCTGCTCTACGGACACCACGCAGATCCGCCCCCCCACCTGCACCGGGGTGGCCCGGCAGAAGAGGTAGGCCCCCGCCGCCGGCCGCAGGAAGTTCACGGTGCTCCCCTGGGTGACGCACACCCGGCCGTGGGGCACCAGGCTGTGGCCGGCAATGGTGTCGGCAAAGGCCACCAGCATGCCGCCGTGGACGGTGCCGTACTGCTGCTGGTTGCTCTTGCGAATCATCATGATGCCCTCGGCCGCGTCCTTCTCCATGCGGATGAGGTGGATGCCGTTCTCCACCGCCCAGGGGTCCAGGCCCCGGATTGTTCCCAGGTCTGGGTCCTCCTTGACGTAGTAGATCCCCTCTTTTTCCGGGGTGGGGGCGTCCTCCCGCTCATCCAAGAAAGCCATTGAGAATCTCCTCTTCGGCTTCCTCCTCCGTCAGGCCCAGGGTCATCAGTTTGAGGATCTGGTCCCCGGCGATGCGGCCGATGGCGGCCTCGTGGATCAGCTGGGCGTCGGGGTGGTTGGCCGTCAGGGCGGGGATGGACTGGATCTTGGCCTGCCCCATGAGGATGGAGTCACATTGGACATGGCCGAAGCCGGCGGCGTCCCCAATCATCCGGGGATAGAAGATCTGCTGGGAGGTGTCCTGTGCCACCGACCGGGAGATCACCCGGCCGCTGGCCCCCTCGCCGGCCAGGATCACGTCCATCTCCGACTCCGCCATCTGCTTGCCGTGGGTGAGGAGTTTTTCGGTGATCACTGCCTCGGCGTCCTCCTTCACCACCACTTTGGTGTAGCGCTTGGTGGAGTCCACCCCCCGCAGCTGGGTGGTCTCCATCTGCAGGGAGGCTCCCTTCTCCAGGTAGACCACCGTCTGGGGGTTCATCACCCGCTCGCCGGTGCCCTCCCCTTCGCCGTAGTGCTTTTCCACGTACTGGACCTTGGAGTTCTCCCCGATGTAGAAGGTGTGCACCCCGTCGTGCTTGGTCTCCTGGCTGCCCTCGTTGTGGATGCCGCAGCCGGCCACGATGACGATGTCGCAGTCCGGGCCGATGTGAAAGTCGTTGTACACCAGCTCGTCCAGCCCCGTCTGGGTGATGATCACCGGGATGTGGACCGACTGGTGCTTGGTGCCGGCCTTGACGTAGATGTCAATGCCCGACTTGTCGGTTTTCGACACGATGTCAATGTTGGCCGTGGTGTTGCGGGAGGCCAGCTCCCCGTTCTTGCGGATGTTGTAGGCCCCCTGGGGGGTGGTCTCCAGGTCGGCAATCTCCCGCAGGAGCCGGATGTCTACGTTTTCCATGGCTCAGTCCTCCTTTGGCTGCCGGCAGTTTTCCCGGTCAGGCTGCAAGAAGTTGCACATGCCGCCGGTGTCGGCCAGAATGTGGGGCATAATCTCCGCCTTGGGGCCGTGGCGGGCCACTTTCCCGCCGGAGATCATCACAATCTCGTCGGCCAGGTCGATGATGCGCTCCTGGTGGGAGATGACGATGATGGTGTTCTCCCGCCGGTCCTGGAGCATACGGAAGGTCTCCGTGAGTTTGGCGAAGGACCACAGGTCAATGCCGGCCTCCGGCTCGTCAAAGATCAGCAGGCCGCTGGGCCGGGCCAGGATGGTGGCAATCTCAATGCGCTTGACCTCGCCGCCGGAGAGGGAAGTGTCCACCTCCCGGTCGATATAGTCTGCCGCGCACAGCCCCACCCGGTTGAGGTAGGAACAGCACTGGTCCCGGGTGAGCTTCTGCCGGCCGGAGGCCAGCTCCAGCAGGTCCCGCACCTTCAGCCCCTTGAACCGGGGGGGCTGCTGAAACCCATAGCTGATGCCCAGCTTGGCCCGTTCCGTGATGGACAGGGCGGTGATGTCGGTGCCGTTCCAGAGGATCTGTCCCCCTGTGGGCTTGACCAGGCCCATGATGGTCTTGGCCAGGGTGGTCTTTCCCCCGCCGTTGGGGCCGGTGATGACCACGAATGCATTGTCTTGGATGGTCAGATCAATCCCCCGGAGGATGTCCGTCTGCCCTCCATTGTCGCCGACCTGATAGGTCAGTCCTTTCAGTTCCAACATATTTGTATCGCTCCTTGTGGCTTTTGTAAGCATAACACAGGTCTCTGGGCGTGTTCTGTCTTTTCTGAACGTCAAATTATAGCACATTTTTTCCATTCAGGCAAGTCTGGGGCGGGTTTTTCTGGCCCTGCCGCCGCTCTGGCGGGCATGTCTCCGGCGCCCCCCCGGCCCGCCCTTTTCCACGGCTCTGCAGCCCAGGAACGCCGATGCGTCACCTTGCACAGAAGATTCTTGTCACCAGGAATTGAAGCAGGAATTTTCTCGGCAAGTTTGACAATATTCTTCTCACGATGTTGACTTTTCATACAAGAATTGGTACATTATTCCCATCCAAACGGTTTTCCCGGCACCCGCCGGAGGGTAGAGAGAAATGAGAGGAAGCGCACCAATATGATCGAAAGACTTGGGTTCGATAACGAGAAATACCTGGAAATGCAGTCTGAACACATCCGCTCCCGCATTGACCAGTTCGGCGGCAAACTCTATCTGGAGTTTGGCGGAAAACTCTTTGACGACAATCACGCCTCCCGGGTGCTGCCTGGCTTCCACCCCGACTCCAAGATCCGGATGCTCAGCCAGCTGAAGGACCAGGTGGAAATTGTGGTGGCCGTGTCCGCCGTAGACCTGGAAAAGAGCAAAGTCCGGGGCGACCTGGGCATCACCTATGGAACCGACACCCTCCGTCTCATCGACGCCTTCCGGGGCTTTGGGTTCCAGGTGGGCAGCGTGGTCCTCACCCGGTTCAGCGGCCAGCCTGCCGCGGAGATCTTCCAGGCCCAGCTGGAGGACCTGGGCCTGCGGGTCTACCGCCACTACCCCATTGAGGGCTACCCCTATGACATCCCCCTCATCGTCAGCGAGGAGGGGTACGGTAAGAATGAATATGTGGAGACCTCCCGCTCCCTGGTGGTGGTCACCGCCCCCGGCCCCGGCAGCGGCAAGATGGCCGTGTGCCTGAGCCAGCTCTACCACGAGCACAAGCGGGGCATCCAGGCGGGGTACGCCAAGTACGAGACCTTCCCCATCTGGAACCTCCCCCTCCGCCACCCGGTAAACCTGGCCTATGAGGCCGCCACTGCCGACCTCAACGACGTGAATATGATCGACCCCTTCCACCTGGAGGCCTACGGGGTCACCACCGTCAACTACAACCGGGATGTGGAGATTTTCCCTGTCCTGAAAACCATGTTTGAGCGGATCTCCGGCACCTCCCCCTACCAGTCCCCCACCGACATGGGGGTGAACATGGCCGGCTACTGCATCGTAGACGATGAGGTGGTGTGCCAGGCCTCCCAGGAGGAGATCCTCCGCCGGTTCTACGCCGAGGAGTGCCGCCACCGCCGGGGCCAGACTGACGGCACCGCCGTGTATAAGATCGAACTGCTCATGAAGCAGCTGGGTCTGACCCCCCTGAGCCGGTCCGTGGTGTCCCCTGCCCTGGCCGTGGCCGAGCGCACCGGCGACCCCGCCGCCGCCATGGAGATGCCCGACGGCACCATCCTCACCGGCAAAACCTCGGAGCTGCTGGGCTGCTCCTCCGCCCTGCTCCTCAACGCCCTGAAATACCTGGGGGGGATCCCCGACGAGATCCAGCTCATCTCCCCCTCGGTGATTGCCCCCGTCCAGGACCTAAAGGTCAACGTCCTGGGCAACAAGAATCCCCGGCTGCACATCGACGAGCTGCTGGTGGCCCTGTCCATCTGCGCCGTGACAGACCCCAACGCCAAACGGGCGGTGCAGCAGCTGCAAAAGCTCCGGGGGTGCGAGGCCCACACCACCGTCATCCTCTCCGAGGGGGACGAGGACAGCTTCCGCCGCCTGGGCGTCCGCCTGACCAGCGAACCCAAATACCAGACCTCCAAACTCTACCACGGATAACCCGTAGGGGAGTCTGAATTTTCCGAAAGGAGTTTTCCCGCCATGTCTTCCAAGACCTATATCCCCGAACACTACGCCCCCCTGCTGAACCTGTACGACACCCAGAAGGCCATCAGCCTCCTGCGCCGGGTGTTTGAGGACACCCTCTGCGGCAACCTCCACCTGCGCCGGGTGTCCGCCCCCCTCTTCGTGGAGGCGGCCTCCGGCCTCAACGACGACCTCAACGGGGTGGAGCGCCCCGTCTCCTTCGACATCCCCGCCGCCGGGCGGGATGCCCAGGTGGTCCACTCCCTGGCCAAGTGGAAGCGGATGGCCCTCTACCACTACCACTTCCCCGTGGGGGAGGGGCTGGTCACCGAGATGAACGCCATCCGCCGGGACGAGATTCCCGACAACCTCCACTCCATCTACGTGGACCAGTGGGACTGGGAGAAGGTCATCGCCCCCCGGGACCGCACCGAGGCCTACCTCCACGAGACCGTCCAGTCCATCGTGGACGCCATGGCGGACACCCAGAAGACCCTCCAGGCCGTCTTCCCCCAGCTGTGCGTGCTGCCCCAGGTGAGCCGGAACGTCTCCTTCGTCACCTCCCAGGAGCTGGAGGACACCTACCCCGCCCTCACCCCCAAGCAGCGGGAGGACGCCTGGGTGAAGGACCACCCCACCACCTTCCTCCAGGGCATCGGCGCCCCCCTGAAGTCCGGCCAGCGCCACGACGGCCGCGCCCCGGACTACGACGACTGGAGCCTCAACGGGGACATCCTCCTGTGGGACAGCGTCCTGGGCCGGGCCATTGAGCTGTCCTCCATGGGCATCCGGGTGGACCCCGCCGCCCTGGACCGCCAGCTCACCGCCGCCGGCTGTGACGACCGCCGGTCCCTGGCCTTCCACAAGATGCTCCTGGCCGGGGAGCTCCCCCTGACCATCGGCGGGGGCATCGGCCAGTCCCGGCTGTCCATGCTGCTGCTGGGCAAGGCCCACATCGGCGAGGTCCAGGTGTCCACCTGGGACGACGAGACCATCGAAACCTGCCGGGACGCGGGGATCATCCTGCTGTAACACCGGGTTCTGTCTCGGAACCACACCATAGAAAAAGGCTTCCCCTCTGGGGGAAGCCTTTTTTCGTATTTGGGTGAATCATACAATGTATGCCGAAAAAAAAGCGGGGCGAAACCAAATCGGTCTCGTCCCACTTCAGCCATCCCGGGGATGGCAAGTCCTCTGACAAGCAAGGCCAGTGTAGCACAACCGGGGGCAGCCGGCAAGGGGCCAACTTTCCCGAACATTCCCCCGCCCCTTTGTGCAGGTTGCGAACGGGCGGGGCGTCCATTTATCCCTCCTGGGCGGCGATCCGCTCAGCGAGATCCGTGAGGTAGAGCCACCGCTCCATCTTTTCCTCCAGGGCGGCCTGGTCGGCCTCCTGCTCCTTCGTCAGGTCCTGGAGCTTGCCGTAGTCGCTGCCGCAGGCCAACATCTCCCCCTCCCGCTGGGCGATGCGGGCCTCCAGGGCGGCGATGTCGGCCTCGACGGTGTCGTACTCCCGCTGTTCCTTGAAGGTAAACTTCAGCTTTTTTTGCCGGGCGGGCTTGCCGGCGGGTTTTTTCTCCGCCTTCTCCTCCTGGGCGGGGGCGGATACGGCCTGGCGCTTGTCCAGGTAGTCGGAGTAGTTGCCGCTGTACCGGATGACCTGGCCGCCCTCCCCTACCTCGAAGATCTGGTGGGCCATCTTGTCCAAGAAGTACCGGTCATGGGACACCGCCAGCACCGCCCCGGGGAAGGTCTCCAGGTACTCCTCCAAAATGGCCAGGGTGGTGACGTCCAGGTCGTTGGTGGGCTCGTCCAGCAGCAGGATGTTGGGGGCCTCCATCAGCAGGGAGAGGAGGTACAGCCGCCGCCGCTCCCCGCCGGAGAGCTTGCCGATGGGCTGGCCCTGGAGCTGGGTGGGGAAGAGGAAGCGCTCCATCATCTGGGTGGCGGAGAAGTTCCCCTCCCGGGTCTTCACCTGGCCGGCCACCTCGTGGATGAAGTCGTACACCCGCTGGCGGGGGTCCAGCTCCCGCCCCTCCTGGGAGAAGTAGCCGATGCGCACCGTCTCCCCCCAGTCCACGGTGCCGGAATCCGGGGTGAGCTTGCCGGCGATGAGATTTAATAGGGTGGACTTCCCCGCCCCGTTGCGGCCCACGATGCCCACCCGGTCGTCCCGGGCGATGTGGTAGGTGAAGTCCCGGAGGACCACATGGTCCCCGAAGGCCTTGGACACGTGGTCCAGCTCCACCGTCTTCCGGCCCAGGCGGCTGGAGAGGGTGGCCATCTCCACAGCCCCGTCGGTCTCCGGGGCGGCCTGGGCTTTCAGTTCCTCGTACCGGGCGATGCGGTCCTTGTTTTTGGTCCGCCGGGCCTGGGCCCCCCGCATGATCCACTGGTACTCCACCCGGAGGATGGACTGACGCTTGCGCTGGGCGGCCTGCTCCATCTCCTCCTGCTGGGTTTTCAGTTCCAGGTACTTGGAATAGTTGGCCTCATAGTGGCGGATGTGGCAGTGGGAGAGCTCGGTGATCCGGTTGCACACCCGCTCCAAAAAGTACCGGTCATGGGTGACCATAATGAGGCCCCCGGTAAACTTCCGCAGCCGGTCCTCCAGCCAGGCCACCATCTCGCTGTCCAGGTGGTTGGTGGGTTCGTCCAGGATGAGCACGTCCGCCGGGTGGAGGAGGACGGTGGCCAGAGCCACCCGCTTCCGCTGGCCGCCGGAGAGGGTGTCCACCGGCTGGGTGAAGTCGGTGATCCCCAACCGGGTGAGCATGGCCTTGGCCTCGTACTCCAGCAGGGCCCGGGTGTCCGGGGAGAAGTCGTGGAAGACCTGCTCCAGCACCGTGGCTCCCTCCACCATGGCGGGGTTTTGGGGCAGGAAGCACACCTGGACGTTGGGGTCCAGGGACACCGTCCCCTGGTCTGGGACCTGCTGCCCTGCCAGCACCCGGAGGAGGCTGCTCTTCCCCGTGCCGTTGATGCCGATGATGCCGATTTTATCCCCCTCGTTGAGGTAGAGGGTGACGTCCTCCAGCAGCTGCTTGAGGCCAAAGTTCAAAGAAATGTGCTCTGCGGAGAGCAACATAGGGATTCTCCTTTCTGTGGGCCGCGCCCGGCGGAGCCGGGCGGGCCGTCTCTGCCGTCGGCGGGTGGTCCCCTCTGGAACCTCCGCAGGTTAAAACCTGCGGGGTAGTCCTTCCCGCCCGGTCCCGGGCGGGGATCCAGGCTTTCTCTAGAGAAAGCCCGGACGC
>OGWZ01001332.1_pt1 | contig 23549 bp, 21 predicted proteins | sample 1576141 | NCBI WGS metagenome assembly OGWZ01 (sample SAMEA3541512, study PRJEB24748) | human gut metagenome | biome: human gut; feature: human-associated habitat; material: faeces | place: China | collected 2012
GTGAGCAGTCCCGCCGCGGCAAAGTACGGCAGGAGCGACGGCACGAGAAGCGTTCCCCACAGCCGGAGTCCGTCGGCGGCGCCCTGCCGGGCGTCGGCAGAGGAGAAGAGGAAGAGAAGAAAGAGCGCCGCGCCTGCGGCGTATCCGAAAAAGCGTCTTTTCATCATATCGCTACTCTATGTCCTTACCGGACGGTTCATGCGGCATGTACGTCCTGCCGCGCTCATAGGATGACGGGGAAGGGGGCGGGGCTATGAAACTACGCGATACGGTAGCGGATCTTGCCGATTCGCTTGAACTGCCGGAGGAGGCGGTCTCCGATGTGATGCGTGTGACGCTCATCGGCCGGCGGCGCGCCGTGGTGGAGCATCACCGCGGACTGCTCGGATACGACGCGCAGAGCGTCGAGGTGAGCGCCGCCGCCGGGAGAGTGCGTATTCTCGGCGCCGAGCTGACGCTGCATGCCATGGACCGGGACACGCTGATCGTGACCGGGCGGATCGCCGCGGTGGAATATGCGTAAGGGGAAAACAGGGCGCGTCGAGCGGCTGCTGCGCGGCGTCGCGGAGATCCGCATCACGGGCGCGGCGCCGTGGAAGCTCATCAACGCCTGCATCCGCGAGCGAATTACCGTGGAGGGCGTGGAGTCGGACGATCTTATCACGTGCCGGGCGCTGATCTTCGCTGCCGACGCGGAGCAGATAAAGTCGCTCGCGCCGCGCAGCGGCTGCGATGTCGAGGTGCTGTCCGTGCGCGGGAGACCGGTGTGGAAGAAGTTCCTGCACCGGCGGCGGTGGGCGGCGCTGTGCGCCGCCGCGGTTGCCGCGGCGGTGCTCGTCTCATCGCTTTTCGTATGGGACATCCGCGTGACGGAGAACGATTCCGATGTGCCGGACGCGCTCATTCTGCGCACGCTCGCGGAGCAGGGTGTGGGTGTCGGGAGCTTCTGGCCGGGATTTCGCGGCGAGAGGATCCGTTCCCGCGCACTTGCCGAGCTGCCGGGGCTCAGCTGGCTGGCGGTGAACGTCCGGGGAAGCACGGCGAGCGTGGAGGTGCGCGCCGCAGTGGAAAAGCCGGAGATCACCGATCCCCGGCAGGCCGCAGACGTGACGGCGTCGCGCTCCGGCGTTATTACGGAGATCCGCGTCTTTGAGGGCGAAGCGCTCGTTTCGCGCGGCGACGCGGTGACGGCGGGGCAGACGCTCGTGAGCTGCAAGCGCGCCGCGCGCCGGGGAGAAACGCGCACCGTCCATGCGCGCGCCGAGGTCACGGCGCATACCTGGTATGAGCTGACGGCCTCCGCGCCGCTCTCGGCACAGGAAAAAGAGAGCACGGGCGCGGCGCGGTACCGCTTCGCGCTGCTTATCGGAAACGCGAGAATAAATTTTTACGCGGATAGTGGAATTTCGGGTACGGAGTGTGATAAAATTACAAGGATATGGCAGCTGGGTGTAAAAGACGTGTTTTCCCTGCCGGCTGCCGCCGTGATTGAGACCGCACAGCCGTATACGCTCCGCGAAACGGCGCTCTCCCGCGCGGCGGTGCGCGCGTCGCTCGAAAAAGAGCTGCGCGCCGCGCTGCAGGAACGGCTCGGCGAAACGGGCGCGGTGCTCTCGGAATACTTTACCGAGTATGAGGAAAACGGCATGCTCACGCTCACGCTGCGCAGCGAGTGCGAGGAGCGCATCGACGAAGAAACTCTCCGGCCATGACCGGATGAAGAATACAGGAGAATCCATGGAACGAATCATTTCCGCCGAGCGTGTCGAGGACATTCTCAATGTTTTCGGCTCGTTCGACCAGAATCTGCACATCATTGAAAAGGAGTGGAACGTTTGTGTCACGGACCGGGACGCCGAGCTGAAGATCTCCGGCGAGCCGGAGGACGTGGTATCCGCGGAAAAGGCGGTGCAGAACCTGCTGATGCTCGCCGCGCGCGGCGAGACTGTGGACGAACAGCGCGTGCGCTATGTGATCGGCATGATCCGCTCCGGACAGGAGGATCAGATCCGCGAGCTGGACAGCGGCGTTGTCTGCATCACGGCGAAGGGCCGCCCGGTCAAACCGAAAACGCTCGGCCAGAAGGCGTATGTGCAGGCCATCCGTGAGAACACCGTGACGCTCGGCATCGGCCCTGCCGGTACGGGCAAAACGTATCTCGCCGTGGCCGCGGCGGTGGCGGCATTCCGCGAGAAGAGCGTTAACCGCATCATCCTCACGCGCCCGGCGGTGGAGGCGGGCGAGCGGCTCGGCTTCCTGCCCGGCGATCTGCAGAGCAAGGTCGATCCGTACCTGCGCCCGCTGTACGACGCGCTCTTTGATATGCTCGGGCCGGAGACCTATAATACCTATCTTGAAAAGGGCAATATCGAGGTAGCGCCGCTCGCGTACATGCGCGGCCGCACGCTCGACGACAGCTTCATCATTCTCGACGAGGCGCAGAACACCTCGCGCGAGCAGATGAAAATGTTCCTCACGCGCCTTGGCTTCAACAGCAAAATGGTCATCACCGGCGACGTGACGCAGATCGACCTCCCGGCGGACAAGGCGTCCGGCCTCAAGGAAGCGATGAAGGTGCTCGACGGCGTGGACGATATCGCCATCTGCCGCTTCACCGGCGCGGACGTTGTGCGTCACGCACTCGTGCAGCAGATCATCGCCGCCTATGAAAAGCACGAAAAGGCCGCCGCTGCCGCCGCGGAGCGGGAAAAGAAAAACGCCGCGCCGCAGCGCCGGGACAATAGCGGATACAATAACTACAAGAGGAAATAACGATGCAGCATAAATTCTACATTTACCGGGAAAAGCGCGGTCTCGGCCACCCGGAGACGGCCGCGCTCGTAAAGAAGGCCGCCGCCGCAGCGCTGCGTGCCGAGGGCGTGGACGAGCCGTGCGAGATCGGCGTCACACTCACGAACGACGAGGGCATCCACGTTATCAACCGCGAGCAGCGCGGCGTGGACCGGCCGACGGACGTGCTCTCGTTCCCGATCGACGAAATGGATTACGACACGAACCGCCGCTACCTGGGCGACATGGTCCTCTCGCTCGAACGCGCCGAAGCGCAGGGCGAGGAGTACGGCGGCGGATACGAGCACGAGGTGCAGTATCTCACGGTGCACTCCGTACTGCATCTGCTCGGTTACGACCATCTCGACGAGGGCGAGGAAAAAGCCAAAATGCGCGCGAGAGAAAAAGCCATTATGAAGGAGCTCGGCTATGATTTCTAAAACTGCCATGATCACCATTTGCGGACGGCCCAACGTCGGCAAGTCCACCCTGACGAACGCTCTCGCCGGAGAGAAGATCGCCATCGTATCCAACAAACCGCAGACGACGCGAAACCGTATCACCGCCGTGTGCCAGCGCGGAGAGACGCAGTTCGTATTTCTCGATACCCCCGGCTTCCATAAGCCGCGCACCCGCCTCGGCGACTATATGGTGAATGTCGTTCGCCAGAGCGTTGCGGATGTGGACGCCGTTGTGCTCGTTGTGGAGCCGGTCGCCTCTCTCGGGCCGCAGGAGCGCGAGCTGATCGCAAGCATCAAGGCGGCAAGCTGCCCGGCGGTGCTCGCCATCAACAAGCTCGATACCGTCGAGCCGGAAAAGCTCCTCGCCGTTATCGCGCTCTACAGCGAGGCGTATGCCTTTAACGCCATCGTTCCCATCTCCGCCAGGACCGGTGACGGCGTGGAGGACCTTCTCAAGGAGCTCGATAAGTTCGCCGTGGAGTCCCCGGCGCTCTTCCCGGAAGGCGTGACGACCGACCAGCCCGAAAAGCAGGTCTGCGCCGAGCTGATCCGCGAAAAGCTGCTGCTCAATCTCGAACGCGAGGTGCCGCACGGCACGGCGGTGGAGATCACGCGCTTTTCCGAGCGGGACGACGGCATCATCGATCTCGAAGCGACGATCTACTGCGAAAAGGCGAGCCACAAGGGGATCATCATCGGCAAGCACGGCGCGATGCTCAAAAAGATCGGCGAGGACGCCCGCAAGGACATTGAGGAATTCATGGGTACAAAGGTCTTTTTGCAGACGTGGGTGAAGGTCAAGGAAAAGTGGCGCGATTCCAATTCGCTGCTGCGCAATTTTGGCTATACCGATACCTAAAAACTGCCGCCATATCCGGAAATTCCCGGTCATAACCGTCCGTCGCCGGGGAATACTCGGCGTATGGATACGAAGATTTTCTGGGACGTGTTCCGCGACACCGGCGACCCGATCTGCTGGCTGCTGACACGCGTCGCTCCGGCGGAGAACAAAAAGAAAGAACAGAAGACGAACGACAGAGCCACTATGCGGCCTCTGTCGTGAAGCAAGAGGTTTACATAATGTACAAAACCCTGCACGGGCTGGTGCTGCGCGAGGTGAAATACAAGGAGTCGAGCAAGATTCTTACCATCCTCACGGAAGAGGAGGGGAAAATCACCGCGGAGGCGCGCGGCGCGCTGCGCAAGGGCTCAAAGTGCTCGGCGGCGTCACAGGTGCTCACGTGGTCGGAACTGACGTTTTTTGAAAACCGCGGCCGGTATACGCTGACCGAGGGGAGCGTGCTGGAGGACTTTGCAGCGCTGCGCGCCGATCTCGCCGATTATGCGCTCGGCTGTTATATGGCGGAGCTTCTGGAGGCTGTATCCGACGAGGACAGCCACAGCACGGCGCTGCTTCATCTGGGGCTAAACGCTCTTTTTGCGCTTTCGCGGCAGCTATATCCGGCCAAACATATCAAGGCGGTCTTTGAGCTGCGGCTCATGTGTCTTGCGGGGTTCGCTCCGCAGCTCGACCGCTGCACAGACTGCGGCTCGCACACGCCCGAAAAGCCGCGCCTGAGTCTCTACGGCGGCGGCGTCCACTGCACCGGCTGCGCGCCCGGCGCGCCGGGAAAGTCGGTGCTGCTCTGCGGCGCGTCGCTCGCTGCCATGCGTCACGTGTGCTCGGCGGGGGAGAAGAAGATCTTTTCCTTTACGCTGGACGAATCGTCGGACGAGCGCTTCTGCACGGCCTGCGAGGAATACACCCTCGCGCAGCTCGACCGCGGCTTCGGTACGCTCGATTACTGGCACTCGCTGCAATAAAAGTAAACGATAATATATTTATGTTAACTATGTTACGTTAATAAAATTGCGTAAACCGAAATATGTAAATCGAATTATGCAAAACGATTTATGTTAATGAAATTACGTAAAATAAATTATGTAAACATATAAAACAAACGGAGAGATAAATGGACTTACTGGAAAAATCAAGAAATACTCTCGAACTGCCGGCGGTGCTGGAAATGCTCGCGGGCGAAGCGGTGTCCGAACCGGCGAAGGCCGAGGCGCTCGCTCTCGTGCCGAGCGTCCACCGCGCGGAGGTCGAGCGGCTGCTTGCCGAGACGAGCGCCGCCAAGGACATGATGGTCTATAAGGGCAGCCCGTCGCTTTCGGGGCTGCGCGATGTGCGCGGCTCGCTTGCCCGCGCCGATATGGGCGGCGTGCTCAACCCGCGCGAGCTTCTCGAGATCGCGGGCGTGCTGCAAAGCGCGCGCGCCGTCCGCTCCTACGGCATGAGCGCCGAGAAGGAGACGTGCATCGACCATCTCTTCAAAATGCTCCAGACGAACCGGTTTCTGGAGGATAAGATCGTAAACTCCATCCCCAGCGAGGACGAGATCGCCGACAGCGCGAGCAGCGAGCTTTCCGACATCCGCCGCAAAATGCGCGCGGCGGCAGCACGCGTGCGCGACAGCCTCCAGAAGATCATCTCCGCGCCGTCCATGGCAAAATTCTTGCAGGACCCGATCATCACGACGCGCTCGGACCGCTATGTCGTCCCGGTCAAAGCCGAGTGCAAGGGCAGCGTCCCGGGCCTCGTGCACGATGTGTCGGCCTCCGGCGCTACGCTCTTTGTGGAGCCGATGGCGGCGGTCAAGGCGAACAACGAGATCCGCGAGCTGAAAGCGAAGGAGAAGGCGGAAATCGAGCGCATTCTCGCAGAACTCAGCGCCGAATGCGCCGCGCACCGCGAGGATATCGACGCCGACTTCTCCGCGCTCATGCGGCTGGATGTCATTTTCGCCCGCGCGAAGCTGAGCTTTAAGCTCAACGCCGGCGCGCCGGAGCTCTCCGAGCGCGGCGTCCGGCTGCGCCGGGCGCGCCATCCGCTGCTCGACAAGGACAAGGCCGTGCCGATCGACGTGGAGCTCGGCGAGGATTACGACACGCTCGTCATCACCGGCCCGAACACCGGCGGCAAGACCGTTACGCTCAAGACCATCGGCCTTCTCTGCCTCATGGCGCAGTGCGGCCTGCACATCCCCGCCGCGGAGGGCAGCTGCGTTCCCATATTTGATAAAATCCTTGCGGACATCGGCGATGAGCAGAGCATCGAGCAGTCGCTCTCCACCTTCTCGGCGCACATGGTGAACATCGTGAACGTGCTCAAGGAGTGCGGCGACGGATCGCTTCTTCTCTTCGACGAGCTCGGCGCGGGAACAGACCCCGTCGAGGGCGCGGCGCTTGCCGTTTCGATTTTGGAGGATGCCCGCGCGCGCGGCTGCGTCATCGCCGCAACGACGCACTATGCCGAGCTTAAGGTATACGCCACGAACACGCCCGGCGTTATGAACGCCTCGTGCGAGTTCGACGTGGACACCCTGCGCCCGACGTACCGGCTGCTTCTCGGCATTCCGGGAAAATCCAACGCCTTTGCCATCTCCCGGCGGCTCGGTCTGCCGGAGGAGATCATCGAGGACGCCAAAGGGCGCGTCGGCATGACGAGCGCAAAGCTCGAAGAGACGATCGAAAAGCTCGAGCAGACCCGCCAGATCCTTGACCGCGAGCGCACCGAGTCCGCCCGCCAGCTCCGGCAGGCGGAGGAGGAGCGGAAAAAGGCCGCGCAGCTGCGCGCCGAGCTTGAGATCCGGCTCGAAAAGTCGGAGCAGAAGGCGCGGCGCGAGGCCGAACGCATTCTGACCGACGCCCGCGCCGTGGCCGAGAGCACGTTCCGCGAGCTGGACGCGATGCGCTCAGCGCAGAACGAGGAAAACGACCACCAGCGCATCAACGCCGCGCGCGCCGAGATGCGCCGGAAGCTCAACGAGACGCAGGACTCCCTGCGGCGTGACGAGCCCGCGCCGGAAGAGAAAAAATCCGCGCGCGCCGTGCAGGTGGGCGACGTGGTGCAGATCCGCTCCATGGGTGTGAAGGCGACGGTGCTCGCCATATCGTCCGACCGGACGCTCACTTTACAGGCAGGCATCCTGCGCGTCACGGCGCGCGAGGACGAGGTGCTGCTTCTGGAGAACGAAAAGCCCGCCGTGACCGTGCGCACCGAGAGCCGCGGCACAGCGCTCCGCCAGAGCGCCGTTTCGTCCGAACTCGATATCCGCGGCATGGAGACCATCGAGGCCATCCCGGTCGTGGAGCGGTACATCGATTCCGCGGTGCAGTCGCGTCTGGAGACCGTGACGATCATCCACGGCAAGGGCACAGGGGCGCTGCGCGCCGCCGTGCAGCAGTTGCTCCGCCGCAATAAGCAGGTGAAATCGTTCCGTCTCGGCCGCTACGGCGAGGGCGAGACCGGCGTGACCGTTGTGGAATTGAAATAACAGCGCGTCGAAGCCGGGATTTTTGCTGTGCATTTTTCCAAAACACCGGGAAAAAGGTTGACGTTCCCCGCGCGCTTTGTTAGAATATAGCCGTATAAAAGCAAATCCGCGCAAAGCGATCCATAGCAGTTTTATTTAATTTTATGATGATAGGGAGCGGCGATTATGGTCAGCAAAGAAGTAGTCATCAGCAATCAGGTGGGCCTGCACGCCAGACCTGCAACGTTCTTCATCCAGAAGGCCAATGAGTACAAGTGCAGCATCTGGGTCGAAAAGGACGAGCGCCGTGTCAACGCCAAGTCTCTTCTCGGCGTTCTTTCTCTGGGTATCGTGAAGGGTACCCCCATCACCATCATTGCGGACGGCTCGGACGAGGAAGAGGCCGTGGAAGCGCTCACCGCGCTGATCGCCTCGGACTTCGCGGAGTGATCTGCGGAAGCAAACAAACGGACAAGGGCGTGTTATAAACACGCCCTTGCTTTTGCATTCTGGGACTTTTCGGAGGATACCGTGACCAAGATCGAGGAGCTGCGCGAGAAAGCCAACCGCCTGCCGCTTCTGCCGGGCGTCTATATTATGCTGGACGCTTCCGGCGAGGTGATTTACGTCGGCAAGGCTAAGGCGCTCAAAAACCGTGTGACGAGCTATTTCCGCGGCGACCATCTGCCGAAGGTCGCGGCGATGGTCTCGCACGTGAACGACTTCAACGTCATCATTGCCGAGACGGAATTTGAAGCGCTCGTGCTGGAAAACTCGCTCATCAAGCGCCACAAGCCGCATTACAACATCCTCCTCAAGGACGATAAGGGCTATCCGTTCCTGCGTCTTGACCGGCGGGAGCCGTACCCGCGCTTTACGCTCTCAAACCGTGCGAACCCGGACGGGGCAAAATACTTTGGCCCCTACGGCGGCCGGGGACAGACGATGAGCATCATCGATACGCTCTGCAAAACGCTGGGCCTGCCGACCTGCCGCCGCGTGTTCCCGCGCGACATCGGCAAGGACCGGCCCTGCCTGCAGTACCAGATGGGCGCGTGCCGCGGCTGGTGCCGCGGTGAGCCGGGCGGGGAAGAGTACCGCCGCGCGATCGGCGAGGCCGTGGATATCCTTGAAGGGCGCAGCGCGGAGCTCGTCCGGCGCATCGAGACCGAGATGAATGCCGCGGCCGAAGACCTCCGGTTTGAAGAGGCCGGGCGCCTGCGCGACCGGATGCGCGCCGTATCCACGCTGGAAAACCGCCAGCGCGTCATCGCCGCCGCCCGCGCCGATACGGACGCCGTCGGTTTCGTGCGCGGCGCGAAAAGCTGCTTTTCCGTGCTGCACTATACGAACGGCGATCTCTCCGGCAAGGATGTATCGCTCATTGACGATCCGACGGAAACGGACGGGGAGGCTCTGTCCGCCCTGCTGCGTCAATATTATGTTGACCGATCAAGCTGGCCGAAAACGATCCTTCTGCCGTTTGAGCCGGAGGATAAAGAGGACATTGAGCGCTGGCTTTCGGATATGGCCGGGCGGCGCGTGTATCTCGAAGTGCCGCAGCGCGGCGACCGCGCCCGCTTTGCGAAAAAGGCGGCAGTGAACGCGCGCGAGGAGATATTGCGCTCCACGACCGCCGAGCAGCGCCGGAGCAAAACGCTCTCCTGGCTTCAGGAGGCGCTTCAGCTCACGGAATTTCCGCACCGGATCGAGGCCTATGATATCTCCAACACCGGCAGCACGGGCATCGTCGCTTCCATGACGGTGCATGTGGACGGCAAGCCCCTCAAGCGCGATTACCGGAAATTCCGCATCCGCAGCACCGAAACGCCGGATGACTACGGCTCCATGCGCGAGGTCATCACGCGCCGGTTCACGCATTATCTTGAGGAGGACGGAAAGTTTTCCGCACGGCCGGATGTTTTGTTCATCGACGGCGGCGCAGAACATGCCTCCGCGGCCTGCACTGCGCTCGAAGCGCTGGGACTCAGCCTCCCGGTGTTCGGCATGGTGAAGGACGACCGCCACCGCACCCGCGCTCTTGTAACGCCGGAGGGACACGAAATCGGCATTCAGGCAAATCCCGCGGCGTTTGCGCTCGTGGGACGCATTCAGGAGGAGACGCACCGCTTTGCCATTGAGTACCACCGCTCGCTGCGCGACAGCGTGCGCGGCTCGACGCTCGATAAGATCCCCGGCGTTGGGGAAAAACGGAGAAACGATCTTTTGAAGGCCTTCGGCTCGGTGCGCGCCATCCGCGCGGCGAGCGCGGAGGAACTGTCGAAGGCCGTGCCGAAGAACACGGCGCAGGCCATATACGATTATTTTCACAAAACCGAGGAGGAAACACCATGCGAGTGATCACCGGCATCTGCCGTGGCCGCCGCCTGCTCGAACCGGCAGGCCGGGATGTCCGTCCCACTACCGATCAGGTGAAGGAGGCCATGTTCAATATTATCCAGTTCGACGTGGAGGGGCGCAAAGTTCTGGACCTCTTCGCCGGAACGGGGCAGCTCGGCATTGAGGCGCTCTCCCGCGGCGCGAAGGAGTGCGTTTTTGTAGACAGCGCGCGCGATTCCGTCCGCCTTGTGCAGGAAAATCTCCGCCGCTGCGGCCTTGCGGCGCGCGTTCTGCAATGCGACGCGCTCGGCATTCTGAAATCCGGCGAGAAGTTCGATCTCATCTTCCTCGATCCGCCCTATGGCTCCGGCCTCGAAGGGAAAGCGATGGAGGCGGTGAAAGAGTTTGACATCCTCTCGCGCGGTGGTATAATGGTGGTCGAAACCCGGCCGGAAACGGCGCTGCCGGTCCTTCCGGCGGAATACGGTACGACGAAAACGTACCGTTACGGGAAAATCAAACTCACGGTCATAACCAGAGGAAACGACTGATGCAGACAGCCATTTGCCCCGGCAGCTTCGATCCAATCACGCTTGGCCATCTCGACGTGATCCGCCGCGCGTCCAAAATGTTTGAGCGCGTTGTGGTTTGCGTTGTGGCAAACCCCGGAAAACATTGCGCCTTTACACTCGAGGAGCGTTGCGAGCACGTCCGGCGGGCTACGGCGTCTATTCCCAATATCGAGGTCGATATGTGGGAAGGGCTGCTTGTGGATTACGCCGACCGGTACGAAAACCCCGTCGTTGTGCGCGGACTGCGCGCGCTGTCCGACTTTGAATACGAATTCATGATGGCGCTCACGAACAAAAAGCTCAACAGCCGCGTGGAGACCGTGTTTCTGGCCTCGGATGAGAGATATATGTATCTCAGCTCCACCACCGTGCGCGAAATCGCGAGCTACGGCGGCGACATTTCCCACTTTGTCCCCGCGGAGATTCTTGACGATCTGATGATAAAACTCAACGGGAGGAAATAAATCTATGGAAAACCACGCGCTGGACATCATTGATATGCTCTACAACATGATCGCGGAGGCCTGGGGCGTCCCTCTGGGCAACGACAAGTGCATCGTCGAGCGCGACAAAGCGCTCAACCTGCTCGACGATCTCAAGGCGACGCTCCCGATGGAGCTGAGCGAGGCGCGCCGTCTTGTCAACGCGCGCGACGAATTTGTCGCCAACGCCAAGCAGGAGGCGGACAACATCCGCCGCGGCGCTGAGGACAAGGCCACGCAGATGATCGATGAGCAGAGCGTTTATAAAGAAGCCAAGCGCCGCGCCGACGAGGTTGTCCAAACGGCGGAAACAAAGTCCCGCGAGCTTCTGCGCGCGGCGAACAGCTATCTGGACGACGCTCTCCGCCAGACGGAGGAAGCCGTCGCCGCGTCGCTCGAAAAAGTCCGCGTGGCGCGTGCGCAGTTCCGCGCCGCCGCCGCTCCGGAGCAGCCGGAAGGCACCGCGGACGTTACGCTGCAGGACGTGGAGGACAGCGACTTTATCAACGGCTGAATCCTCCGGATTTGCGAGAAAATTCTCCTGAAAAGCGAATTTTGCCCGCCCAATCGTAACCATTTGTCAATAACGGAACCGGAGTCGCCGGAGCGCACCATATGGTGCGTTCCGGCGGCTCCTTTTGCACGTTTTGCCGCAATATATAGATATGTTTTCACGGGAAACGAGCCGTTTGAACGGAATTTAGCTCTTGCATTTTTTACCGCCGCCTCTTATAATAAAACAGCGTAGTGGGGCAAAGTGGGGTAAAGTGTCACGCGCAACCACAATAGCGCAGAGAAGGAGGCACCGCTTATGACCGGCGAATATATGCACACGCTTGATGCCAAGGGGCGTCTGGCCGTGCCGTCCCGCCTGCGGGACGAACTGGGCGGCGTTTTCTATGTGACGCTCTCGATGGATCGGTGCCTTTCGGCCTACAGCGCCGAGAGCTGGCAGCGCTTCTCCGATAAGGTGGACGCGATGCCGTTTGTGAAGCAGCGCAAAATGCGCCCGCTTTTCGCTTTCGCCGCGCGCTGCGAGGCGGACGCGCAAGGGCGTATCCTCCTGCCGCAGAATCTGCGGGACTATGCCGGGCTTACGAAGGACGTGACCATCGTTGGCTGCAACAACCATGCGGAGCTCTGGGATAGCGCGCGCTGGAACGAGATCCACGACGCGGAAATGACGCCGGAGAACATCGCCGCCGTCATGGAAGAGCTGGAGTTTTGATATGCCGGAACATAAAAGCGTGCTTCTGCACGAATGCATTGAAAATCTGAATATACGGCCGGACGGGATCTATGTGGACGGTACGCTCGGTCTCGGCGGCCACTCGATGGAGATTGCCAGGCGCCTCACGACCGGACGGCTCATCGCCATCGATCAGGACGAGACCGCCATCGAGCGGTCAAAGGCGCGCCTCGCGCCGTGGGCGGAGCGCATCACGTTCGTCCACGGAAATTTCCGCTCGCTCGGAAAGATCCTCGACGATCTCGGCATAGACCGGGTGAACGGAATGCTCTTCGATCTCGGCGTATCCTCGCCGCAGCTCGACGAAGCCGAACGCGGCTTTTCCTATATGGCGGACGCGCCGCTCGACATGCGCATGGATCAGAGCGCACCGGTGACGGCGTGGACGGTCGTGAACACATGGCCGGAGCGGGAGCTCGTGCGCATCCTGCGCGACTACGGCGAGGAGCGCTACGCCAACCGCATTGCGGGAAACATTGTCCGCGCGCGGGAGAAGAAGCCCGTGGAAACGACGCTGGAACTTGTCGATATCATCAAAAGCGCCATGCCCGGCGCGGCGCTGCGCGAAAAGCAGCACCCCGCCAAGCGCAGCTTTCAGGCGATCCGTATCGCCGTGAACGACGAGCTGGAGGCGGAGCGGGAAATGCTCCTTACCGCCATGGACCGGCTGGCGCCCGGCGGAAGACTCTGCGTGATCAGCTTCCACTCGCTGGAAGATCGGATCGTCAAGACCGCCATCCGCGAGCGCGAGGACGGCTGCACCTGCCCGCGCGATTTCCCGGTGTGCGTGTGCGGCTTTGTGCAGACGATGAAGACCGTCACGAAGCCCATCACGGCTTCGGAAGAGGAACTGAACGACAACCCGCGCGCGCGCAGCGCAAGACTGCGTGTCGCCGAGAGAATATAAAAGGGGAGATACCCGTGAACGCAAAAACGACCGAACAGAAAACCGCGGTATTCACCCCCTGCGCAGAGAGCGCGGAAGCAACGCGCGCTTTCCCCGTTCTGGATGAGGATACCAGAGAGCTGCCCCTGATCGCCGACCGGTTTGCCGGGCGGTACTGGGACGGACGCATGGAGAAAGAAACGGACGAGACAGGCGAGAAACCGGCGCGGAAAAAGACGTGGCGCAGCGCGCTTGCCTTTGCCGCCGCCGCGGTCGCGGCCATGCTGCTTCTTGTCGGCTCGCTGACCGGACAGGCGGAGCTCACGGCAATGAATGACGAGCTCGTCGCCGTTTCGGAGCGTATCTCGGAGCTCAAAGCGGAGGAGCGCACGCTCCTTGTGGAGACCGAAAAAGCCGAGAGTCTCGCCGCCGTGGAGAGCTACGCCGTGGGAACGCTCGGCATGGAGCTGCCCCGGCTCGATCAGCGCAATACCGGCACATCCGAGCTTTCCGACCGGGCCACGGTGCTCCACGCGCGCCGCGGACAGGGCCTGCGGTATTTCTGGGAGAACCTTCTCGACACGGTTATGGCATGTTTTTGATCCCGGCGCGGTATAATGCATCAGAATGATGCATTTGCCGATCCGGAGGAAACGCCATGCCGCCCAACAGCCGACCCAACCGAACCATGCTCCGCCGCGCGCTGTTCCTTCTTGCCGCGTGCGGCATTGCGGCGTTTGCCGTATTGATGCTCCAGCTTTTCCGGCTGCAGATCCTGCGCCACGACGAGCTGGAGAGCGCCGCCTTGCATCAGCAGCTCCGCCGCACGGCGATCCCCGCCTCGCGCGGGACGATCTATGACCGCGAGGGGCGCGTGCTTGCAATGAGCGCGACAACGTATACCGTGTACGTGAGCCCCGCGGAGATATCCATGAACGGCGAGGACGCTGAGCGCATTGCGTCCGGCCTTTCCGAGATCCTCGGCGTAGACCGCGAAAAGATCCTCGCGATGACCGCCGACCGGCGCAGCTGGTACAAAACCGTCAAGCGCCAGATCGAGGAAGCCGAGGCGGACACGGTGCGCGCCTTTAAAAACGAGTACGACCTGCAGGGCGTGAAGCTCGAGCCGGATACCAAGCGCTATTACCCGTATGCTTCGCTCGCCTCGCATGTCATCGGCTTCGTCGGCGCGGACAATACCGGCCTTTCGGGACTGGAGTTTACGCAGAACGAGCTCCTGACCGGAACCGCCGGAAGCATCCTCCGGCTGAAGAACAGCGCCGGAACGGATATGATCCTCACAAGCTATGAGGATTACGTCGATGCGCAGGACGGACTCAATCTCCACTTGACAATCGATACCACCGTCCAGTACTATCTGGAGAAGCAGCTTTCCCAGGCGGTGCAGGACTTTGATATACAAAACGGCGCCGCCGGCATCATCATGGACCCGAATACGGGCGCAATTTTGGCGATGGCGTCGCTCGGAAACTTTGATCTCAACAACTACCAGCGCGTCTCCGCCGACATCCAGTCGGAGATCGATTCGACCGCCGATCCGGACACCGCGGCGCAGATGTTGAAAGACGCGCAGCTTGCCCAGTGGCGCAACAAGGCAATTTCCGATACCTACGAGCCGGGCTCCACATTTAAGATCATCACGCTTGCCATCGCGCTCGAAGAGGGCGTTGCCGCGCCGTCCGACAGCTTTTACTGCGGCGGCAGCATGACGGTGCAGGGACGCGGCAAGCCGCTCAAGTGCTGGAAAACGATCGGTCACGGTCCCCAGACACTTACGCAGGCGGCGCAGCATTCGTGCAACGTAGCATTTGCCACGCTGGGGCTCCGCATCGGCGAGGAAACGTTCTACCGCTACTGCGAGAGCTTCGGCTTTTTCCGCGCGAGCGAAAATCCGGACGCTTCTCTCACGGGGAAGACCGGCATTTCGCTTCCGGGCGAGAGCGGCAGCATCTGGTGGCCGCGCAGCGTCTTCTGCAACAGCGAAAACTTTTCGCAGCTTGCGGCGGCGTCGTTCGGCCAGACGTTCAACATCACGCCGCTCCAGCTCATCACCGCTGTGAGCGCCTGCTGCAACGGCGGGTATCTTATGAAGCCGTACATCGTCGATTCCGTCACGGACGGCACCGGCGCGCTTATATCGAAAACCGAGCCGGAGGTGCTCCGGCAGGTCATTTCCGAGAAGACGAGCGCGCAGGTGAACGCTGTTCTGGAGCAGGTCGTGTGCGATACGAAGCAGGGCACCGGCAAAAACGCCTATGTTGCCGGGTATCACATCGCCGGCAAGACCGGCACCTCCGAAAAGGTGGCGCAGGACGCCGCCGGCGGAAAGAAGGAATACATCGTCTCCTTCATCGGCTACGCGCCCGCGGACGATCCGCAGGTCGTGTGCCTCGTTTTGATGGATACGCCCTCGAACGAGAGCGGTATCTATATCTCCGGCGGGCAGATGGCCGCGCCCGTCGTCGGGCGCATCCTCGGCGAAGTGCTGCCGTATCTCGGCGTACAGCCGCAATACAGCGAAGCGGAGGAAAAATACATCGACCGCGCCGTGCCGCCGCTCACCGGCAAAACGCCGGAGGAAGCGGTAAAGCTGCTCCGCGAGGCCGGGCTCGCCGCCCGGATCGAAGGGACCGGCGACATTGTCACCGGCCAGCTGCCGGGGAAGGGAACGGTCGTTGCGAGCGGCACAACGGTGCTCATCTATACCGGCGAAACGCCGGAGACAGAAGAGGAGACCGTGCCGGAACTCACGGGGCTCACCTATACCGAGGCGCGGGAAGCGCTCTTTTCGCGAGGGCTGTTCCTCCGCTCGGACAGCACGATCCTCGCCGACAGCGATACGGTGCGCGTTGTGTTCCAGAGCACCGGCGCGGGGGAGAGCGTTCCCACGGGCAGCGTAATTGAGGTCAGCATCGTCAACGACGATAACGATACATACGGCCGGTATTGAAATGCCGGCCGGGACAATGAGGAAGTACCATGAAACTATCGGAAATTCTCAAGGGAATAAACGTTCTCTCCGCAGCCGCCTCCGGCGATACGGAGATCACGGGCGTCTGCTACGATTCCCGCCGCGTGAAGAGCGGCGACCTGTTCGTCGCTGTGCGCGGGTATGAGTCGGACGGACATAAATATATCCCCATGGCGGTGGAAAAGGGCTGCGCCGCCGTGCTGTGCGAGGAAGCGCCCGCCGGAAACGTGCCGTACGTCCAGACGGACGACAGCCGTCTCGGTCTCGCGCTCGCCGCGCGGAACTTTTACGGCGACCCCAGCCGCGAAATGAAGGTCATCGGCATCACCGGCACAAACGGCAAAACGACGACCACTATCCTCATAAAGCAGATCCTGGAAAATACCCTCGGCGCGAAGGTCGGGCTCATCGGCAGCATCTCGAACATGATCGGCGACGAGGAATTCCACGCCGAGCACACCACACCGGAATCCTGCGATCTGCAGGCGCTCTTCCGTCAGATGGCAGATGCCGGGTGCACCCACTGCGTGATGGAAGTTTCCTCTCACTCGCTGGTGCTGCGCCGCGTGGCGGGTGTGCATTTTGCCGTCGGCCTCTTCACGAATCTGACGCAGGATCATCTCGACTTCCACAACACGATGGAGGAATATGCGAAGGCTAAGGCAATGCTCTTCCCCATGTGCGAAAAAACGGCGGCGAACGCGGACGATCCGTGGACTGAAACAGTTATGAAGGACGCGCCGCAGCCGGTGTATACCTTCTCGGCGAAGAGCGACAGCGCTTCGCTCACGGCGCGCGATATCCGTCTCGCGCCGAGCGGCGTGCGCTTCTGCGCGCTGGAAGAGGGCGAGCTCGTCCGCGTAAAGACGAACCTGCCGGGGCAGTTTTCCGTGTATAACGCGCTCGCGGCGATCTCGTGCGCGCGGCTGCTCGGCGTATCCCTCGCGGACGCCGCCGCGGCGCTCGAAACGGCCCACGGCGCAAAGGGCCGCGTAGAGCCGGTGCCGACGGACGGCGACTACAGCATTTTCATCGACTACGCCGTCACGCCGGACGCTATTGAAAACGTTCTCACGACGCTGCGCGGCATTGCGCCGAAGCGTCTCGTGATGCTCTTTGGCGCCGGCGGCGACCGCGACCGGAAAAAACGCCCGATCATGGGAAAGCTCTCTGCGGACATTGCCGATTTCGTCATCGTTACGAGCGACAACCCGCGCACGGAGGATCCCATGAGCATCATCGAGGAGATCCTGCCCGGCGTGCGCGCGGGCAAAGCGCCCTACAAGGTCATCTGCGACAGGCCGGAGGCGATCCGCTGGGCGATCGACCATCACGAGCCGGGCGATGTGATCCTGCTCTGCGGCAAGGGCCACGAGGACTATCAGATCATCGGCCACGAAAAGATCCACATGGACGAGCGCGAGATCGTCGCGGACTATCTTGCCGAACGCGCGAAGCGCACCTGATAAAGCAAAAGAGGAAAGGCACGGGAAAGAGAATGACTTGGAAGCTGATTTTGGCGCTTGTCGTCGGATTTTGCATATCGAGCGCCGTAGGCGCGGTTTTGGTACCGTATCTGCGGAAAATCAAAGCCGGGCAGGCGATCCGGGAGGACGGCCCCACGTGGCACATGAGCAAGACCGGCACGCCCACGATGGGTGGTCTGATGTTCATCATCGCGGTCACGGTCGTTTGTCTCACGGTCGGCTTCTCCTGCATGGCGAACGGCGAGTGGGGACACATTTTCATTCTCGTGTTCGGTCTCGTGTTCGGCGCGATCGGCTTTCTGGACGACTATGAAAAGCTGCGCCACAAGCAGAATCTCGGCCTGAGCGCAAAGATGAAGTTCCTTCTGCAGCTCCTTGCCGCCACGTGCTTTTTGCTGCTACTCCGCTTCACCGGCTATCTGAGCCCGAATCTCTATATCCCGTTCTGGAACACCTATGTCCCGGTCTCCGAGCCGCTGTACTTCATTTTTGCGGCGTTTGTCATCGTCGGCACGGTGAACGCCGTGAACATCACCGACGGCGTGGACGGCCTCGCGGCGGGCACATGCGTGCCCGTGTTCCTCTGCTTCACGGCCATCGTGTTCTGCTGGGGCAAAGAGTATATGCCGCAGGGCATTTTCGCCAGCGGCATGGTCGGCGCGCTGCTCGGCTTCCTTATCTACAATTTCAACCCCGCGCGCGTATTCATGGGCGACACCGGCTCGCTCTTCCTCGGCGGGTGCATCTCGGGTCTGGCGTTCGCGCTGGATGTGCCGCTGCTGCTCATCCCGCTTTGCATCATGCCGATCATTGAAACGCTTTCGGACATCATCCAGGTGGCGTATTTCAAGCTCTCCCACGGCAAGCGCGTATTCAAAATGGCCCCCTTCCACCACCATCTGGAGATGGGCGGCTGGACGGGCCGGAAATGGAAAGAAAAAGAGATCTTCGTCCTGTTTGCGGGCATCACGCTCGTGATGGCGGTTGTATCGCTTCTCGGCGTAACGGGACGCTATTCCTTCTGAGCTTTTGAGAGGGTAATACCGGAGGCTCTCATGGATCATACTTCGACCGGCGCCGCGCCGGTCAAAACGGGTAAGGCAGACCGCAGGGCGGATCTGCCTTTCCTTGTTATCACGCTCACGCTGCTCGGCGTCGGCGTGGTGATGGTGCTCTCGGCGAGCTTTGCGAGCGCGTATTACGATCTGCAGGGCGAGACCGGACACAACCCGGTGTATTTTTTCTCCCGGCAGGCCATCTTCGCCGCGGCGGGCGTGTGTGTAATGCTCATCGCCTCGCACATTCCGATGCGCGTTTATCGCGCCTGCGCGCTGCCGCTGCTGCTCGTTTCTGTCGCGAGCCTTGCGGCTGTGCTGGTCATCGGCACGGTCGTAAACGGCGCAAGACGATGGATTAGCCTTGGCTTCACGACGTTCCAGCCGTCAGAAATTACAAAAATCGCAATTATTCTTTACTTTTCGGCGCTGATATGCAAATATAAAGACCGGATGCGCACCTTCCGGTACGGCATCGCGCCGTTCGCGGCGATACTGGCGGTCGTTTCGGCGCTGCTCGTGCTTGAGCCGCACTTTTCCGCAACGATCATCATCCTTGCCATCGGAGCTTCCATGCTCTTTCTCGGCGGGGTACGGCTGCACTGGTTCATCGGCGCGGCCGGTGTGCTGCTCGTCGGCGCGGTCGCGGCGGTGCTGTTCGTGCCGTATGTCGCGGCGCGCGTGGCGTCCTTCCGCGACCCCTTCTCCGATCTCACCGGCGACGGCTGGCAGATCGTCCAGTCGCTCTATGCGATCGGCTCGGGCGGGCTGTCCGGTCTCGGTCTCGGTATGAGCCGCCAGAAATACCTCTATCTTCCCGAGGAACACAACGACTTTATTTTCTCCGTCGTGTGTGAGGAGCTGGGGTTCATCGGCGCCTCGGCGATCCTTCTTCTTTTCGCCATGCTCATCGTGCGCGGGTACTGGATCTCCCTGCAGAGCACCGACCGCTTCAGCTTCCTTACCGGCTGCGGCATCACAACGATGCTCGCGCTGCAAATCGTGCTGAATGTTGCGGTATGTACGAATCTCGTCCCCTGCACAGGCATCTCGCTGCCGTTTTTCAGCTACGGCGGTACAGCGCTGCTCATCCAGATGGGGGAGACAGGGATACTGCTGAGCATATCGCGGGAGAACCCCTGCGCGGCCTACGCGCCGCGGGAACTCTTTAAAACCGTAAAAAATCAAAAAATCGAGGAATGACCTATGCGTTTTCTGTTTGCCTGCGGCGGCACCGCGGGCCATGTAAATCCCGCCGTCGGCGTGGCCGGGCGGATCCGCGAGCTTCTGCCGGAGAGCGAAATTTTGTTCATCGGCGCTCTCGGCAAAATGGAAATGGAGCTTGTCCCCCGCGAGGGGTACGAGATCCGCGGCGTTCCGGTGAGCAATCTGAGCCGGTCGCTCTCGGTGGAGGGCATCAGGCACAATATAAAATTTGTCTCCGATCTCATCAAGTCCGGCCCGGCGTGCCGGAAGATCATCGAGAAATTTAAGCCGGATGTCGTTATCGGCACCGGCGGGTACGTCTGCTACCCGGTGCTGCATGAGGCGGCAAAGCTCGGCATCCCCACCGTCGTGCACGAGAGCAACGCCGAACCCGGCCTTACGACACGCCAGCTGGAAAAGTGCGTGGATAAGATCATGGTCGGCTTTGCCGAGGCGCGGGAGAACTATAAACACCCCGAAAAGGTCGTCGTGACCGGCACGCCCGTGCGTCTCGGCTTCATGCGCTCGGATAAGAGCGCCGCGCGCCGCGCGCTCGGTATCGCGGAGGACGAACCGCTCGTCGTTTCCGTTTGGGGCAGTCTCGGCGCAACGGAAATGAACAAGACTGTCGCGCGCATGATCGCTCTCGCCATGGACGGCGCGGAGCGCCCCTTCCGGCTCGTCCACTCGGCGGGCAAGCGCGGCATAAAGAGCATGACGGAGTATATGAGCGAAGAACTCGGCCTCTCCGACTGGAAGGAAGCCGGGTTTGACGTGGTGGACTATATTTATGATATGCCCCTTCTCATGGCAGCGGCGGACATCGTCCTCTGCCGGAGCGGCGCGTCCACGCTTGCGGAGCTCACCGCCATCGGCAAACCGGCGATCCTCGTTCCCAGTCCGAACGTGGTGAATAACCATCAGGAGAAAAATGCCCGCGTGCTCGAGCGCGGCGGCGGCGCCGTCGTGCTGCTCGAGAGCGACGCCGGAGCCGACGTGATGCTCTCCACGATCAACGGGCTTTTGAGCGATAAGGAAAAGCTCGCCGAAATGGAAGAGCATATGCGCGATCTTGCCGTGGAGAACGCTACTGACGAGATCACGTCCATCGTCCTCTCTCTCGCCTCCGGGGAGTAATTTGGCAAACGGCGCTTTCTCTGCATAGTATGGCTTGAAAATGCTGTGCGGGGGAAGAACTATGAGTATATGGCATATAACCGGCGGATCGCCGCTTCGCGGACAGATCCGCGTACAGGGCTCAAAGAACGCGGTTTTGCCGGTGATCGCGGCGTCGCTTCTCTGCGGCGCGGAAACGGAGCTGCTCAACTGCCCGAATCTGAGCGATGTTGACGCGGCGATGGACATTCTCCGCTATCTCGGCTGCACCGCGGCGCGCTGCGGCGACGCTCTCTGCATCGATACGACCGCGCCCGCGCGGTGCGATATTCCGCGCGAGCTGATGCACCGGATGCGCTCCTCCGTGATATTTCTCGGCCCGCTGCTCGCCCGCTTCGGCGAGGCGGAGGTATCGCTCCCCGGCGGCTGCGAGCTCGGCCCGCGGCCGATCGATCTCCATCTGCACGCCCTGCGGCTTCTGGGCGCGGAGATCGAGGAGGGGGAGGACAGCATCGTGTGCCGGGCTTCGCACCTTCGCGGCGCGGAGATATCGCTTGCGCTGCCGAGCGTCGGCGCAACGGAAAACGCCATGATCGCTGCCTGCGCGGCGGAGGGGGCGACCGTCATCTATAACGCCGCCCGCGAGCCGGAGATCGAAACGCTGCAAAGCTATCTTTGCGCGCTCGGCGCGGACGTATCCGGCGCAGGGTCGCCCGTCATCCGGATCACCGGCTTTTCCCCGCGCTCTCACGCGGGACTTCGCATCCCGCCCGACCGGATCGCCGCGGCAACATATCTCTGCTGCACGGCGTGCGCCGGCGGGGAGATCGAGCTTACCGCCGCCGCGCCCGGACAGATCGTCCCCGTGCTTGACGCGCTTCGTGCGATGGGCTGCGCCGTGAGCACGCACGGAGAGCGCATACATATGACCGCCCACGGCCGCCTGGCCTCGCCCGGCGCGATCGTCACAAGGCCCTATCCCGGTTTTCCGACGGACGCAGCGCCGCTGCTGATGGCGGCGTCGCTCCGGTGCACAAGACCGGCGATGTTTATTGAGAACATTTTCTCCGGCCGCTACCGCCACGCCGAGGAGATGCGCGCTCTCGGCGCGCAGATCGTCCTGCGCGGGCCGATGGCGCTCGTGACCGGCGTGGAAACGCTGCATGGCGCTTCCATGAAAAGCCCCGACCTTCGCGGCGGAGCGGCGCTTGTGGCCGCGGCGCTCGGCGCGGAAGGGGAAAGCACCGTGACCGACGCCGGTCACATCCTGCGCGGCTACGAATCGCTGGACGAGACGCTGCGCTCGCTCGGAGCATCGGTCTGGCGCGAGAAAGCATAGAGCAACACCACACAAAAGGAGCAGAACATGGCATCGGAAATGGAATTCAGTCAGCACAATAAAGTAAAGCGCCGCAGCCCGTGGCATGGGCCGATGGTCCTCGTTTTGCTTTTCTTTGTCGTTATCCTGATTATGAGCTTGGCGTTCCGCGTCTCGAAGATCGAGGTCATCAACGCCTCGGAGTATACCGACGAGGAGATCATCATCGCCTCCGGCGTTGAGCGCGGCGCGAACCTCTTTTTTGTGGACCGCTTCAAGGCGGCGAGCATGATCTTTTCCGACCTGCCGTATATGGACACCGTGAGCATCACGCGGCAGCTCCCGAACAAGATCGTCATTCAGGCGGAGGGCTCGGCGCCCGCGGCGTATATGGTCATTGACGAGGAGTACTGGCTGCTCGACCGCAGCGGGAAAATGCTCGGCACGACCGATTCCCTCACGGCGGGGGAGTATCCGGAGATCCGCTCGCTCGAACCGATGACGGTGCTCGAGGGGGAGGATATGCTTGTGGAAGGCACCAATGCCGAACGCCTTGCCGTGCTGCAGACGATCCTCCCGGCGCTCCGCGCGGAGGACGTTTCCTCGCTCGTGGAATGGATCGATCTCCGCGATCCAGCAAACCCCTCGCTGCGCTACGACGGCCGTCTCACGGTCTATCTCGGTGCGGAGGGAGAGATGCTCTACCGCATCGCCATGCTTAAAAACGTCGTTTCCCAGCTCGCCGCGGAGGACGCCGGAACGCTCTATTATACGAACGGCAGCGCCTGGACTTTCAGCCCGGATTGAGCAGAATGGCGGTTTTCTTTTCAAATTTGTTACAAAAACCGGCCGCAGGTCAACATAATGCTGTTGACCTGCGGTTAAAAACGTTATAAAATGACAAGAGTATGAGTATAAACCCTAAATAGGAACCGGGAGGGTATATAGAATGGCAATCACCAAAGACGCGGAGAACGTTGTCACCATCAAAGTCATCGGCATCGGCGGCGCCGGCAACAATGTTGTCAACCGCATGGCGGCCGGCGATACGAAGGGCGTGGAGTTCATCGCGGTCAATACCGATAAACAGGCTCTCGCCGTTTCCGGCGCGAAGCAGACCATCCAGATCGGCGAAAAGCTGACGCACGGCCAGGGCGCGGGCTCCGACCCCGATGTCGGCAAGCGCGCCGCCGAGGAGAGCCGCAACGCCATCGCCGAGGCGCTCGAGGGTACCGATATGGTATTCCTCACCGCCGGTATGGGCGGCGGCACCGGC
>OGWZ01001347.1_pt1 | contig 23336 bp, 17 predicted proteins | sample 1576141 | NCBI WGS metagenome assembly OGWZ01 (sample SAMEA3541512, study PRJEB24748) | human gut metagenome | biome: human gut; feature: human-associated habitat; material: faeces | place: China | collected 2012
AAGCCAATCGGCCCAGTCAAATATAAAGTAGCCTTCTTCACCGGCTGCTCTTCCAACTATCTCTATCCAAACGTTGCCCGCTCCTTCATGAACGTCATGAAGCGCAACAACGTCGAAGTCATCGTGCCGAAGAAACAGCACTGCTGCGGCATGCCAGTTCTCGCGCACGGCGACCAGAAGACCGCCAAAGAAATGGCTGCCGATCACGTCAAGCTCTTCAAGATGCTCGACGTTGACTACATCGTTTTCGTCTGCGGCTCCTGCGCACTGTCCTTCAAGGAACATTACCCAGAACTGCTCGAAGACACCAACCTCTATGAAGATGCAAAGCGCGTCGCTGCCAAAGTCATCGACTGGAGCGATTTCATCATCAACGTCGTCAAAGCAGACGTATCCGGCCTGCACACCACTCGCCAGGTAGTCACCTATCATGACCCTTGCCACCTGCGTCGTGGTATGGGCGTATGGCAGGAACCACGCAAGATCCTGAACGATCTGCCAGACGTTGAATTCCGTGAAATGTCCAAGCCAAACCGCTGCTGCGGTTCCGCAGGCTCCTTCAGCCTCACCCACTATGACCTTTCCATGGACATTCAGCATGAAAAATGCAAAGACGTCGAAAACACCGGCGCCGATGTCATCGTTACCGGCTGCGGCTCCTGCATGATGCAGCTCACCGACGGTCAGAAACGTTTCGGCGGGCACTGCAAAGTCAAGCACACCGTCGAGATCCTTTCCGAAGCTTACGAAAACGCAGAACGCGAAGAACGTATCGGCCGCATGAAAGCGATCACCAAGTAAAATTGTTTGCAAGAGCCAGGATTTTTTACCCTGGCTCTTTTTAATGAAACAGCTCGTCACAGAAAGAAAAACGCTTTCTGTGACGGGCTGTTTTCGTGGGTGGTAGAATAGACAAAAATCCACCACCATTCAAGGAGGAACCACAATGTCACACACCATCCTCGACCAGCTTTCAGATTACGCCGACTGGCTTGTTCAGGAAGAGCGCAGCGCTGCCACCGCAGAAAAATATCTGCGCAGCCTGCGCCGCTTTGCCCTCTGGCTGAATGAGCGCCCGCTCTGCAAAACAAACGTCCTCGCCTGGCGTGCCCATCTCCAGGAAAAAGGCTACGCCCCAGGCACCATCAACACCATGCTCGCCGCCCTCCACAGCTATTTTCGCTTCGCAGATATCACAGACTGCAGCGTCAAATATCTGCGTGTTCAGCGCTCCCTCTTTCGCGACAGCGACCGCGCCCTCAGCCTCGACGACTACCACAGACTCGTCCGCGCTGCCTATAGCATCGGCCAGCACCAGCTCGCCCTCGTTATCGAAACCATCTGCGCCACCGGCATCCGCGTCAGCGAGCTTCGCCATATCACCACAGAAGCCCTCGCCAACGGCCGCGCCGACATCACCCTCAAAGGAAAGATCCGCACCATCCTTCTCTCCCGCGCACTCCAGCGCAAGCTTCGTCGCTACATCCGCAAAAATAAGATCACCCACGGCGCCATTTTCAGCACCGTGGGTGGAAAAGCCTGCACAAGATATCAGATCTGGGCCCAGATGAAACGCCTCAGCGCTGTCGCGCACGTCGCCAAAACAAAAATCTTTCCCCACAACCTGCGCCATCTCTTCGCCGTTCAATTTTACCAGAAACACCGAGATATCGTCCGCCTCGCCGACATGCTCGGTCATTCCTCCGTCGAGACCACCCGCATCTATCTCGCAGCCTCCACAGACGAATGTGCCCGAGCCTTGGATCAGCTCGGGCTTGTCGCTTAACGGAATCAATATTCCGCTGCGATTTCTGAAGACTCACGCGCTGATTTTCGGCAGAAATTATTGGCTGGAACAAAATTTTTCGCCAGAGATTGTCCACGCGCTCACAACTACATAAAAAATGCACCTGCTCTCCACGGAGAACAGGCGCAGCGAAGCTAGGCCGTCATCGTGATTTTTACAAAAAGTGCCGGCCTTTTTTGTCACGATCGTTTTCAGCAAAATGCTTTGCCATTGCAGGAACGAGATGGTATAATATTCTTATTAATGCCGCACATTGGCTGTCACTATTGTGATGGCGGCCAGCGGAATATTGATTCCGTAGCGGCTCCACATAGAAAGGAGGGAGAAGACCATGAGAGAATCCCTGGCAAGCTTTTGCCAGCGCAACGACCGCGCTGATCTTCTCCGCGAGTGGGACAGCGAAAGAAATCTTCCCCTCACCCCGGAGACCATCAGCTACGGCAGCAAGAAAAAAGTCTGGTGGACATGTGAACACGGCCACCACTGGCAAGCCGCCGTGCACACCCGCACCGGCAGCGGCACAGGCTGCCCATACTGCAGCGGCCGTTTCCCCATCCCCGGAGAAAACGACCTCGCCACAAAATATCCACTCCTCGCACAGGAATGGAACACAGAGAAAAATGGCGACCTCACCCCGCGCGACGTGCTTCCCGGCAGCCATCGCATCGTCTGGTGGCGCTGTGCGCATGGCCATCAGTGGCGCGCACAGATCAAATCCCGCGTCAACGGCTCAGGCTGCCCCGTCTGCACCAACAGAACCGTGCAGAGCGGCGACAACGACCTCGCCACCCAGCTGCCAGCCCTCGCCAAAGAGTGGCACCCCACCAAAAACGGCGCCCTCACACCAAAAGACGTCGTTCCCGGCAGCCGACGCAAAGTCTGGTGGATCTGTCCCAAAGGCCATGAGTATCAGGCCATGATCTCAAGCCGCGCCCAGGGCAGCGGTTGCCCAGTCTGCGCCGGCAAGAAAATCATCCCCGGCGAAAACGACCTGGCCAGCCAATACCCCGCCATCGCAAAGGAATGGCACCCAACCAAAAACGGCACCCTCACCCCAGATCACATCGCGCCCGCCAGCAATCGCAAAGTCTGGTGGATCTGCGACAAAGGGCACGAATACCAGGCCGTCGTTTCCACCCGCACCCAGCGTAATGGCGGCTGTCCATATTGCGCCAACAGGAAAGTGCTCCCCGGCTTTAACGATCTCGCCACAAAATATCCCGAGATCGCAGCCCAGTGGCACCCAACCATGAACGGCAGCCTTACACCAGACCATGTGCTCCCCGGCAGTCGCAAGAAAGTCTGGTGGCAGTGCAGAAGCGGGCACGTCTGGCAGGCCGTCGTCTATTCGCGCACAGGCAACCAGCGCTCAGGTTGTCCCATCTGCACAGGATATGCCGTGGGAAAACGAAGAGAAAAGTACAAAGGAGCGGATCAATTTGAAAGTGAACGCAGAATATAGAACAAGGAACATGCGGCATCAGTTGCTTGCTGCAATAATGGTGCTTTGTATGCTCCTCACTATTTTTCCAACGGGCGCTTTCGCAAATGAAAATAGCGGCTCTGTTGGAGCTACAGCAACCAGCTCGACCGTTGTGGATACAGACACTAAGGATGAGTACAAGCATGTTCTCGGTGCCGCCGATTCCACTCAGTACGACGGTCGTGTCTGGGTGGATAAAACTGTGTCGGATAAGAGCATTACTTTTACAAAGGAAAATGGGGGCGAAGCTTTCAGTGTGGAAAAAAGTGACGGTGAAGATTTTCTTGTCACTTATTCCACTTTGGCCAACACCTCAGGTCTGCAGATCGTTCCCGAGGATAAAGTTTCCGATACCATTTTTGTGCTCGATTTTTCCATGACGATGAATCGAAATATGGATAATACCAATCCTTCGTTAGCGAATAATCCAACTGTTGATGAATCGTTTTTGAAAGATACGCGCATTTATACGATGCTCAATGCCATGGACGAAACCATCGATACGCTCAAGAAAGCCAATCCGGAAAATCGCGTTGGGATCGTTACATTTTATGGCGATGCGAAAGTCCTGCTCCCGCTTACAAAGCTGGGTGAGGTAGGCGCGGTTGTAGGGCCGACAGGCGACACCGTTGACAATAAAACAGTCAATTATACGACGCCGAACAAGTATTTCTCAATTCTTGGGTATAAGGGACATGATGGGAATAATAATAAATCCTGGGTGCAATGCAATATTCCTGAGAATCCAACGATCAATGAGCTCAGCGATTATACCAGCATGCAGTCAGGTGTTTACGAAGCGCTGGATATGTTTAGAAAAGATGACTCCGATGGAAAACAAAAAGATCGTCAGGCAAATGTGATCATGATCACGGATGGCGAGTCCAATACCCTGGCGCGGGCTGTCGAAGGAAAAAATTGGTATGAAGAGTTAAGCACAGATAATGACAGAAATTGGAATGTTACTAATTTCACGAACAACGTCTTTGCCACCATCCTCACTGCGTCGTATCTGAAGGAATACGTTGGCAAAATGTACGCGGATGGCTGCGAGATTTATACGGTTGGCCTGCTCGAAGGGCAGGACATGACAAATATGCAGTCGTTGCTGGACCCTGGCAGGTATCTGGATGAAGAAAGTGAGCAGCCGCAGATTATCAAAGATGTTTTGAATCTGTGGAACCAATATAACTCAGATTCAGGTCCATATCCAACAATCGGTGGAATTGAATTTTCTCCAGCGCGAGATCCGAATGTCGAGAACGAAATTCTCCCGAGTACGTTGGATTATGCCGATGCTTTTTACAATGCTGAAAATGCAAGCCAACTTGCTAATGCATTTCAGGAGATCACCTCAAACACTATTGTCAGCGAACCCAAACCACCGACAGAGACTGGTGGAGGAGATTCGACAAAAAGTGGGTATATCACCTTCACCGATCCGCTGGGGAAATACATGGAAGTCAAAGATGTGAAATGCATCATTTTTGATGATCAGAAATTTACTAATCCTACAGATACAAAATTGGATGATAAAACCACGCGCTATACGTTCTCGGGAACAATTGACAATCCTGCCCCTTCAGAAGCTGATGTTAAAGATATTCTCATTGGTGTGACCACGGCGGAAAATGGAAATCAAACAGTGACAATCCAAATTCCTGCCAGCGTGGTGCCGTTGCGCAGCAATACAGTTTATCTCAAATCTGGTGATTCGACGCCGATCCAACTGAGGACGAATGAGCATTATCCAATGCGCATCGTTTATTCCATTGGCTTGCAGGAGCAAGTGACGCAGGAATGGCTGAAAAAAAAGGATCCGGATTATCTGACAGAAAATATGACGACTGATGCTACGGGCAACTGCGTTGTAAATTTCTACGCGAACCTTTTTGATGGGGTTAATAAAGCTGATGACGCTGAGAAAACCCTTGGCAATGCAACGGCTACATTCACCGCCGACACCAGTAACCCGTTCTACTATGCGCAAAAAGGATCTGGGCTCTATGTTGATGGGGATGGCACAAAAGTTTCGGCGACAGGGTCATTTTCCCCTGGGACAACCTACTATGTCAAGCATGACTACTATTATAAGGAAGGTGATCAACTGAAGCATAGGGAAACCTGGCTGGGGCGCAATGATCTGACGGCGGATAATGTTGAGACAGATGAAAACACGCGTCAGCTTGTTCTCAAAGAAGATATGCTGAAGCAAGTCAATTTGGAAAGCGCTCGTACAGAAAAAACAGATGCGGTAGAAAATACGGCTGATTATTCCTATTACGCGAAAGCGCTTGATGAGCCAGAGCAGGTTGCAGAAGGTTCTTTCCTCGCTTATCTGGGGAATAATGGCAAGCTCAGTCTCAAACTTTCTGAGCCAGAAGAACCACTTACCATTCCTGTTGAAAAAGTGTGGGAAGATGAAAACGACAAAGATGGCGTTCGTCTCGACTCGATCACCATTGAGTTGATAAAGGATGGTACTGCGACAGGAAAAAAATTGACGCTTAATGAAGGAAATAACTGGAAAGGTACGTTTACTGTCGAAAATCCAGATGAGAATGTGACCTATACTGTGATGGAAACGGATGTTCCAGAAAACTACACAAGCACGGTGAAGGGCGATCAGACAACAGGCTTCATTATCATCAACACCTACACGCCAACGGGAACCCAAGAGAAGCGCATTTCTGTTGAAAAAGTGTGGCAGGATGAAAACAACAAGGATGGCATTCGTCCCGGCTCTGTCACCGTTGAGTTGATAAAAAATGGCACTGCGACGGGAGAACCTTTGACGCTTAATGAAGATAATGGCTGGAAAGGCACTTTCGTCATCAAGGATTATGACGAAGATGCAAAATATACGGTTCAGGAGCAGCCTGTTCCTGACGGTTATAAATGTGTGGTGACTGGGAATGCAGAAAATGGCTTCACGATCACCAACACGCACAGTCCAAAACCGGATCCGGTGCCAGATGATCCTGATCCTGGCGAAGACGACGATCCGCCAGACACACCGGATGATCTGAACACTGTTGACCATTATCTTTACATTGAGGGTTATCCTGAGGATTATCGCACCGGCGAGGAATCCTGGGATGAATCTGTATGGCCGGTGAAACCACAGGGAAATATCACGCGCGCTGAAGTGGCGACGATCTTCTATCGTCTGCTCAAAGATGAAGTGCGAGAGGAGATTGAGACAGACGTAAACAATTTCCCAGATGTCAATGAAGGCGACTGGTTCAATGTGACCGTTTCTTCGCTGGCAAACATGGGCGCAGTTGGCGGCTATGAAGATGGAACGTTCCGACCAAACGAGCCGATCACTCGTGCTGAATTGTTAGCGATGGCTGTGCGTTTCTTTGAAGCGTTTGAAACGATCTATGAACCAGGCACATTTACCGATGTGACGGGCGATGAATGGTATGCAACTGCTATTGCCGCAGCGAAAGAGCTCGGCATTATTAGCGGATATCCAGACGGGACCGTTCGCCCAGAAGCGAACATCACCCGTGCAGAAACCTGCGCAATCGTCAACCGTGTGCTCGACCGCCGTCCACACGATGAGCACATCGGCGATGTCGAAGACATGCGCACATGGCCAGATAACTTGCCAGGCGCATGGTACTATGCCGACATGCAGGAAGCAACCAATGGCCACTACTATGAATGGATCGACATTGACGGATCCAAATTCGAAGAATGGACCGAAGTTGACAAGGATTACGACTGGACGAAACGCTAAGCGCATTTTGTCTGTGAACACTGGGCGCCTCGCGGCGAAAGCTGCGGGGCGTTTTTTGACGGTGGGCCATAACTCGCTACAACTATTGCGGTTTAAAACCGCAAAACTTTTGAAAATCGATGGTTTTTGCGATTTAAAATCGCAAAATGGTGGCGGTGTCTGGCGAGTTGCGGTATACTGGGAGCAGAGGTGATACTTATGTTTGACAGACCGTTATATGTGGATCGGATCATGGCTTTTGTGGATGCGCCGTTTATCAAAATTTTGACGGGGGTGCGCCGCTGTGGGAAATCAACGATCCTGAAGCTGATCATGAAACGATTGGTTGAGGAGCGCGGGATCGCGCCGGAGCAGATCGTGAGTTATCGGTTTGATTCGATGGAATACGATGGCTATTCGGCGCGGGAGATATATGCGCTGCTGAAAGGGGCGCTTGCTCCGCAGCGAAGAACGTATCTCTTTCTTGACGAGGTGCAGGAGATCGAGGGCTGGGAAAAGGTGGTCAATTCGCTGGCGACGGATTTTGACGTGGATATTTATCTGACGGGCTCGAATTCGCGGATGATGTCGTCGGAAATTGCGACTTATCTGACGGGGCGTTATGTGGCTTTTCGCATTTACACGCTGTCGTTTGGGGAATATCTGTTCTTCAAATCGCATTATGCGGAGGTGGGCGATCCGAAGCAGGAGCTGGCGGAATATGTTCGGCTGGGCGGATTTCCGGGAACGCATCTGCAGGCGTATTCTCAGGACGAGGTGTACACGATTGTGCGGGATATTTACAATTCTACGGTTTTTTCAGATATTGTGCGGCGCAATCAGATCAAAAAGGTGGATCAGCTGGAGCGCGTGGTGAAATATGTGTTCAACAATGTGGGCAACACGTTTTCGGCGTCGTCGATCTCGGCGTATCTGAAATCGGAGCGTCGTTCGCTGGATAATGAGACGATCTACAGCTATCTGGACAAGCTGGAGAGTGCGTATCTGCTGCATCGCTGCTCACGCTACGATCTGCGGGGAAAAGCGATCCTGAAAACGCAGGAAAAATTTTATCTGGCGGATGTGGCGCTGCGCTACAGTGTGCTCGGCTACAAGGAGGACAGTGTGGCGGCGAGTTTGGAAAATGTAGTTTATCTGGAATTGCTGCGCCGCGGCTACGAGGTGTACATTGGCAAGACGCCGGATGGCGAGGTGGATTTTGTGGCGACGCGCCAGGGAGAAAAGCTCTATGTGCAGGTGACGCAGGAGATCACGAGCGAGAAAACGGAAAAGCGGGAGTATGAACGTTTGCTGGAGATCCACGATAATTATCCAAAATATGTGCTGCTGACGAATGATTTTGCCGGCGGCAATCACGAGGGGATCCAGACGATGCATGTGGCGGATTTTCTGCTGAGTGACGCGTATTGATCGCGGAGCTGCACGGCTTTTGTTGCATGCTGCGGCTGGTTGCAAGCGGTGGGTTCATCGTGGCGGTTGGTGCAGAAAAAACGTTGATGATTTTTAGAAAAATGCTTGATAGTGGGTTCTGTTTAATGCTACTATGTGAAGTAGATGAGTATGTATAAGGAGGAAGCACAGCGATGGCTTTTTTGAAAGAATTAATGAATTTACAGATGACATGCTTTAGTCATGATGAATTAGAAGAAATGATCCAGTGGTACATCCTGCAGCGCGGGGACGCGAAGGAAACGGGCAATGGGATGATCACGCATTATTATGATGAAAATCGTCACCTGCATTTCTTCCATTACCTGGAAACGAACGACGAAAACATGGAAGCGGGCATCTGGCGCGTGGATGTGCATTTTGACACTGGCCGTGCAAGCGACACGGTGGTTGCGCTGGAAAAGGATCTCGATGTGTATGTATCGAGCGAGGATGACCGTTTTGACACGGCGCTGCCTGTGAACTGGAAGATCGGCGAAAAGGTGATCCCTGTTCTTGTGGAAATGGCGAATAAAAATGATCTGCGCGATGTCAAGGCTGGTGAGCCGATCCCTGCGAACATCAATATGTTTGCGTTTGATGCGGACATCATCAACACGAAAAAGGACTACAACGCGAAGAAGAAACTGGTCGGCGATCTGCCGGAGATCGGCGATTTCCTGCCAACGGGGCTGATCTATTCGGCGCTGACTGCGGAAGATGCGGACAAGCGCGACAAGGATTTTGAGCAGATGCTGCAGTCGCTGGTTCAGGACTATCGCATCATGCCATTCTCCTTCAGCCAGGGGATCTTCAAGATCAAATCCTTCGAGAAGGTGGACATGGGCCAGTACACCACGCTTTATGATATCGTTGTTGACTGTGAGGGCCAGGAGCTCCACGTTATCGCGCCAGTTTATCTGTCGGCGCTGAAAAATCTCAAGAAGGGCCGCTATCTGGATGTGAGTGGGATGCTCACGGGGATGATCCTGCCAGAAGAAGATCTACGTCACAAGCAGGGCGAAAAGAACAATCTGCTGCAATTTAAGCCAGCGAACTGAGCACAAAAAAATCGCAGAAACGATCTGATGTTGATCGTTTCTGCGATTTTTCATTTTCAGCGGCCGTGCCAGTCCTTGAGCTTGCGAGCAAGATTCGCGACGGAATCTGTCCAGACTGGCTGCTCAGGCAGGGAATTGAGGAAGGTGCGGCCGTAGCTTTTTGTGAGTACGCGATTGTCGAGGATGATGATGCAGCCGCGGTCGCTGGCGGAGCGGATGAGTCGTCCGCAGCCCTGGCGGAAGCGGAGCACGGCCTGCGGCAGGCTGTTGGCGGCGAAGGCATTTTTGCCTTGGCTTTTCAGAAGATCGTTGCGCGCGCTTTCGACGGGCATGGTTGGTGGCGTGAACGGCAGCTTGGTGATGACGACGGTGCGCAGGCTGGCGCCTTTGACGTCGACGCCTTCCCAGAAGCTGTTGGCGCCGAGGAGGACGGTCTTGCCGCCGTCCTGCAACGCTTCGAGAAGACTGGTACGGCTGCCATCCTGGCCGTGGGCGAGGATGCGGTAATCGGAGAGGCTCTGATCCTCCTTGAGGGCCTGCTGCACTTTGTTGAGCATGGCGTAGGAGGTGAAGAGCACGAGCATATCGCCGTCGACGGCGGGAATGAGCTGCTTGAGATCGTTCACGACGGTGCGCGTGTACTCGAAATCGCTGGTCTTGGAATAGTCCTTGTGGTCGTTTGGGATGGCGATCAGGGACTGATGCGCGTAATCAAACGGCGAGGCGTTGATGGACGCGAGGTATTCTTCCGGCGCGAGGAGAAATTTATCGGCGGTGTATTTGAGATCGCGATTCACGGCGAGGGTTGCCGAGGTGAGCACGACGGTTTTCTTGGCGGCGAAAAGCTTTTCGTGGAGCAGCGGCATGATGTCGATGTAGGCGGCGTTGAGCAGCAGATTGGCGTAGCTGAAATTTTTGTAGGTTTTCGCCCAGTAGACAAAATCGTCGTCAATGCCGGCGATGAAACGTTCCAGCCAGTCGCGCTGTTCGGCGAGTCGGTCGCGGGCGTGGGTCATTTCGCGCAGGAGGGATTCGATGCTTTCATCCTCGCCGAGCAGGGTGAGCAGGCGGTTGATGGATGTCACAGCGGTGGTCAGAGCGCGATGGCTCTTGCGCAGCGATTCCTCCAGCTGCAGCCACCAGCCGCTGTTGCGGATCTTGTCGGTGATGCGCAGATCGCCAATGTTGGCGAGTTCGGGGATCCCGGCGGCGAAGGTGATGGTGGCGCTGATGGCTTTTGCGCCGTCGACGCCGTCGCCCATGGCGCGGTTTGCGCGCTCTGCGATCTCAGCGCTATTTTCAGCGAGGGTTTCTGCCTTGCCGAGGGCGACGTTGACGCGGCCGAGAAAACCACCGTTGCGGGTGAAATTGTTCAGGAGCTTGGTGATGAGCTCGAAATCGACGGTGTCGGTGAACTGATGGGTGGCTTCGTCCTCGAGATGGTGCGCCTCATCGATGATGACGCGGTCGTATTCTGGCAGCAGGCTGCCGATCTTGAGATCCTGGAAGAGCAGGGAATGGTTGGTGATGATGACGCGCGCCTGTTCGCAGGCACGTTTGCTGCCAAAATAGCAGCATTCGCTGTAGTATGGGCAGCGACGACCGAGGCAGGTGTCCGGCGAGCTGGCGATGTTTTGCCAGTACTGATTCTCGGCTTTGTTGAGATTCAAATGCTCGCGGTCGCCGGAGGCATCGTCGGCGTGCCAGAGCACGAGGGAGGTGGCGAAGATGCGCTCACGCTCCGAGGCTGTGGCTGCGCGGCGGCAATATTCGTGGAAGCGGCGCAGGCAGAGATAGTTGCCGCGTCCTTTGGCGATGGCTGTCGCGAAGGAATGGCCGAGGGCTTTTTTGAGGAACGGCAGGTCGACGTGGTAGAGCTGTTCCTGCAGATTGATGGTGCCGGTGGCGACGACGACGCGGGCGTCGTGCTCAAAGCTCCAGAGCAGCGCTGGAACGAGATAGGCGAAGGATTTTCCGGTGCCGGTGCCGGCTTCGATGAGCGCGTGCTTGTCAGTGTCAAAGGCCTGCTTGATGCAGTCGAGCATCTCTACCTGCTGCGCGCGGTATTGGAAGTCGGGCTTCACCTGCGAGAGAATGCCGCTCGGCGCGAAAAAGGATTCGGCGCTGGAAAAAGCGAGCTTTGGTCCCAGGCTGTCGTCAGGAAACGGCAGATCGACATAGGAAAGGGGCTCGGCGCTTTGTGTCGCTGTGGCTTTTTCAGCGATGCGGAAGAGCAGATCGCCCATGCTGTAGTTGCTGCTCGCGAAGAGGGTTTCTTGCTGGCCGCTGTAGGTGACGGCCATTTCATGGAGCACAAAGGGATCGCGTGTGCAGGCGTCGTCGAGAATGCGCAGGAAAACCTGGGCGCAGACGATGGCGTCGTTCAGCGCGCGGTGGTGATCGGTGTCCGGAATGTGCAGATGGGTGGCGATGGCCATGAGCTTGTAGCTCGAGAGCGTCGGCAGGAAAAGCTTGGCCATGTCGTGGCTATCGAGCCAGACATTGTCGAGGCTGCGGCCAAGCTGAAATTCGATGCGGCCCTTGTCGAAAGGAAAATTGTGAGCCAACAGCAGCTTGCCGTCGACGAGCGCGAGAAATTCTTCTTCGATTTCGGCCCAGGATGGCGCGTCTGCGACCATGTCGTCGGAGATGCCGGTCATGATGGCGATGTCTTTAGGGATGCGTTTCTTCGGTTTGACGAGACTTTGCCAGGTGCGGGCAACGCTGCCGTTTTCAACGACGGCGAGACCGATCTCGATGATCTCGGAGTCGTCGTTCAGGCCGGTCGTTTCCACATCGATGGCGACAAAATTTTTGTACTTGTTCATGATCACAGAGCCCAGCTGTTGAGATAGTCTGCCTGCTCAGCGGTGAGGCTGTCGATGGAAACGCCCAGCGACGCGAGCTTGATCAGCGCGACGCGCTTGTCGATCTCCTCCGGCACATCGTAGACATGGGCGTCGAGCTCTGGATGCTCGCAGAGATACTGCAGCGAGAGCGTCTGCAGCCCGAAGGTGAGATCCATGATCTCGGCCGGATGACCGTCGCCGGCAGCGAGGTTCACGAGACGGCCTTCGCCGATGAGATAGAGCGTGCGGCCGTCGCGCGTGGTGTAAGCGACGACGTTTTCGCGGGCAGGCGCGATGTTGGTGGCGAGTTCTTCAAGGGCGTGCTTGTTGATCTCCACGTCGAAATGGCCGGCGTTGCAGAGAATGGCCTGATCCTTCATCACTTCGAGCGCATCCTTGTCGATGACGTTTTTGTTGCCGGTGACGGTGATGAAAACGTCGCCCTGTTTGGCGGCTTCCACGATCGGCATGACGACAAAGCCATCCATCAGCGCTTCGGTGGCTTTGATTGGATCGATCTCGGTGACGATGACTTTCGCGCCCATGCCTTTGGCGCGCATGGCCACACCCTTGCCGCACCAGCCGTAGCCGACGACCACGACGGTCTTGGAGGCGATGACGAGGTTGGTGTTGTGCATGACGGCTTCCATGACAGATTGGCCGGTGCCGTAGCGATTGTCGAAGAGATGCTTCATCATCGCGTTGTTGACAGCGATCATCGGCGTGCGCAGATCGCCGTCGTCTTCCATCGCTTTGAGACGGATGATGCCGGTGGTCGTTTCTTCACAGCCGCCGAGGATTTTCTGAACGAGCGCTGGATGATCGCGGTGGAGCATGGCGGTGAAATCGCCGCCGTCGTCGATGAAGAGATCTGGCTCAAATTCGGCGAGCTTTTCAATGTAGAGATCGTATTCTTCCTGGGTCGCGCCGTGTTTGGCGAAGGCTGTGATGCCATTTTGCACAAGCGCAGCGACGATGTCGTCCTGCGAGCGGATTGGAACCGGCGACAGCGACTTCGGCGCCGCCAGCCTGGATGACGAGCGCCATGTAGGCGGTTTTCGCTTCGAGATGGAGACAGATGACAATTTTTTTGCCGGCGAATGGTTTTGTTTCGCGGTATTCTTTTTCAATTTCGTTTAAGATCGGCATGTGGGCGCGCACCCAGTCGATCTTGAGCTGACCGGCAGGCGCCAGATTGATATCTTTGATGATGCTTTCCATTGGGCATCTCCTTTCTGGGATGTTTAGGTAGGAGGGAGGAGGTAGCTCGCTTCGCGAGGCGGACGCGCTGACGCTTGTCCGCAGGTAGGAGGTTTTGCTGTTGCTGCGCGATATCGCTGGCGATTAATGAGAACGATTCGCTGACGATCCACGATCGTTGATCGGTGGTCGTCAAAACCTCCTGCCTCCTACCTGCCAGTGAGTGGAACGAGCTGGTCGCGCAGCGCTACCTCCTACCTGATCTTCCACTAGTATAAAATGTAGAAAACGAATGTGCAAGGCAAAAGGCGATAACGTTTCCCATCCTGCGCGTTTTGTGCTAAAATGAACATGGAAATTTGTGTGGAGCGACACCACACGCTATGTACTGAGAACAAAGGAGGATCATCGTGGGTTTAAAACATAAAGATCTCATCAGCATCAATCAGCTCAGCGTTGAAGAGATTCAGGAAATCCTGACTCTGGCGCGACAGATGCGCGATCAGGTGCGCAGCATGAAACAGACCGAGGATCTGCGCGGCGTCACCGTCGTCAATCTTTTCTACGAAAACAGCACGCGCACGCGCTCGTCTTTTGAGCTGGCTGCAAAATATCAGGGCGCCAACGTCCTCAATATTTCTGCGTCGTCGTCGAGCGTCCAGAAAGGCGAAGGGCTCATCGACACTGCCCAGACGATCAACGCCTATTATCCAGACGTCATCGTCATGCGCCATCCAAACAGCGGCGCTCATGAATTGCTGTCCAAGCATGTCAACGCGCACGTCATCAACGCCGGCGACGGGATGCACGAGCATCCAACGCAGGCGCTTCTGGATTTCATGACGATCTGCGACTACAAAAAAGGACTCAAGGGTCTCAAGGTTGTCATCGTCGGCGACCTGTCCCATTCCCGCGTTGTGCGCAGCAATCTGCTCCTGCTGAACAAATTTGGCTGCGACGTCACCGTTTGCGGACCGGCCACGCTCGTTCCTGGCGGCATCACGAAAATGGGCGCAAAGCTGGAGATGGATTTTGACAAAGCCATCAAGGATGCCGACGTCGTGATGATGCTGCGCATCCAGCTCGAACGTCAGAAAGCCGGGCTCTTCCCATCGAAGGAAGAATACACCCATTTCTACTGCCTGAACAAAGAGCGCCTCGCTCTGGCCAAGCCGGATGCCATTGTGCTGCATCCAGGTCCGATCAACCGCGGCGTGGAGATCGATGGCGCCATCGCCGACGGTCCGCAGTCGAAGATCCTGGAGCAGGTCACCAACGGGCTGTGCATTCGCATGGCGCTGCTGAAGCTGTTGACAGAGGAGGAATAAGAGATGTTATTAAGAAACGGACACCTGGTCGATCCTTCCCAGGCCATCGACGGGGTGACAGATATCCGCATTGAAAACGGCGTTGTCAGCGAAGTTGGTCCGGATCTGCCGGAGCAGGACGGCGAAGAGATCTTCGATCTCTCCGGCTGCTATGTGATGCCGGGGCTCATCGATACCCACGTTCATCTGCGCGATCCAGGCCAGGAAGAATCGGAGGACCTCGAAAGTGGCAGCAAGGCAGCCATCGCCGGCGGTTTCACAACCGTTGTCGCCATGCCAAATACGTTCCCGGTCGTCGACAATGTGCCGATCGTTCGCTACATTAAAGATAAATCGGCGCGCCTCGGCTACGCAGATGTGCTGCCAACAGCGGCCATCACCAAGGGCCAGGAAGGTCAGGAGATCACCGAGATCGGTTTTCTCAGGGATGCTGGCGTCATCGCTTTCACCGAAGACGGAAAATCCGTCGCCAACAGCGGCATTTTGCGCAAGGCCATGACCTACAGCAAGCCTTACGACGTGCTCTTCATGAGCCATTGTGAGGACAAGGATCTCAAGGGCGCTGGCTGCATGAACGCTGGCGCGCTCGCGACAGAAATGGGCCTCGGCGGCATCGCCAACGAAGTTGAGGACATCATCATCATGCGCGACATCATGCTCGCAAAAATGACAGGCGTGCGTCTGCATATCCAGCATCTCAGCACCGCCAGCGGGCTGGAGCTGGTGCGCGAAGCCAAGGCCAAGGGCCTGCCAGTGACCTGCGAGGTCACGCCGCACCATCTTTTCCTCACCGAGGATGCTGTGCGCGGCTACAACACCGACGCCAAGGTAGCGCCACCGCTGCGTACCGCCGCTGACAACGAAGCGCTGATCAACGGCCTGAAGGATGGCACGATCACCTGCATCGGCACCGACCATGCGCCACATTCTTCTGATAAAAAGGACGTGGAATTTGAGCGTGCCGCCAACGGCATCTCCAGCATCGAGATCGCGTTCCCGCTGATCTGGACGCATCTTGTCGAGACCGGTCGCTTCACCTTGAGCGAGATCGTCTCGATCATGAGCTGCAATCCGGCAGAGCTTTTGCGCATCGACCGCGGCAGTCTTTCTGTCGGCAAGGTCGCCGATGTGCTGATCTTTGATCCGGAAACAGAACGCGCTGTCAACCCACAGGAATTTTACAGCAAGGGTAAAAACTGCCCATATATCGGCGAAGTGCTGCGCGGCTGGCCAAGCATGGTGCTGCGCGCAGGTCGCGTTGTGCTGAAAAACGGTGCGATCGTCTAAAAGAGGAGGTCAGGATGGAGTTACATGAGGTAAAGATCCTTCGCAAAACGAAGCTTGCGGAGAACGAATGGCGCTTCGATTTTGATGCGCCGGCGCTCTGCGCAGAGGCTGTGCCGGGACAATTTGTCATGGTGGAAACGAGCCGCGGGCCGACGCCATTTCTGCGTCGCGCCATCAGCATCAACCAATGCAAGGATGGTGTGCTCTCGCTGATGTTCGCCGTTGTCGGCGAAGGCACGGAAGCGCTGGCCGCCATGGACGAAGGCGAAACCGTGAGCCTGCTCGGTCCCCTCGGGCGCGGCTTTGACCTGGACATCGAAAACAAGGACGTCGTCATGATCGGTGGTGGCATCGGCAAGGCGCCGTTTGAATATCTCACCGACGCGCTGCTCGCCAAGGGCAACTGCCTCACGTTCATCGTCGGTGGTCGCAGTGCGGCGCAGCTTGCCGGGCTGGAACCTTACGCAGAGAAAAACGTGCGTCTGCTTTACGCGACAGAAGACGGCAGCCTTGGCGAAAAGGGATTCGTCAGCGCGTATTTTGACGCCATCAAGGACTGTGACCGCATCGTAGCCTGCGGACCAACGCCAATGCTGGCAGCGGTGAAACGCTTCGCAGATGAAGCGGGCATTCCTTGCCAGCTTTCGCTGGAAGGAAAAATGGCCTGCGGCGTCGGTGTCTGCCTTGGCTGCACGTGCAAATCCGGCAACCCGGATGCGGCGGTGTATCCGAAGGTTTGCCAGGACGGTCCGGTATTCTGGTCTGAGGAGGTGGAACTGGCATGAGCGTGAACATGGAAACCACTTTTGCAGGCGTGACATTTAAAAATCCTGTCTCGACTTGCTCCGGCACGTACGGCTTCGGCATTGAGTACGGACGTTTTGTGCCGGTGGAACGCCTTGGCTCGATCACCACAAAGGGCCTCTCGGCGTATCCCCAGAAGGGCAACGCCGGTGTGCGCATCACGGAAACGCCGGCTGGTATGCTCAACTGTATCGGGCTGGAAAATCCCGGCGCCGATGTGTTCAAGCAGGACTATCTGCCACAAATGCGCGAGCGCCTCGGCGACTGCAAGATCATCGCCAATATTTTCGGCGGCACCCTTGATACCTATGCAGCCGTTTCGAAAGCCCTCAATGATGTTGACGAGATCGTCATGTACGAGGTCAACATTTCCTGCCCGAACGTTCACGCCGGTGGCATGGTCTTCGGGACAGACTGCGCCGCAGCGGCGGATGTCTGCCGCGCTGTCAAAGCAGAGACAGACAAACCAGTATTAATGAAGCTTTCGCCAAATGTCACCGATATTGTCGCGATCGCCAAAGCCTGCGAAGAGGCTGGCGCCGACGGGCTCTCGCTGATCAACACGTTGATGGGCATGTCGATCGACGTGAACACCCAGAAACCGGTGCTCGGAAATGTCACCGGCGGACTTTCCGGCGCAGCCATCCGTCCGGTTGGCGTACGCATGGTCTATCAGGTGGCGCAGTCGGTCGGCATTCCGATCCTCGGCATGGGCGGGATCGTGACTTGGCGCGACGCGGTGGAATACATGCTCGCCGGGGCGCAGATGGTTGCCGTCGGTGCAGCGAATTTCCGCGATCCAATGGCGCCAATGAAGGTGCTCGAGGGTATTGAAGCCTATTGCGAAGCGCGCGGCATCACGGATGTGAACGAACTCATAGGGAAGGCGTGGAAATAATGGCAACGAAAGAACAACTGATCATCGCTCTGGATTTTAGCAAGGGCGACGACGCCATCGCTCTGGTGGATGCCATCGGCGATGCGGCGAATTATTATAAAGTGGGGCTGGAGCTTTTTCTGAATTCAAAGGGCAGCGTCATCGAGCAGCTGAAAGCGCGCGACAAGCACGTTTTCCTCGATCTCAAGTTCCACGATATCCCAAATACCGTGGCGGCAGCTTGTCGCTGGGCGGCTGGCCTCGGCGTGGATATGTTCAATGTGCACGCCGGCGGCGGTCTGGAAATGATGCAGCGCGCCATGGAAGCAACGGCTGAAGGTGCGCAGGCGAATGGCCTCGTGGTGCCAAAGCTGATCGCCGTGACCATTCTCACGAGTTTTGATGAAGCGGGACTCTCCCGCGTTGGTTTCAGCGGCGCGGTGGACGAAAATGTCAAGCGTCTGGCTGCTCTGACTGCAGAAGCCGGGCTGAACGGCGTCGTCTGCTCCTCGCGCGAAGTGCCGCTGATCCACGAAGCAGTCGCAGCGCCTGATTTTCTCACGGTCTGCCCGGGCGTGCGTCCGGAATGGGCGCAGAAGGGCGATCAGAAGCGCATCATGACGCCAGCCCAGGCCATGGAACAGGGCGTGAGCCACATTGTCGTGGGGCGTCCGATCACCAAAGCAGAGGATCCTGTGGCAGCGACGCTGAAAATCCTGGAAGAAATGAACGTACAATAAGATTTGGAGGAATAAATTATGGCTATGACAAATGAAGAATTGATGCAGATCCTGACAGAAACCGGCGCTTATCAGACTGGGCATTTCAAACTCAGCTCCGGGCTGCACAGCGGCAACTACATCCAGTGCTCCCAGCTGCTCAAATTCCCTCGCGTGGCAGAAAAAGTCTGCTCCGAGATCGCAGCGCTGTTCAAGGACGACAACATTGAAATGGTCGTCGGGCCAGCCATCGGCGGCATCCTCGTCGCTTTTGATGTGCCAGCCATCTTCGCTGAACGCCAGGATGGCAAGATGACACTGCGCCGTGGTTTCCACGTAGAACCAGGCACGCGCTGCCTCGTTACCGAAGACGTGCTGACCACTGGCGGTTCTGCCCAGGAAGTTGTCGAGCTGCTGCAGGCGCAGGGCGCTGAAGTTGTTTCTGCAACCTCGATCATCGACCGCACCCCTGGCAATACGCTGAAGCTCAAGGTGCCATTCAAATCTCTGATCCAGCTCACCTTCCCAACCTACACCGAAGAAGAATGCCCAATGTGCAAGGAAGGTCAGCCAATCCAGAAGCCAGGCAGCCGTCCTGGTATCTGAGCCCATTGTTCATGAAGAAAGGAGGCGCCGCTCATGGAAAAACTGTTTGGTCAGATCGACGGCTTGAGCCGGCGCCAATGTGACGATCTGCATGCGCTGCGTGACATTTCTGTGGCGCGCAGCGAGATCGTAACGCGGGAACTGGCAGAGGCCATGCTGGCGATCTCTGAGGAAATACGCCGCGAGGTTGCGGTTTTTATTGACCGCAGCGGGCAGGTGCTGATGGTTTCTGTCGGCCAGGCGGACAAGGCGCCGGTGCTGGCGCTTTCAAAGCGCCGCTGGCAATATGGTTACGCCGGCGTGCGCTGTGTGCATACGCATCCCGGCGCGACGGCCCATCTTTCGGAGCCGGATATCAGCGCGCTGAAAAATCTGCGCTACGACGCCATGATCGCCATCGCCCGTCCGGAGGGCAAGCTGCGCGCATCTGTCGCCATGCTCGAGCCGGTAGACGGTATGCTCGCCGATGCCAGGGTGGTCGGCGCAGAGGATCTCGATTGGGCGACGTTCACGCGTCTGCCGTTGGCCGATCAGCTTTTGCATTACGAAGGCTTGCTGGCGCGGCAGAGCACCGTCGCCACTGGCTCGGAGAAAGAGCGCGCCATTCTCATCCTGCAGCCGGAAGGACGCGCGCAGAATGATGTGGAGATCGCGCGTGAAGAGCTTTGCGAGCTTGCGGACACCGCCGGTCTCGACGTCGTCGACGTCATCGTGCAGGTGATGCGCGGCAATCAGCATAAGCTCGGCGCTGGCAAGCTGGAAGAGATCGCTGTGCTTGTGCAGAACGAAGCGGCAGATGTTGTGGTCTTTGATCAGGCGCTGACGCCGTCCTACAATCAGATGCTCTCAGATCGTCTCGGTGTGAAGGTCATCGACAAGACGGTGCTCATTCTCGATATTTTTGCCCAGCGCGCCCGCAGCCGCGAGGGCAAATATCAGGTGGAGCTGGCGCAGCTCAATTATCTCCTGCCGCGGCTCACTGGCATGGGTACGGCGCTGTCGCGTCTCGGCGGTGGCGTTGGGACCCGTGGCCCCGGCGAGACCAAGCTCGAGACCGATCGCCGGCATATTCGCCGGCGCATTCATCACATCACCAGGGAGCTCGAAAATGTCAAGAGCAATCGCGAGCTCCAGCGCAACGCGCGCATGAAGCAACAGGGCCTTTCAGTCGCGCTCGTCGGCTATACCAACGCCGGCAAGAGCACGCTGCTCAACAGCCTCACCGACGACAACATTTACGCCGCCGACCAGCTTTTTGCGACCCTCGACCCAACGACGCGTCGTCTCGAGCTTGAAGGGGGCGAGGTGCTCCTCGTCAGCGATACGGTTGGATTCATCCGCGATCTGCCGTCGCAGCTGCTCGACGCGTTCAAGGCGACGCTCGAGGAATTGCAGTACGCCGATGTGCTGCTGCATGTTGTCGACGTTGCCAAGGAAGGCATCGATGAACGCATCCGCGTCGTCGAGGACATTCTCATGTCCCTCGGCCTCTCGGAAAAAACGCACATCCTCGTCTGCAACAAGATCGATCTCTGCGAAGAGCCGCCGGTCTTTTCTGCAGGCCTGGCTTATCAGCAGAAATGCTTCATTTCCTGCGAAACCGGACAGGGATTGGCGGAGCTCGTCGATCTTCTGAAAAAGATCGCCCAGGCGTCGGATGTTGTCCTTGAGATGACGCTGCCTTACGACAGCGCGCAGGGACAGCGCATCGCTCAGGCACATCAGTTTGGCAGGGTGCTCGCCGAAGAATACGACGAGGCTGGCGCAAAACTGAAGGTGCAGATGCCGTTGCCTGAGGCAAAAAAATATTTTCGGGAATTTCTCCCGCAAGAAACAGAAAACGAAACGAAGTGGTAGAAGAATATGTCATTATTTTTTGATCGATTGAAAAACTATGCCGGTCTGAGTGACGACGATGTTGCGCTCGTTGCGCGCTGCCTCGATGAGTTGGCGCCACAGTGGGCGCATTTCACCGACGTTACTCAGGCCAATCAGATAAAAGTTCTGGAAGCCTTTCAGAAAAATCAGGTGGCGGATTTCCACCTCAACGGCTCCACCGGCTACGGCTACGGGGACACCGGCCGCGATGTGCTCGAACGTGTCTGGGCAGATATTTTCTGCGCAGAAAAAGCGCTCGTGCGCTCAAATCTCGTCAGCGGCACCCACGCCATTGCCACTGTGCTCTTTGGTATCCTGCGTCCTGGTGACGAAGCGGTTTCCATCAGCGGTCTGCCTTACGACACGTTGCAGACGGTCATCGGAAAAAGCGACGACGCCCAGGGAACGCTGCGCGAGTTTGGCATTCACCACAAAAGCGTGCCGCTCAAGGACAACGATTTCGACGAAGCAGCCATCCGCGCTGTGGTGACGCCACAGACAAAGATGGTGATGATCCAGCGCTCTCGTGGCTACGAATGGCGCGACAGCCTGTCCATTGAGAAGATCGCCCGTGCCTGCGAGATTGTCAAAAGCATTTCTCCGGAGATCGTCATCTTCGTCGACAACTGCTACGGCGAATTTGTCGAGGATCGCGAACCCCTCGAAGTCGGCGCGGATATCATCGCCGGCTCCCTGATCAAAAATCCAGGCGGCGGTCTTGCGCCACGCGGCGGCTACATCGCCGGTCGCGAGGATCTCGTGAACGCCAGCGCGCAGCGCCTGACAGCGCCGGGCATCAGCGACGACGTCAGCTCGTCGTTGGATTTCAACCGTCCGGCTTTTCAGGGGCTCTTCATGGCGCCGCTCATTGTCGAGCAGGCGCTCAAAGGCGCATCCTTTGCTGCGGCCTATCTTGGCGCCAAGGGCTACGTCGTTTCGCCGACAGCCGACGCCCAGCGCACGGACATCATCCAATGCGTGGCGTTTGGCGATCCGGACAAGCTGCGCAAATTCTGCCAGGGCATCCAGGCAGCCTCCGCCCTTGAAAGCTATGTGACGCCTTACGACGACCAATTGCCGGGCTACGACGATCCGGTCATCATGGCAGGCGGCACCTTCATCCAGGGCTCATCCATTGAACTCAGCATCGACGGCCCGATGCGTGCGCCGTTCATCGGCTACATGCAGGGCGGCCTCTCGATTTCACATATCATTGCATCCGTATGTTTGGCAGCAAAGAAAATGGAGGGATAAGATGGACGTTTATACTTGGTTACTGATCGTAGCAATGGCCGCCGGTGTGATCGGCACGTTTGTGCCGATGCTGCCGGGTTTCTGGCTGGTCTTTCTCAGCATGCTGGCCTATGGCATTTTTGATCACTGGAACGCGTATCCGATCTGGTTTGTGGTGATCGTCGGCGTGCTCGCTGTCGGCAGCTCTGTGCTGGATTATTATGGCACGATGCTCGGCGCGAAACGCTTTGGCGCATCCAACGACGCCTCGATCGGCTCCACGCTTGGCGCTGCAGCCGGTGGCTTCATCGGTAAGGGCCGCGGCAGCGTGATCGGTGCGACCCTTGGCACCGTTGGCGCAGAATACCGAACCCACCGTTCTCTGCAGGGCGCAATGCGCGCCAGCGCCGGTTCCCTCGTCGGAACAGCTGTGGTGTCCTTCATCCAGTTTGTCGTGGCGCTGATCATTTTTGTCATTACCTTCGTTTTATTGTGGGGGGCTGCATGATGTTAGATAAGAAGTTAAAAATCGGGGTCATTTTTGGCGGCCCTTCCGGTGAATATGACGTTTCCTGCGTTTCTGCGAATACGATCGTCGGCGCGCTCCTGGATGCTGGCTACGAAAATGTGTTTCCGATCGGCATCGCCAAGGATGGCCGCTGGTACGGTCCCGTCGCGCGCGAGGATGTGGAGCATTTCGACGCAGCTGGCTACGCCGACAGAGAACTGATCTTTCCGCAGTATCCTGGCGGTGTCATGCGCAATGCCAAAACTTTCGCTGAGATCGGCCAGATCGACGTGGCATTTCCGATCATTCACGGCTCCTATGGCGAAGACGGCCATCTGCAGGCGTTCTTCGATATGTGCCGCATCCCTTACGTTGGCGCTGGCATGATGGGCTCCATGGTCGGGATGGACAAGGTTTTCATGCGCGACATTCTCAAAGCCTACGCTATTCCGCAGACGGATTACGTGGCTGTGCGCCGCTACGATTTTGAGAACGACACCGAAGCTGTGCTCGATCAGAT
>OGWZ01001349.1_pt1 | contig 23319 bp, 16 predicted proteins | sample 1576141 | NCBI WGS metagenome assembly OGWZ01 (sample SAMEA3541512, study PRJEB24748) | human gut metagenome | biome: human gut; feature: human-associated habitat; material: faeces | place: China | collected 2012
GAGCAACTGACTCTTAATCAGTGGGTCCTGGGTTCGAGTCCCCGATGGTGCACCATACCAAGCAAATCCGAATGTATTTCTTTTTGAAAGTGCGTTCGGATTTGCTTTTTTCATCAATAGATGAGTGATTTCTGGAAAGAATAAATACATATATTTATTCTAATGAATTTACAGAGGTAGTAAATCGAGATATAATATATATAATAGGAGGTTTGTATACTTTTACTGATTCTATTTGAAAGAAAATGAACAGGGAGAGCATTATGAGTAAAGCATATCTGAAGACATTGTACGCAAGAATCTACCATGAGGATTTCTCTTATAGTGAGTTTGAAAAGAGAATGAAAATGCAAAAGGCAATATATTTGCTTCAAGAGATGGGTGCGCCTATAGGAGATTACTCTTTCTTCTGGTATAAACATGGACCGTACTCGCAGGATTTGCAGGATACAATGTATGCTATCAAAAATGTATCTGATGAAAATACTGCGGAATTTTCTGCGGATATGGAGAAAGACATTACTCGTGTAGGAAAGGCTCTTGCTGAAACCGGGGTGTACAGCCAAAGCCAGTGGGCAGAATGCATGGCATCTGTTTATTATTTGCTAAAAAACATTTTTCAGGTTGGAACAGCAGATGAGAAAATCTGCGAGGAATTGCGCAACAGAAAACCTCACCTTGATAATGATAGCGAAAATGAACGTGCCTTAAAGTTGGTGAAAGAATTATGTGCTTAAGTGAAACACCAAGGCAGGATTCAATTCCAGAGCGAAACCAATTGGATTTTGCAGGACGTATTTTAGATAATGTACATGGCTTTATATATTATACAAAGGCAGAAGAGAAAATAATAAATCATCTGCTTTTCAAAAGGTTACAGAGTATTAAACAGCTTAGTAGCGCAAATTGGGTTTTTCCTGGATCAGAACATACAAGATTTATTCATTCACTGGGAGTGATGTATGTAGCTGATAAAATTGCTTGTCAGTTAAAATTATCAACCAACGACAGAAAAATTGTGCGTTTGGCAGGCCTTTTGCATGACATCGGGCATTATCCTTTATCGCATGTGTGTGAATTTCCATATAAGATGAATCCTGCGGCATTTCCAACAGATGATTATTGTAAAAATGTCAATGCAAGAGTAAAAGAAAAGGTTGATCATTTTTCAGACGCGGCAACGTGGCGCTTTATGAAGAGATCAAATGGATGTCACCATGAGCAAATAGGGGCGGACATTATTCAAAATAATCAGTACATTCGTGATATTATTGTAAAAGAGTGCGGCGAAGAAGCAGTTTCTATAATTGCAGATATGATTGTAGGAAATGTAGAAAGGCAAACGACAAATCCGTTATTTGTGCAAATACTGCATTCGGAAATAGACGCAGATGGAATTGATTATTTGATGCGCGATGCAACTTTTTCTGGCACGAGCTTTGGAACATTTGAAATTGATCAACTGATTGGTTGTATGGAAAAGGGCGAATATGATTGCAATGGGGAAAAGAAGGCAATATTATGTATAACGCCTAAAGGAATAGCAGCAGCGGACCAATACATTATAAATAAATTCTTTTCATATTCGCAGGTAGTGTTTAATAAGCACTTAAGCGTGACAGAGTGGATGGCGGAGCAGATTGTAGATTGGATGCAAAAGACAGCCTCATACTTTCCGGCAAAAGATGATTTAAAAAAGTGGGTGAGCGCAGCTGAAACAGAAGAACGATATATTGATTTCACGGATAACTATTTTTGGGCATCGCTTCAAAACCTGCTTGACAATCCCATAAAAAAGACGATACCCGATTCCATACGCTATTTTTGTAATCAGTTGCTTCGGCACAATGAATTACCTTTCGAAGAAGGAACAGAAGTTCGAATGGTAGCAACTTCAAAAGCTGAAGTGCTTGATTCAATTAAAGAATCGGAAATATATAGAAATTTAGAAAATTGGAATGATAAAATTGCGATATTTTCTGAACGGGCAATGACCAAGGAAGCACCAGAAAAAGAGTTTGAAGATGCTGTGTATAAGCAAATTACAGCGGACACGGGTGAAGAAGGAATAAGTAAGGAAGATATGCCAATTTTGAAAGCGCAGAGGCTAATGGAAGGAGTTTGCGTTAAGGAGGACGAACAGTTACACTTATTGTGCGATGACCAAAGATCGCTAATGAGATCCTTGTACAAAACACGGCTGGTCATTTTGCGTGCTTTTTCGTGTGATTTGGACGGGGTAAAGTAAATATAGAATTTATAGATTTATTATTACGATTGGGTTGTTGGACGAAAGTGATAAATTGTGTGATACACTCTATTGGAAAAGTTATATTATCATAAGGCGCACAAAAATCCCTCAGCCTAATAGGCTGAGGGATTTTTGCGCGCACGAGAGTATATTAAATGTGCCCTTATTACCGATTTAGATGGTAAATTGTATGGTAGCGTCAAACTCCTCCCAGCCAATATCCCCCAACTGATACTTACTCAGCGCTATCTGGGCCTGCTTGCGCCAGGCGTTATAGTCATCCCGCATTTTCTGGTTGCCGGGGGCACGGGAGCAGCGCATCTGGTAGCGGTTACGCATCTTGTTGTAGAACTCCTTGGCTTTGTTGGCCTTCAGCTCCTCAGCATAGGCCAGCTTGGCGGCAATGTCCTTGCAGGTGGCGCCAGTTTCCGGGTCCAGCATTCGCTCACAATACTTGGCGCGGCTGGAGAAAGGAACAAACAGCCGGTGGCAGCTCTCACAGACAGCGACCGGAAGGTCCTGGGCGCACATCTGTACGAATTCCAAAAAGAGTAACGCGGGCAGCGTATCGCTCGCGTAGAACGTGGCGGCAGAAATGCCGCCTTTTTTGTTGTCTGTGGGCCGTTTGTACCGGGTCTGGATATGGATGTCGTCCTCCAGCTTGTGGTATTTCTGGTAGGTCGAATCGCCATTTTCGGCCAGTTCCACCAGCAGCTCCGAAGGGTGCTGGCCATGCTCTGTTCTGGGGCGGCCATCCTCGTCCACCAGTGTAGCCTCGATCAGCTGGCGCAGATCCGTTTTGCCGTCCACCAACTGTTGCAGCAAGGTCACAAAGGATTCTAATACCGACAGCGCCGTCCGGCACAGGGAGGTGTCCCCGGTATCACGCTGGATAAATACCTTCATCTGGTCGGTGTACTCCGGAAAGTTCCGGCAGAATCCTTCCATGATGTCACTGGTTAAGGTCAATTCACCGAGGTGGGACATTCTGGCGCGCAATTCATCAAATGTATACGAGCTGTCATTTTTTTCAGTCTGTATAAATTGCCACAGGCTCTGTTGGGTCGCTTTCAGTTCCTGCTCATTGCGACGGAAGGTAGCCAGCGTATAGCCCTCCACAAGATCAAACAGAGCAGGGGAAGCCTGCCGCACAGCGGTGGCAAAGTCATGGTAAAAGGAAGCCACCTGGTAATACACACAGGTGTCAGGCGTTGCCAGGCTCTGCTGCATCGTCTGATTTTCCGGGAAGTTTACGCCCCGGAATTTTTCCAGCAATGTGCGGCCCCGTTCCAGATAGGGGGCAGCATCCAGGTCCAGGACACCGAACATCAGGGAGCCCAGCGGATATGTATGCTGGAGCGTGTCGTAACCCTGGATATATTCGGTGCGGCCTTCAAAGAAAAGGTACGTCTGGTAGTTCAAAATTTGTCACCGTCCTGTGTTGGAGCATAGTTGGCGGAAAAAGGCTCTGTGTTTTTCGGTGTTTCAGAAACAGCCGAGAAAAGTGTGTGAATCATCCAACATGAAAACAGTCTAACACATCTTGAAACGGACTGCAAGGCGTTGTATGCTGTATGTGTCGGAAGAATCTATGATGAAATAATCAAACATTTTCTGTGGACAAAAACAACCGGAAAAGAGGGATGCCAGAAGCCAAAACCCGCCACCAACCCATGATCTAAGGAGGTGCCATCTGAACCATGAACTCGTTCCCGCAGAGGAAAACCTGAACCGTATCGATGGGTTCCTGATGATACCGTCCAGCCTTCTTACAGAGCAACCCTACCGGCAGCTTCCCGGCGAAAGCAAGCTGCTGTACGGCCATTTGTTGGGGCTGTTGCGGTTGTCGGCCCAGGATACCACCGGGCACTGGAAAGCCAACGGCAGGCCCTGTGTGAGCCTTTCACGGGCCAGTGCCGGACGGCTGCTGCACTGCCAGAGGGAGAAAGCCGCCGGATTGTTCGCCGCTCTGGAACGCTGTGGTTTGCTGGAGCAGGTGCCGGGACAGTCAAACGGAAAGGCCCGGCGGTATTACCTCAATCTGCCCCGGCCCAAGGAACCCAACGAGCTGTAACCACCCGTCGGGAAATCCGTCCCGACCTGTCGGAAAAACGGACAGGCAGTTGACGGATTTGCCGACACCGACCCGCCGGAAAAACCGACACGATAAAGATAGAATGATATATCTAACTAAAAGAGAAATAGAGAAAGAATTCCACACCCCGCGTTTTGAAAAAAGTGGACAAGAGCTGTGGTGCCTGGTTTCCAGAGGCAACCACAGACTTGACAACCGTTACGACGGCGGCTCAACCGGGAAGATGGCACAGCGACTTTGGTTGGCAGCCGTATTCCAATCCCTCCCGCCGCAGCGGGCCCACTGGCACTTTGCCGGCAGCGCTGGAAAGTGTCATAGTGGGTCAGATGCTTTCCAAAGCATCTGCGTACCCCATCCGCAGCAGAACCGTACCCAAGAAAGGAGCCGCCTATCAGCAAAATCCATCGGACTGTGGTGCGCAATGAGCGCTACCGTAAAAATGCTATCTCAGTGCGGGAGCGGCACAACGAACGCAAGAACGAAGTGTACTCCAACCCGGATGTGTTGCTGGAATACAGCCGCAACAATGTGACCTTCAAAGCCTGCGAGGCAGCTACTTATGCCCAGCAATTTGACCGGATGGTGGAAGAAGGCGTCGTTTCCACCCGTGGACTGAAACCGGATGCCTACGTCTTTGACGAGTTGGTGTTTGACGTGAACACCGACTATTTCGAAACCCATGGCGGCTATGAGTACGCCAAGCAGTTCTACGCCGAGGTGTACGAGCTGGCGAAGAAGATCGCGGGAGGAGAACAGTACATCATCTCGGCAGTCATGCACGCCGACGAACGCAACCGGGAAGCCAGTGACCGGCTGGGAAGGGATGTGTTCCACTATCACCTCCACGTTGTCTACCTGCCGGTGGTGGAAAAGCAGATCCGCTGGTCCAAGCGATGCAAGGACCCGGCGCTGCGGGGTACCGTGCGAGAGACGATCATGCAGGTGAGTCACAGCAAAAAGTGGCCGATGGTCCCCATGACCAACGAGCAGGGGCAGCCGGTGCTGAAAAAGAACGGCAAGCCCCGGCTGGTGAGTTCCTACAGCCTGCTGCAGACCGAATTCTTTGAGCACATGCGGCAGGCGGGATTCACCGACTTCGAGCGCGGTATCAAGGGCAGCGATGCCGAACACCTGAATGTACTGGAATATAAGGTCCAGAAGGACCGCCAGACAGTGGCAGAACTGTCTGATCAGACCAAACAGCTGCAGGGCAAGCGGAAGGAGCTTATCTCCCAGTTGAAGAACATTTCCGGCTCGATCCGCGATGTGGCAGACATCGAGCAGCGGGCCAAAACCAAAGGCGTGCTGGAAAAGCGGGTGGAGCTACCGGTGCAGGATTTTCAGACGCTGTGTAAGATGGCAAAAGCCAGCGGCAAGCTGCAGGCAGAGAACCGCAGTCTGTGGATGCAGCTGCAGCAAAGCACGGTGAGAGAACAGGAACTGGGCCAGCGCCTCCGCCGCTGTGAGGAACAGCTGGATGCAGTGCTCACCGAGACCCGTCCTTACCGGGAAGCCGTGCGGGTGGCGCCGGAGCAGGTGCAGGCATTTGTGCTGGGCATCTGCCGCCGCCAACAGGAGGAAAAACGGCTGAACCGTCAGCAACGCCGCCAGCGGGCCAAGGGTCAGGATCGATGAAAGAACAAGCAGCAAGGCAGCAGGGGGCAGCCCTGCAGAAAGGAGCCGCTACGGAAGATCGGCAGGAAAAGACAACAGCACAGGCAGCGGCGTCCGCCAAGTACCGGGAGGACGGCGTGCCCCAGCAGGAGCTGGAGCGCTTCGCCCGGTTCCTGCTGCCCAAGATCCAGGCATTTTACCAGTCGGAAGAGGGACAACGGCTGTTCGAGGAGTGGATAAACAGGAGAAACGCAGAAGAAAAAACGGGAAAGTGCAAGGGGTCATAAAAATTTCCTGAAAGTTGGCGTGGTGCCGGAAACGAAAAAGCTAAAGAAAGGGTGAAGTTTGTGGGTCACAAGAGCCATCTGGCTCTTGTGGCATTTTTCTTGGAGATGCTTCTTTTGCCCCAAATACCTTGCATTGCAAAAATTTCCATTCCCAAATCGTTTCCTAAATAAATGGGCTTATATGAATGAAAGGGAGACGAAGAGCATGGAAGGATACGGAGAAGCGGTTTTTGCGACGGAATATCTTTGCAAGGAATACCGACATACGGTGGCGTTGCGGGATGTGAGCATCACAATCCCGCGCGGGCAGATCTACGGTCTGATCGGAGAAAACGGCGCGGGGAAAACCACCCTGCTGCGAATTCTATGCGGTCTGACTCGCCCCACACGGGGCAGACTGCTATTATTTGGTGCGGCAGACGCTGCCCGACAGTCAGAAATGCGGCGTCGGATGGGGTGCCTTGTGGACGGCCCTGCCTTGTACGCGGATCTGACCGCATGGCAAAACCTGAAAGTGCAGTGCCTGCAGCGAGGGTTAAATGAGGCGGATATTGCTCCCACCCTGCAACTGGTGGGTCTGAAAGACACTGGCAGCAAACCTGCCGGAAAATTCTCGCTGGGGATGCGCCAACGGCTGGGGCTGGCGGTTGCTCTCTTGGGGAAACCGGAATTTCTGGTACTGGACGAACCGCTCAATGGACTGGACCCGATGGGGATACAGGAACTGCGACATCTTCTGGAAAAACTGAACCGGGAACAGGGGATGACGATTCTGCTGTCCAGTCATATCCTCAGCGAGTTGCACCAGCTTGCGACAAGCTACGGTATTTTACATAATGGGCAGCTGCTGGAACAACTGACGGCAGAAGAACTGGACGCCCGCTGCAGCAAGTATCTGTTAGTCCGTACCGACAATGACCGACGGGCGGTAGACATCCTCCGCAAGATGTTTCCGGAAGCTATCTGTCAGGCAACAGTGGAGGGGCTGCGCTTGTCCCCGGTAGAAAACGAGGCAGCAGCGACAGCTTCCGGTGTGCTAATGGAGAATGGCTTGCACGTGCAGGAACTGGCAGTGCGCAGCGAAGGGCTGGAGGCATATTTCACGGCCTTGGTGGGAGGTGACAGCCATGCCGATGCAGGCTAAAGCGGAAGAAGTCAAACTGTTCCATGCAAAAGCACAGCTATGGGCTTTGCTGGGGTTTGTTCTGGTGCTGCTGTGGTTTGCCAACAGTGGGACCATGTATTTTATGGTGGCGGGTGATCTTCTGAACCCGCTTAACTCCATCGGATTTTTCAAGGATGTGGCGATGGGAAGTGGGCGGTCCGGCTTGCAGCTGGTGCGCAGCTCTCAGAGCCTGACAGTGTTCAGCTGGCTGATCCCCGTCAATCTGTGTGTGGCGCAATTCGCGTCGGAGCGCCGGGCACGCACCGATGAATTGTTCGTCAGTCATGGAGGACGGTTGTCCACTCTATACCGCGCCAAATTCGGGGTGGTCTGCGGTTTCTGCCTGCTTTTGCAGCTGGCCTTTTACGGAATCTGCATTACCATCACAGCCATCCAGATGGGAATTGCGCCCGCGCTCGGAACAGTTCTGTTGTTCTGCGCAGTATCGGTGGGAAATCTTCTGGTACTGGGGGCTTTCCTGGCATTGGCGTCGGTCCTTACACTCTGGATGAAAAACCATACTGCTGCGGCACTGGTGACCAGTATTCTGCCGTTGGCAGGAGTGCTGCTTTATCAGGTACAGTATGAAGATTTTTCTACTCAGCCTCTTCTGATACAACTGGCGGCTAAGGCTATGCCCACCTATTACTGGTCCCGGCTGTGTGCTTTGAACATCACGCCGCAGTTTTGTGTCGAATTGGTAGCTTGGGTGATTGTGGCCCTTGCTGTGGCTGCAGGGCTGGGATGGATGGCACTTCACCGTCCGGATACCGGAAAGCAGCGCAGTGCCAGAAAGGCGCACGCAGTCCTGCGGCGTAGGGAAAAATCTGCCGCTCGACAGGGAATGCACCGGGCCAGCACTTTCTCCGCAGCTTTGTATGCCCTTCGCTGCACTCGTCTGCCGGGAATGCTGGCTCTGTTCGGCCTGCTGTGCATGGCGTTTGCTCTGGGAGTTAGTGAATCCCGCATTGTGGACGCTACTTGGGCAGACGGCAGGCGGGTAGGCATTTTTCCCGGCGGTTCGTTGCCAGTGGGAAGCGCGGCGGATGCTGCTCTCGGCACGGTGCTGTCAGTGGGCATCCTTGCGTGGATTGCAGTCATTCTCGTGGCGGTGATGGCATTCCACCAGAACAAAACAGCGGGCGCTGCCCGGTTGGCGGTCGCCTATGGCGTAAGCCGGGTCCGATATATGGTTGGCAGTTTTGCGGCGGAAACGATTATGCTCCAAGGGTGGTACATGGTGTTGTATTTCCTGCTGTCGGTTGTCACGGGATCCCTCTCCCAGCCGGGACGCACGGCGTTTTTCTGGATGCAGAGCGCCTGGATTTTGCAGGCAAGCTATGCGACGGTTTGGCTGGTATGCCGACTTTGCGGCAGTGAATTGGCGGGGGCTACTTTCTGCTTTGTGGTGACTCTGGCTGGAGTCATTGTGAGCGTTTCTGCCCCGGATCCGGCGGCAGTTTCTCCCTTGTCTGCGCTATTGTTTTATGCAACACCTATGCTCTATTGGCTGGCTCTGGGCGGGGGGCATCCGATTCCTTGGCAGGCTGTTGGTTATGGCGCAGGTGTTACCGCCTTGTGCTTGGCGGCAGCGCTGGCTATCACGACAGTGAGAGATGTGGAGTAAAAAGTAGCTTCTGTGTATAGCGGAACAAAATACTTGCGAAAAACCTCTAATTCGATTATACTTGAATTAACGAGTTTTGCAGGAGGTCTTTCCATGGATGTATCCGTAGGCACCCGGCTGCGCGTGCTGCGCAAGGACGCGGGGCTGACCCAGGCCCAGCTGGCGGCACTGGCAGACACCAATCAGGCTGCCATCAACCGCTACGAAACTGACCGGGCGGCAGCGCCTTACCGCATCCTGGTCTGGTATGCCACCTATTTTAATGTGTCCCTGGACTATATCTTCGGTCTGTGCGAGAACCCCCGCGGGCGGTATGTCTGCGTTACGCCAGAGGGAGCGCAGGAAGTGGTGCAGTGCAAACCGGATTGGAGTGAGTTTGTGGAGGCTTGCTTCACGCCGGGCAGCGAGCTGAACCGCCGCCTGAAACAGATGATTCTCAATATGGGAGAAGAGGAGAAGCACAAGTAAGGAGGTGCACGCCATGAATGCCGTGATCTATGCCCGTTACAGCAGCGACAACCAGCGGGAGGAATCCATCGAAGGCCAGCTGCGGGAATGCAAGGAGTATGCCGACCAGAACGGCATCACTGTGGTGCGGACCTACATTGACAGGGCACTGTCCGCCAAGACCGACAGCCGCCCGCAGTTCCAGCAGATGATCCACGACAGCGCCACCCACACCTTTGAGGCGGTATTGGTGTGGAAACTGGACCGCTTTTCCCGCAACCGGTACGACTCAGCCCACTATAAGCGCATCCTCAAAAACAACCGGGTCCATGTGGTGTCGGTGACGGAACCCATCTCCAACACGCCGGAGGGTATCATGCTGGAAAGCCTGCTGGAAGGCATGGCCGAGTATTATTCAGCGGAGCTGGCCGAGAAGGTCAGCCGTGGTCACAAGGAGAACGCTCTCAAGGCCAAGTTCAACGGAGGCCCGGTGCCGCTGGGCTACCGCATTGACAGCGAGCATCACTACCAGATCGACCCGGCCACCGCGCCGGTGGTGCAGGAAGCGTTCCAACGGTATGCGGCAGGGGAGAGCATTCGCAGCATCATCGAATCGCTGAACGCCCGGGGCATCCGCAACAGCCGGGGCAACCGGTTCACCAAGAACAGCTTCCAGACGCTGCTCAAGAACCGCCGGTATCTGGGCGAATATCGCTATAAGGATACCGTCATCCCGGATGCTATACCGGCCATCATCGACCCGGAGTGTTTCGATGCGGTCCAGCGCCGGTGCGAGATTCACCGTCAGGCACCGGCCCACAACAAGGCAGATGTCCACTATCTGCTTACCACCAAGCTGTTCTGCGGCAAGTGCGGTACCATGATGGCAGGGGAGAGCGGCAGAAGCCACACAGGCACGGTCCACTGTTACTATAAATGCGGCACCCGCAAACGCAGCGGCAAGGAAGCTTGCAGCCTGAAGCCAGTGCGCAAGGAGCCGCTGGAGCAGTTTGTGGTTAAGACCGCACTGGAAAAGGTGCTGAATGACCGGGTCATCGACCTGCTGGCGGACAAGCTGCTGGAATACCAGAGCAAGGAAAACACCCGCCTGCCGGTTTTGCAGGCAGAACTGAAAGAGGTGAAGCGGCGCATCGACAATCTGGTGGCGGCCATCGAGCAGGGCATCCTGACGCCTTCCACCAAGTCGCGGATGGAGGAACTGGAACAGCAGCGTGAAGCGCTGGAAACCAGTATCCTGCAGGAGCAGATCGAAACGCCGCCCATCACCCGGGAACAGATTCTGTTCTGGTTCGATCAGTTCCGCCACGGCGACCCGGCGGATATCGCCTTTCAGGAAAAGGTCATCGACTGTTTTGTTAATTCCATCTATCTGTTCGATGACCGCATCGTGGTGAATTTCAACTATCAGGAGGGCGGACGCCCGGTCTCCCTCGAAGAAGTACTTAGTTCGTTTTTGGATGGGAATGGTGCACCAAGAAAAGCCGCAACGAATGTTGCGGCTTTTTTGTCGCACCATTCCCTCCGGGACGGACTCACACTTCGCGCAAGCGCTCGTGTTCGTCTCGCGGGGACTGGTCGCTAAATTCAGTCCGCAGGACTGAATTCTTAACGCGCCCACTGATGGTGCACCAAAGTACGCGTTGCAAGAAATTGCAGCGCGTTTTTTATTGCAATCTTTCAAAGAAGGTTCAATCTGGTGCACCATCGGGTGACGAGAACAGCTCGGGCCCGCCGCCGGTCCGGCGGGCAAAAACGCCCCAGTGGGGCGTTTTTAGAGCGCGGGAGAGTCCCCGATGGTGCACCAGAAAAAGCCGCAACGAATGTTGCGGCTTTTTTATTGCACCATTCCCTTCGGGACGGACTCGCACTTCGCGCAAGCGCTCGTGTTCGTCTCGCGGGGACTGGTCGCTAAAAATGGTTGCGGGTTTGTGAGCAGGGGCCACGATTGAGCGTGAGCGAAAGCGGGGAGCGAACAATGTACGCCGCGCGCGGCATACAACCGCACGAGCGGTTTTGCGAAGCAAAATGGAGGCCTTACAGGCCGACAAGCGGACCGGACTGAATTCTTAACGCGCCCACTGATGGTGCACCAAAGAATGCCTTACACGAAAGTGTAGGGCGTTTTTTGTTGATCTATATACTAAAGGCAGAAATAGTCAACGACGGCAGAAAGGGGGCGGAGCGCACAAACGGCAAGGTGCAGGAAGCTTTTCCGGCAGAGCAGTGGTTTCAAGATGCGCATCGATTTCCGTGATGCTTTTCCCGCTGATTTATTGCTCCGTCACTTGCAGCACACAGGCACAATTCGCAATGAACCTGTATATTTGTGGCATGCCAGGGCTGGCCAGGTCTAACAGCCCCGACCGACAAAACGCTTTGAGGGCAAACAAACTGCTCCACTCCGCATTTGCTGTGTATGGTTGCATGTGCTATACTAAAAACAATCGATGGTGCAGCTGAAAAGTCGAAAATATCATTTATTTCTACAAACGCAGCGGGATTTTGCGTTAAAAGTCCTTGGAATCCACAAAGGATTCCCGCGGCTCTTTGCCTTAAATCCGTCTTGCGCTTGTGAAATATCCGTCATTTCCTTTGTTTTCAGATACACCTTAAGAAGCCGCACCAGATGTGGACTGTGCGGGGCCGCAGTGTGATGTTGAGAAAGGGGAACAGCAGATGACCCGGATTGCGATTGTGGAGGACGAGGCGGCGGTGCGGGAACAGCTGGCGGGGTATGTGCAGCGGTACACCCGGCAGTACGGCACGCCGTTTGAGGTAACGGAGTTTGCGGATGGGATGGAGATTCTGGAAGATTACCGCCCGCAGTTCGACATCATCTTTCTGGATGTGGAGATGAAGCACCTGGACGGCATGGAGACCGCCCGCCGCATCCGGGAGCGGGACGGCGGGGTGCTGATCGTGTTCATTACCAACATGGCGCAGTATGCCATCCGCGGATATGCCGTTGGGGCGCTGGATTATGTGCTGAAACCGGTGCCCTACTTTGCGTTTTCGCAGCAGTTGCAAAAGGCGCTGGGGCAGCTGGAAAAGCGGGAGCGGCATTATCTGGCTGTGGCGGTGGACGGCGGCATGCGGCGGCTGGACGCGGCGGAAATCTATTACCTGGAAAGCGAAGGCCACAAGGTACATTTTTACACCGAAAAAGAAGATTTTGTGGTGCCGGGCACCCTGAAAAACTATGAGGAAAAGCTGGTGGGCCGGGCGTTTGCACGGTGTAACAGCGGGTATCTGGTCAATCTGGCGCAGGTTTCCGGCGTGCAGCAGGATATGGTGCAGGTTGGTCCGTATACGCTGCAGATCAGCCGCCCGCGGCGCAAGGCGTTTATGGCGGAGCTGGCGGATTACATTGGGGGTGCGGGCCAATGACGACACTGCCGGATATCCCCCGCCTGTACACCGCATTGGCGGAAGTGCTGGCGGTGCTGCTGTATGCGCACAGACTGCCGCCGCGGATGAACCAGCACGTGATCTGGGGCGTGGAAGCCGGTTGGGCGGTGCTGCTGGGGGCGTTTTTGCAGGCCACGGGGGAAGTTCCGCTGGCGTGGTGGATCCCCTGCATGGCAATGGCGATTCTTTCCATGCTGCTGTTTTTGTGGGTCACACGCAGCATTACGCTGCTGGAAGCGGGTTATGTGTGCGCGCAAGCCTTTATTTTGGCGGAGCTGGCGGCCAGCGTGGAATGGCAGCTGCACTGCGTGCTGTGGCCGCAGCGCGGCGGGGCGGAGCCGCTTTCGCTGCTGCTGTTGGCGGTGGTGTACGGCGGCATTTTTACCGCCATGCTGTTTGTGGAGAACCGCCGCCCCGGCCCGGCCGGGAAGCTGAAAATAACACCCGCAGGAACTTTTGTGGCGGTGGTCATGGCGCTGACCGCATTTGCCGTGAGCAATTTGAGCTTTGCCAACGGCAGCGAAGCCAACATGAACATGTTTTACATCCGCACGCTGGTGGACCTGGCCGGGGTGCTGATTTTGACGGTGCAACACGAGCAGCTGCGCGAAGCCGCCCTGCACAGCGAGCTGGCGGAGCTGGACGGCGTTTTGCACCGCCAGTACGAGCAGTACAAGCAGAGCAAGGAGAACATCCGCCTGATCAACCGGCGCTACCACGAGCTGAAAATGCAGATTGCGGCCATCCGGGCGGAGCGGGACCACGCCAAGCAGGATGTGGCGCTGGCGGCCATGGAAAGCGGCATCCGCCAGTACGAGGCGGAGAACAAGACCGGCAACCCGGTGCTGGACACCCTGCTGACGGCCAAAAGCCTGTACTGCCAGCAGCACCACATCACGATGACCTGCGTGGCGGACGGGCATTTGCTGGACTTTTTGGAGACAGGGGAGATCTGCACGATTGTGGGTACGGCGCTGGACAATGCGACCGAGAGCGTAGAGACCGAGCCCGACCACGAAAAGCGGCTGATCCGGGTGGCGGTGTACGCCCAGAACGGCTTTGTGATGCTGCGGTTTGAAAACTACTGCGCGCAGGAAGTGGAGCTGGGCGCGGACGGCCTGCCGCGCCGCAACACCCATGGCGGCAGCGACCTGCGCGGTGTGCGCGCCGCCGCCGAAAAGCGCGGCGGAACTATGACGCTGCACTGGGAAAACGAGTGGTTTATGCTGCGGGTGCTGCTGCCGCAGAAATAATAATGATACCCGAAGTGGTAGCTTCGGGTATTTTTTGTGCCTATTCCTGCGATGAAAGAGAGTTTAGCAATTTACACAAATAAGCAATGACCTGAACTGTACAAAATCACAACAGATTTTTTGCGTTTTTTAGAGAATTTGCAAAGTGTGTGCCAAAACAGGCAGTTTATGCAAAAAACGTTCGGAAAGTGTGCTTGCCTGCTACAATATAGTCAATGCAAAAGCATAGTATCAGCTTTTGAACTATAAAAGAGGAGAGAATGCAAATGGCAAAGCAAGCTAAAGTTCGTAAGCCGCATCCCGTCTTGCACGGAATCGGGCTGGTGCTGTCGGCGATCCTGTTGGTCGCTGCGATGGTCGGCACCTATTTCCTGTCAACGATGTCTACAATCATTGATAGTTTCATCGGTGCGCCCAGTGGACACTATACTGAAACCGAGATTGCGGACACGAAAGCGAAAGCGGAAGCTCTTTCCGCTGATGTTGAAGCAGAAGGCACGGTTCTGCTCCAAAACAACGATAACACCCTGCCGCTGAACGCAGATACCAAGAAAGTTAATGTGTTCGGCTGGGCTTCCACTGCATGGCTGGGCGGCGGCTCTGGTTCCGGCGGTGTGTCCACTGTTAATACGGACCTGCTGGCAGCACTGACCGCTTATGGTGTTGAGTACAATACAGAACTGACCGATATGTACAAGGATTTCCAGACAGGCCGTGAATACACCCGTACACTGAACAGTTGGCCTGAACAGTCTGGCCGCTTGTATGAGCCTGATATTAACAACCAGACCTATTACACGCAGGCGATGCTTGACAACGCCAAGAACTACTCTGATACAGCAATCGTTGTTATTGGTCGCCTGGCAGGCGAAAGCAACGATGCGACCAAACAGCAGTACAAGCGCACCGAAAAGGGCGGTGACATTGTTGTTGACGATACCCGCACAATGTTGGAACTGACCACCGAGGAAGAAGACCTGCTGAACTATGTTGGCGCTAATTATGCCCATGTGGTTGTTCTTGTCAACTCTACCAACGTTATGGAACTGGGCCAGATCGAAACGATTCCCGGCGTTGATGCCTGCCTGCTGGTTGGTCTGTCTGGTTCCGAAGGTGCAACTGCAGTGCCGGAAGTGCTGTGGGGCGACAAAGAGCCCAGCGGCCGCACGGCAGATACCTGGGCTTATGACCTGACCACTGCTGCCAGCTATGCCAATGCTGGCATGGAAGGTGTAGGTGCTTATACCGATGCTGATGGCCTCTACCCAGCAGACGGTACGACCACCGGCAACCTGGATACCCCGTATGCTTATGAGCAGGTTTCGTATGTAGACTATGCCGAGGGTATCTACATCGGCTATAAGTGGTATGAAACGGCTGATACTGAGGGCTATTGGGACAATGTAAGCAACGAATATGGCATTGGCTACAATGGCGTTGTGCAGTATCCGTTCGGTTACGGCCTGTCTTACACTAGCTTTGATTGGAAAGTTACCGATGCTTCCGCCAATGGCAGTACGTTGACAAAAGATGGCAGCGTGACCGTAAAAGTTACGGTTACCAATACCGGTGACCGCGCAGGCAAGGATGTTGTTCAGCTGTACTACACCGCCCCGTACACCGCGGGTGAGATTGAAAAATCCAGCGTCGAACTGGGTGCGTTCGCCAAGACGAAGGAACTGGCCCCCGGCGAGAGCGAAGAAGTTACCCTGACTGTGCCCGTTTCTGATATGGCCAGCTATGACGCATATGATGCCAACCACAACGGCTTTACCGGTTATGAACTGGATGCAGGCGACTACATCTTTACCGTGCGCCATGATGCCCACAATGTGGACGATGATGCCAACGCAACGATTACTTGCAGCCTGCCCGCAGGTGTGCAGTATGCCGAGGATACGGTTACCGGCAAAGCTGTTTCCAACAAGTTCACCGGCAGCGATGCCATTGACGGTGTCAGCCTGGACGGCAGCGATTCCAACCAGAATATTACCTACACGACCCGTGCCGATTTTGAAGGCACTTTCCCCAAAACAAATACCCCCAGCCGTGCTATGACTGATAATGTTAAGGCACTGAACCTGTACACCGCGGACGATGCCAATAGCTACATCAACGAGGCCGATGAGGCCATCACCACCGGTGCCAAGAACGGCCTGAAGATCGAGGATAACGGCAAGACTACCGAGCTGGGCTACCAGCTGGGCGCTGACTTCAACGACCCGCAGTGGGATGCCCTGCTGGATCAGCTGACTGTGGAGGAGATGGAAAACCTGTTTGTCAACGGCTACGGCGGTCTGTTTGAGCTTAAGAGCATCGGCAAGGTGCGCAGCAAGGATGCCGACGGCCCCGCCCAGATCGGCGGCTTTACCGGCATGGGTGCCGGGACCGGCTTCCCCAGCTCCAGCACGCTGGCCCAGACATGGAACGCCGATCTTGCTTTGCAGGAGGGCCGCACCATCGGCACGCAGGCGCTGCAGAACGGCTACACCGGCTGGTATGCCCCTGCCACCAACATGCACCGCAGCCCCTTCAATGGCCGTAACTATGAGTATTATTCCGAGGACAGCCTGCTGTCCGGCGTCATCTGCGGCAACACCGTGCAGGGCGCCAACGATGCCGGTGTTTACACCTATGTCAAGCATTTCATCTGCAACGATGGCGAGAGCGGCATCTACCGCGATTCCGTCTACACATGGATGACCGAGCAGACCCTGCGCGAAACCTACCTGCGCCCCTTCCAGATGCTGGTCGAGGACTATGACGCGGTCGGCCTGATGAGCAGCTACAACCGTATCGGCGCAGTCTGGGCAGGCGGCAGCGAGGCGCTGCTGACCGGCATCCTGCGCGACGAATGGGGCTTTGACGGCGCTGTGATTACCGACTACTGCGACCACCACAGCTATATGAACGGTGACCAGGCCCTGCGTGCAGGCGGCAGCCTTTGGATGTCCGGCATGATGGGCGGCCAGCTTTCCTGCGAGACCGGCTCCAACAGCTATATGCAGGCGCTGCGCCGTGCCGCCAAGGAGGCCCTTTACATGTACCTGCATGTCCGTGTGACCAACCGCGACTATGCCGAGAGCATCGGCGATACCGCCGCGCTGCGCCACGACTTTAAGCCCGCTGTGCTCGGCTGGCGTCACCTTGTTGCTCTGATCGACCTTGTTGCCGTGGCACTGTTTGCACTGGCGATCCGCGGCATTGTCCGTGATGTCAAGCTGTACAAGGCCGCGAAGGCTGCCAAGGCCGAAAACAAGAACGCATAAGAATAACCCCCGCAATACCGCACAATGCAAGCGCATGACCGTGACTTGAAATTGCGCGGTATTGCCTTATAAAAAAAGGAGTGCGTCCCCCTTGAAAAACGCTGAAATCATCGCAAAACTAAATCTGGAACAAAAATGCGCACTGCTTTCGGGCGCGGGCACCTTCACCACGCGCGGCTGCCCCAAGGCAGGTGTGCCGTCCATCACCCTGTCGGACGGGCCGAACGGCGTGCGCAAGCAGGCGGGCGCGGCGGATCATCTGGGGTTAAACCCCAGTGTTCCGGCCACCTGCTTCCCCACGGCAGCCACTGTGGCGTGCAGCTGGGACCCCGCCCTGGGCGAGGAGATCGGCCAGGCCATGGGCGAAGAAGCCGCCGCGCAGGAAGTTGCCGTGCTGCTGGGGCCGGGCCTGAACACCAAGCGCAGCCCCCTCTGCGGCCGCAACTTTGAGTATTTCTCCGAGGATCCGTATCTTTCCGGCAAAATGGCCGCGAGCTATGTGCGGGGCATCCAGTCCAACGGTATTTCGGCCTGCCCCAAGCACTTTGCCGTCAACAGCCAGGAACTGCGCCGCATGGCGTCGGATTCCGTGGTGGATGAACGCACGCTGCGGGAACTGTACCTGACCGGGTTTGAGATCGTGGTCAAGGAAGCAAAGCCCAAGACCATCATGAGCAGCTATAACCTCATCAACGGAACTTACGCCAACGAGAACCGCCACCTGTTAATGGACATCCTGCGCGGGGAGTGGGGCTTTGACGGTGCTGTGGTAACGGACTGGGGCGGCAGCAATGACCATGCCCTGGGCGTGCAGAACGGCTCCACGCTGGAAATGCCCGCCCCCGGCGGGGACGCGGTGCGCGAGCTGATGCAGGCTGTGCAGAGCGGAAAAATTACCGAAGCGGATGTGGACGCCCGGCTGGACGAGCTGCTGACGCTGGTGTTTGATACCCATGCCGCCGTGCAGTCCCACAGCCGCACCTTTGATGCGGACGCTCACCACGCCCTGGCCCGCCGCGCCGCAGCCGAAAGCATTGTGCTGCTGAAAAACGAGAACGACCTGCTGCCGCTGGCCGAGGGCGCAAAAGTTGCCGTGATCGGCGACTTTGCCCAGACACCGCGGTACCAGGGCGCTGGCTCCAGCGCGGTCAACTCCATCAAGGTGGATACCTTTTTGGACTGCCTGAAAGAGAGCGGCCTGGTCAGCGTGGGCTTTGCCTCCGGCTTTGACCGCCAGGGCAAACCGGATGCCGCCAAACAGGCCGAGGCTGTAGCCCTGGCCCAAAAGGCCGAGGTGGTGCTGCTCTGCCTGGGGCTGGATGAAATCAAGGAAAGTGAGGGTCTGGACCGCGGCGATATGCGCCTTGCGGACAACCAGATCGAACTGTTAAAGGCCGTGCAGCAGGCCAACCCCAACACCATTGTGGTGCTCAGCGCAGGGGCTTCGCTGGAAACCCCGTGGCTCAAACACTGCCGTACCCTGGTGTATGGTGCGCTGGGCGGCCAGGCGGGGGCGGGCGCCATGCTGGATGTGCTGACCGGCAAAGTGAACCCCAGCGGCAAGCTGGCCGAAACCTGGGTCAACGCCTATGCGGATACCCCCGCCAAGGATAACTTTGCCGGGCCGGGCCGCATGGTGCAGTACCGCGAGGGGCTGTATGTCGGCTACCGCTATTACCAGACCGCCGGTGTGCCGGTGGCATTCTCCTTTGGCTATGGGTTAAGCTACACCAGCTTTGCCTACAGCAATTTGCAGGCCGCGTCCAATGGCGTGACCCTGACCGTAACCAACACCGGCAAGCGCGCCGGAGCAGAGATCGTGCAGCTGTATGTGGCAAAACCCGGGGCAGAAGTGTTCCGCCCTGCACAGGAGCTGAAAGGCTTTGCCAAGGTGCAGCTGCAGCCCGGCGAAAGCAAGACCGTGACCATCCCGCTGGACGACAAGGCATTCCGCTACTGGAACACCAAGACCGACAGCTGGGAAGTGGAAGGCGGCAGCTATGAGCTGCGGGTCGGCGCGTCCAGTACGGACATCCGCCTGACCGCCGTGGTGGAAGTGGCCGGTACCGGCGCACCCAACCCCTATGCGGGCAAGCATCTGCCGCACTATACCAGCGGCAAGGTGCAGAGCGTGCCGGATGACGAATGGGCCACCCTGCTGGGCCGCCCGGTGCAGCAGGGAAAAGTTAAAATTGACCGCAACATGACCCTGGGCGAGCTGAACCACAGCCGCAGCCCGCTGGGCTGGCTGATCTGGCTGGTGCTTACCGCACTGCTGAACGCCAGCTACAAGCGCGGCAAGCCGGACCTGAATGTGCTGTTCCAGTACAACATGCCGCTGCGTGCCCTGGCCAAAATGACCAGCGGTGCCATCAGCATGGGCATGGTGGATGGCATTGTGATGGAATTACAGGGATTCTGGATCATCGGCCTTGTGCGGGTGATCATAGAAGCCGTGAAAAACCTGGTACTGAACGCACAGCTGGAACAGCGCCTGCGCAACAGCTGAGGAAAGAGAGGGGCTATTTATGCAGCTATGGAATAATTTTGCGGCAAAACACCCCGCCGCAGCCAAGTGGGTGCGCGAAGGCGGACTGTTTGTGATCGTATCCAACCTGGTTACGGTGTTCAAATACCTGCTGCTGCAATTTTTGCCGGCGGCGTTCAGCAGCCTGCCGGTGGTGGATTTTGGCTGGCCGGGCATCCCGGTCACACTGTTTGGCGAAACCTTCCAGTGGAACATCCTGGGGTATGATTCCGCCCATGGCGGTCTGCCGTACTTTTGCGCCTACATGGTTGCCATGGTGGTGGGAGAATGCATAAACTTTCCCATCCAGCGCAACTTTGTGTTCCGCAGCAAGGGCAATCTGGCCAAGCAGATCGCCTGGTATGTGGTGGCGTTCTGCTTGATCACCTGCATCGTCAACTCCATCAACTGCGTGTGGGTGGCGGTTGCGGGCCTGCTGGTGCCGGATTTCATCTACAACATTGGCACAACCGTGCTCAATGGCGGCATTTCCATGGTGATCTTCTTCTTTGTCAACAAGATCATCTTCCCAGAGGGCGCACAGGCAAAATAAAGCCCGGCAGGATCACTGGTGCTTTTCCCGGTACCCGAACAGGGCGGCGGCACGGTACAGGAAAAAGTCCTTTGGATGGTATAAAAATGTGATTGCCAGCAACGGCGAAGATCTGAACGGATAAAGAAGAATGCTGCCTTTCCCTGATGTGGAGAAAGACAGCATTTTTATTGCGTTTTTCGGAAAGAGGTGAGCAGCGGCCCCTACGGAATTACAACAAAACGCCCCCGCCCGTGCGGTAAATGAACTGCATAGGGCGGGGGCACCGTTATTTTACAAAGAAAACGCGCAGAGCGGAGATTTTAGGCAATACCGCACAATTCTAAGTGCCGATACGGCGAGCGAGGCACGGCAGCTGCTAAGCCAAAAGCGCAGATAATACTGGATGTCTTATCGAGCATTTTGGCAACGCAGCTGCCGTGCCGCAGCCGCCGGAGCGGTGCTTAAGCCGTCAGGCGGGAATTGTGCGGTGTTGCCTTTACTGTTCCACGGCACCGGTGGGCAGCTGGGGAACAGCGGTCAGGATGCGCATGAACTCTTCGCCGGTGATGGTTTCTTTCTCGTACAGGTACTTGGCGATCTCGTCCAGTTTGCCGCGGTTTTCAATCAGCATCTGTTTGGCTTTTTCATGCTGCTGCTTGACAACTTCCACGACCTTATCGTCCACTGTGGCGGCTGTGCGCTCACTGCAGGCCAGGCTGGCATCGCCGCCCAGGTAGGCGTTGTTCACGGTTTCCAGGGCAACCATGTCAAAGTCGTCGGTCATGCCGTAGCGGGTAATCATGGCGCGGGCCATCTTGGTGGCCTGCTCGATATCGTTGGATGCGCCGGTGGTGATGGAGTTGAACACCACTTCTTCGGCGGCACGGCCACCGGTCATAGTGGCAATTTTGGCCAGGATCTCTTCCTTGGTCATCAGGGTGTGGTCGCCGTCCTCTACCTGCATGGTGAAACCCAGCGCGCCGGAAGTGCGCGGTACAATGGTGATTTTCTGCACGGGGGCAGAATGGCTCTGCAGGGCGGCAACCATGGCATGGCCGACTTCGTGGTAGGCCACGATGCACTTTTCTTTGTCGCTCAGGATCTTATTCTTTTTCTGGGCACCGGCCAGGATGGTATCCACGGCTTCCTGCAGGTCGTACTGGGTAACGGCCATGCGGTGGTGGCGCACAGCGCCCAGGGCGGCTTCGTTGATGATATTGGCCAGCTCGGCACCGGAAGCACCGGGAGTCATGCGGGCAACCACGGCAAAGTCACAGTCGGGGCCGATTTTGACCTTTTGAGCGTGCAGGCGCAGGATGCTTTCGCGGCCTTTCAGGTCGGGCAGCTCCACGGGCACACGACGGTCAAAACGGCCGGGGCGGGTCAAAGCGGGGTCAAGGGATTCAGGACGGTTGGTGGCGGCCAGAATGATAACACCCTTGGCGGCGTCAAAACCGTCCATTTCGGTCAGCAGCTGGTTCAGGGTCTGCTCGCGTTCATCGTTGCCGCCCATACCGGAAGCACCGTCACGCTTTTTGCCGATGGTATCGATCTCATCAATAAAGACAATGCAGGGGGCTTTTTCGTTGGCCTGTTTGAAGAGGTCACGCACCTTGGAAGCGCCCATGCCGACGAACATCTCGACAAATTCAGAACCCGCAATGGAGAAGAAGGGAACACCGGCTTCGCCGGCAACAGCGCGGGCCAGCAGGGTTTTACCGGTGCCCGGGGGGCCGACAAGCAGAACGCCCTTGGGCATTTTGGCACCGATATCCTCGTAACGCTTGGGGTTATGCAGGAAGTCAACGATTTCCTGCAGGCTCTCTTTGGCTTCGTCCTCACCGGCAACATCGGCAAATTTGATGGACTTGCCATCCTCAACGACATACTGTTTGGCACCGGATTTGCCGCCGCCAAAAATCATGCTGTTGGCGCCGCCGGTCATTTCACCGACCCGCTTGCGCATCATGCGGTTGAACCAGACGATCAGGATGATCATGGGCAGCAGCGAGATGACCCAGCCCAGCAGGGTATCCACCCAGGTGGTCTGGTTGTACACCTTGCCAAAGGAAACGCCGGCGCTTTCCAACCGGTTGACCAGCTGCAGGTCCTGCGCAATGGAGTTGGTGCAGTAGGTGGTATCGTTTTTGTCCACAAAATAGATCTGCTGATCCTGAATTTCAACGGTGCTCAGTTCGCCGCCTTCGAGCATGTTCAGGAAGGTGCCGTAATCGACCTGTTTGACCTGGCCTTTCATCATGGCGGGGAAGGCCCAGAAATTGAGCAGCAGCAACACCACAAGGATCACGGCATATACAATGCCGGTCGTCTTTTTGGGGTCGCGCGGCTGTTGGGTTTCGTGCATAACAATTCCTCCAGTTGGGGGCGGTAATAGGGGCCCCCGATAGATTCTATCATGAAGAATAAAAATGAACTGCGGATGAACAAGGCATGAAATAGCTGGAAATTCCGGTAAACTTTGCGTGAACAAGGGCAGTTTGTGGGCAAAAACAGGAATGCAGACCGCGTAACGACAGGGAAAAGTGAAAAGAATCTGAACGGTTTTCCACAAACAGAGGGGCTTCTTGTGGAAAACAAAAACGCGCGGCGGGGAGATAGGATGTTGATGACAGGATACCATGGTTGCAGCTCAGTATGCGGGACGATGCAGGCATCGTCCTCTACAGATCGTTTACAGGTTTGCGGTGGATGGATTTACGTTTCTCCGCGGCGCGATGAGGGCATCGCGTCCTACAAATCTTTATGGCAATACCGCATAATTCTAAGTACCGATACGGCGAGCGAGGTGCGGCAGATGCC
>OGWZ01001350.1_pt1 | contig 23313 bp, 20 predicted proteins | sample 1576141 | NCBI WGS metagenome assembly OGWZ01 (sample SAMEA3541512, study PRJEB24748) | human gut metagenome | biome: human gut; feature: human-associated habitat; material: faeces | place: China | collected 2012
CGCTTCGATCATCTCTGTCGTTCGAAACAGCTTGTCTAGAATATCATAATTATTAACTCTTGTCAATAACTTTTTTATTCTTTTTTGATTCTTAAGAATTGTTTTCTCGCGAATCAGCTTAGTTATAATATCATTTGGACAACCATATGTCAATACTTTTATTCATCTTTTTTTACATCTTTTTCTCATTAATTTTCCGCATCTATACTTAGTGTTTACACGCATATAACATACAAAATATAGTGCCCATTATTACAATCTTATCTATAATAAATAGGTCCCATTATTTTTGCCAGATTCTCTGCTTTGATGTTCTTTATGATATTTCCTTCTACATAATATAAACTAATAACAGATTCACACATTTTCCGGCAGATTCTTTCAAGGTCACGGACACCTTCCTCCGGACACAGTGCAATCAATTCTTCTATTGCATCTTCCTCAATATCTACCTGCTCTATTTGATACTCCTTGATCAGTTTTGGCCAAATGTATCCTTTCACAATTTGCTTTTTGTCTCTTATCGTATATGGAGGTAATTCTACAATGTCCAGACGATCCTGTAATATCGGCGACAACGATTCAAGACTATTAGCTGTTGCCACAAAAATTACATTTGACAGATCCAGCGGAAATCCCAGATAGTTATCTACAAATTTTGAACGGTCACTGTCTAATATGTCAAGAAGTACATTTTCCGGGCATCCATGTTCGATGGAACTTCCCATTTTGTCAATTTCATCCAATAAGATCAATGGGCAGAAGCTTTTCCCATGTACCAGAGCATCCACAATCCTTCCCGGCTTGGCATTATTGAATACTGTCTGTGTTCCTCGTAGAAATAATGCATCCGAAACACCTGCCAGTGATATTTTCACACAAGGTCTTCCCATCGCCTTTGCAATCGAAACTGCAATGGATGTCTTGCCTACTCCGGGAGGTCCGGCAAGCAGCATAACTGCCCCGTAGTTCTTTCCAAGGTACTTCTGGCAAGCCATATAACGTAATACCTTCTCTTTTACCTCCAGCATAGCATAATGGGAACTGTCCAACATCGTCTTGGCTTCCATTAACTCAATCTTTGGAACCTTGAACTCAGACTCCCATGGAAGATTCAGCAATGTAGATATATATACTTCTTTCATGTCTGTCGGATCCATATCTATCAGGAAATCCTGTATTTCTTCCGGCATCCGTGCAAATACTTCCGGACGGATTCGTTTCTTCAGACGGAATTTGAGCTGATCATGCTTTTCTTTTTGTAATACTTCTTTTGTCTTTTCCTCTGGAAATGTATTCTCTTCTACCTTCTCAAGCCGAAGCATGCATCCAAGTTCTTTATCATCCATACTTTTTCTCCATTCTCTGTTTCTTATACATCTTTCCTTCTATACGTGTAGTTTATTTAAAAAGATAGTACCCCAGGCAAATGTAAATTTCAAGTAGCGGTCTTTGCTTAGAACGAAAAAAAAGAGATTTGGAATTTCTTCCAAATCTCTTACCTACGGAGAAAGAGGGATTTGAACCCTCGCGCCGGTCACCCGACCTACACCCTTAGCAGGGGCGCCTCTTCAGCCTCTTGAGTATTTCTCCAGCAAAAATGATTATACTAGAGGTTTACCCTAATGTCAATCATTTTTTTACTTTATTTTTTCAATCTCTTACTTCACATTTACACTGGCACTATTTTCTTCACTCTGAGTACTCTTGTGCTCTTTTGTCAATGAAAATCCACGACCTCTGACTTCTCTGACTTCACTTACTATTACAAAGCTTTCCGGATCAATATTCTTTACAATACGCTCCAACTGATGCAGTTCACGGTTTGACACAACAACGAGAAGCACCTGGCGGTCTTCCTGTGAATACCCACCCTCTGCACGCAGAATTGTAAGTCCCCGGTCCAGATGCCCGATAATCGCCTGACGGATCGGCTCCGGATTTCTGCTGATGATCTTAACCTCCATTTTAGATCCACCAAGGAGCAATACCTTATTCAGCACTGTTGTATAGGTTATAACAAGAATAACTCCATATAACAGCATTTCAGGCGGTATGAGGATAGCCTGGCCAAGCAGGATGCATATATCAAATACATTCAGGCTGACTGACACGGGTATCTTGAAATATTTATTCAAAATCAACGGCGGAATATCCATACCTCCGGTGGATGCTCCCATACGAATGACACTTCCAAGCCCCACTCCGATTCCCAGCCCTGAGAATATCGTGTTCAGCCAGATATCGTCTGTGAAATGTACATTTGCAAATATCTGTCCGAATAACTCCAGGCAGATTGGATAAGTAAATGTACTTACAATAGTTGTAAATGCGAATTTCTTTCCAAGAAAAATAAATCCGACTACCAGCATCACAATATTAAATCCCAGCACGAACATCGAAACGGATAATCCGGTCAATCTGTTCACTAAAAGTGCAATACCTGTCGTTCCTCCGGTCGGCAGCCCTGACGGAAGCAGGAATAATACCGCGACCGCTGCGTACATAGCATTTCCAATAATAACTGTCAACAATGTTTTTCCCCGCTGTAACATTGTCTGATTTTTGTTTTCCACAATTTTCTTCCTCCATGATAACATTCAAGACTTATCATAAGCCTCTATAAAGACTGCAGATAATAATGCTCTACTTCATCTGCCATCTACATGTTTTATGACATACATTCATACAAAATGATATCGAATAAACGGATTTATGTAAAGTACTTTTTATTTACAGGAGCTAAAAGAAGGGCGTGTGAAAAAACGAAAGTTTTTTCACACGCCCTTTCTTAGTATCAATCAAGTTATTATTCTCATCAAATAACTGGAATGTAAATTCTCCCGGCTGAAGTTCAGCATTATTTAATACTTTCTTAACCGCTGGATCAATAGCTGCTGCTGTTACAGACATCTTATTTTCAAATGAGATTCCATCTACACTCTCGGATGAGTTATCCACATTTGTTCCATTTTTTATGTAAGTTATAGACATATCCATGTTTTCATCCACATTTACCGTAACGGTATATACAGACGGATCATATTCAATATCGCTAACGTTATTTTCACCCTGCTCATTAATCTCTTTTACAGTGTAAGAATAAGTTCCTGTAATCGTGGCAAGAGCATAATCCATGCTCATCGTCATAAAGTGATAGTTATTAAATATCAGGAATTCATCGTCCTCTACTGGCTCAAATGTATTTCCAACATCACCTTCGTATCCAACACAACTCCACACACTCCGACAGGCTAAATGGAATCATGGATTGTTTTCTGGATCTGACTTCTTACAAGTTCCGCGATATCATTCGTCTTCATGTCTTTATAATCATCATAGTACAGCGGTTTTAAGAAATGTACCTGCACTGTGACCGGTGCGATGCTGTTAGTGTCAAATGGCTTGAAAGAATCGATCAGTGCAACCGGCACGATCGGACATTTTGCTTTCGTTGCTGCTTTAAAGCTTCCGCCTTTAAACTCCAGCATCTCATTTCCCATCTTAGATCTTGTTCCTTCCGGGAAAATGAGATAATTTCTTCCGTTCTTTACCTCATTTGTCACATTTACAATGACCTGCAGTGACTGACGGATATCATTCCGATCCATCATATATGCTTTCATACATTTGAAAACTTGTTTTAAAAATGGCACATTTTCCACTTCTTTTTTTGCAACTACGGAAAATGGCTTCGGGCAGACATCTACAAGTGCCAGTACATCGTAAAGTCCCTGATGATTTGGGAAGAACATAAAGCCGTTTTCTTCTGGGATATTCTCAAGCCCGTGGGCATCTATGGTCACATTTCCACCTTTATTAGCGCGGTGTGTGATGAACCGGAGCATCCGGTAATGTTCTTCTTCTGTGTATTTGTCTACGTGGGATGCATGATAACATAATTTTGCCCACATCCACGGAACAAGTAAAATGTTCCGAAGAACCATCATTATAATTCGTTTCATATCTTCTTGTACTCCTTTATGGCACTTTCGTACAGATAACCGCCCTCGCAATCAGCGACTACAATCACCGGGAAATCTTCCACATAAAGCTTGCGGATAGCTTCCGTTCCTAGATTATCATAAGCTACGACCTCAGAAGTCTTAATACATTTTGAAAGAAGCGCTCCTGCTCCTCCCACTGCTGCAAAGTAAACGCTTCCGTTTCTTTTGACAGCGTCCAGTACTTCCTTACTTCTCTTACCTTTTCCAATCATAGCTGTGAGGCCAAGATCCAGAAGCTTCGGCGCATAACGGTCCATACGGCTCGCAGTTGTCGGACCTGCCGAACCAATCGGACGCCCTTCTCTCGCCGGAGATGGTCCCATGTAATAAATCGTCTGTCCAACCATATCTACCGGAAGATTTTCTCCATTTTTAAGAGCATCATCCATTCTCTTGTGAGCGGCATCTCTCGCCGTGTAAATAGTTCCTGTAATGTATACATAATCTCCTGCTCTGAGCTTACGGGATACTTCTTTGCTGATTGGTGCTTTTATATGATTCTCCATGACTATACCTCCCTCACAATGTGTCTGTTGACGTGACAGCAAATATTGATTCCTACTGGAAGTCCCGCAATGTGAGTCGGGTATGTATTAACATTTACCGCAAGAGCTGTTGTTGTTCCTCCAAGACCTCCAGGTCCGATACCAAGCTTATTGATTGTCTCAAGCATCTCCTCTTCCAGATCCTTGACCCACTGGATGTCTGAGTGTGTGCCAACTTCACGTGTCAGGGCATCCTTTGCCATAAGAGCACATTTTTCAAAGGTACCACCAATTCCGACACCGACTACCATCGGCGGACAGGCATTCGGTCCCGCATCCTGAACAGCTGTCAGAATTGCATTCTTCACACCTTCAATCCCATCGGCAGGCTTCAGCATAAAGACACGGCTCATATTCTCGCTTCCAAATCCCTTCGGAGCAACTTTAATCTTTACTTTATCCCCCGGCACAATGTTATAGTGAATAACTGCCGGCGTGTTATCTTTCGTATTCTCACGGATAATCGGGTCACCTACAACAGACTTTCTAAGATATCCTTCCACATATCCCTGGCGCACACCCTCATTGATGGCATCCGTAAGACTTCCACCTTCAAAGTGTACCTCCTGACCAACTTCTATGAACACGACCGCCATACCGGTATCCTGACAGATTGGGATCATATCCTCTCCTGCAATCTTTAAGTTCTCCTGAAGCTGTGTCAGAATCTGCTTTCCAAGCGGTGCTTCCTCCGTCTCCACCGCATTTTTCATTGCTATATCCATATCCTCAGACAGAAAATGATTCGCCTGAATACACATTTCTTTAATATTTCTCGTAACTATACTTACATCGACTGAACGCATAATGATCTCCTTTCATCTCTTTTTTCATTTTACCCTGTCCCTTAGTGATATACAAGACAAAAAAATCTGCAGCCTCGGATTTTCATGGCCGACAGCTGCAGATTTTTTATGATCTTATAAAGTTTTCTTTTCTCAGAAAGAATTATTTTTGTTCTTCGTCACTTTCTAACTCCAGTGATTCTACATCGAGCTGATCTACTTCAACCCCGTCTTCGCCGAAGATTTCTTTCTTTTTGGCTTCTTCTTTTTCTTCGTCTCTGACTTTTGCGATACTTGCTACGGTCTCTTTATCTTTCAGGTTGATGAGTTTGACTCCGGATGTGATTCTTCCGAGTACGGAGATTCCGGAACACAGCATACGGATGATGATTCCGTCTGTGTTTATGATCATAATCTCATCGTCTTCGTCAACTGCCTTGATTCCGATGACATTTCCTGTCTTTTCGGTGATCTTGTAACACTTCACTCCTTTGCCGCCACGGTTCTGTGCTGTAAATTCATGGATGTCTGTACGTTTACCCATACCTTTTTCAGATACGATTAAAAGGTCATGTCCCTGTGTCACAAGCTGCATTCCAATCACTTCGTCGCGGTCTGCAAGGTTGATTCCGCGTACTCCCATGGAGTTACGTCCGGTTGCTCTTACGTCGGTCTCATTAAAGCGGATACACTGACCATACTTCGTTGCAAGAATGATTTCCTGATTGTTGTCTGTGAATTTTACTTCGATCAGTTCATCCTCATCACGCAGTGTAATTGCGGCAAGTCCTGTCTTTCTTACATTCATGTACTCGCGAAGTGATGTCTTCTTCACAAGACCTTTCTTCGTTGCCATGATCAGATAATCCTGATCGCGGTAGTAATCAATCGGGATTACTGCGGTAATCTTCTCGCCCGGCATTAACTGGAGCAGGTTGATGATTGCAGTTCCTCTTGATGTGCGGCTTGCCTCCGGAATCTCGTAACCTTTCAGTCTGTAGACACGTCCGGTGTTCGTAAAGAACATAATGTAGTGGTGTGTATTCGTCATGAATAGCTCTTCCACATAGTCTTCATCCAGAGTCTGCATACCTTTAATTCCCTTACCACCACGATTCTGTGCCTTAAATGTATCATCAGACATACGCTTGATGTAACCAAGCTTTGTCATGGTAATTACAATATTCTCCTTCGGAATCAAGTCCTCCATGGAAATGTCATACTCGTCAAATCCAATGGATGTTCTTCTGTCATCGCCATATTTGTCCTTGATGACAAGGATTTCTTCACGGATCACTCCAAGAAGTAATTTTTCGTCTGCCAGAATTGCCTCCAGTCTCTCAATCTGAGCCATAAGTTCTGCATATTCTTTCTCAAGCTTCTCTCTTTCCAATCCTGTCAGAGCACGCAGACGCATATCTACGATAGCCTGAGCCTGAACATCATCCAGTTCGAATTTCTCCATGAGTTCTGCTTTTGCAGCCTGTACCGTACTGGAACCACGGATGATCCGGATAACTTCGTCAATATTATCAAGCGCGATCAATAATCCTTTTAAGATATGCGCTCTTTCTTTTGCTTTGTTCAGTTCGTACTTTGTACGACGTGTCACAACATCTTCCTGATGCTTCAGGTAATATCCAAGAAGCTCTAAAATATTCATGACTTTTGGCTGTTTGCCGACCAGTGCCAGCATAATCACGCCAAATGTATCCTGAAGCTGTGTATGTTTGTAAAGCTGGTTCAGCAATACATTTGCATTGACATCTTTACGAAGTTCAATAACAATACGCATACCTTCACGGCTGGACTGATCACTTAAGTCTGTGATTCCATCCACCTTCTTGTCACGTACCAGCTCTGCGATTTTCTCGATCAGACGGGCCTTATTGACCATGTACGGAAGCTCTGTAACAATGATGCGGCTCTTTCCATTCGGCATCGTCTCAATGTTCGTTACGGCACGTACACGAATCTTACCACGTCCTGTTCGATACGCTTCCTCGATTCCTCTTGTACCAAGAATCTCTCCACCGGTCGGGAAGTCTGGTCCCTTGATGATCTCAAGGATTTCTTCCATTGTTGTCTCGTCTTTATCTGCAATCTTGTTATCGATAATTCTGACTACTGCGTCAATGACCTCACGAAGATTGTGCGGCGGGATATTCGTTGCCATACCTACGGCGATACCGGATGTACCGTTCACCAGAAGGTTCGGGAATCTTGCCGGAAGTACAACCGGCTCTTTCTCCGTCTCATCAAAGTTTGGCATGAAGTCTACCGTATCTTTGTTGATATCAGCAGTCAGTTCCATGGAAATCTTACTCAATCTTGCCTCTGTGTAACGCATAGCCGCTGCTCCGTCACCGTCCACAGAACCGAAGTTTCCATGCCCGTCAACGAGCGGATATCTGGTAGACCATTCCTGAGCCATATTAACCAATGCTCCGTAAATGGAACTGTCACCGTGCGGATGATATTTACCCATTGTATCACCGACGATACGGGCTGATTTTCTGTGCGGTTTATCCGGTCCATTGTTCAGCTCGATCATGGAGTAAAGAATTCTTCTCTGTACAGGTTTCAATCCGTCTCTTACATCTGGAAGCGCACGGGAAGCAATAACACTCATGGCATAATCGATATAGGAGGTCTCCATCATTTTCTTTAGGTCGACCTCATGGACTTTATCAAAAATATTGTCTTCCATTTATCTATTTTCCTTTCTGCAAAGCGAAAATATTTCGCTGATATTTAAATGTCAGGTTTAAATGTCAAGATTCTGTACATACTGTGCATTTTCTTCGATGAACTCACGTCTTGGCTCTACCTTATCTCCCATCAGTGTTGTAAATGTGAGATCCAGCTCGCTTGCTGTCTCATCATCCATTGTGACACGAAGGAGTACGCGGTGCTCCGGATCCATAGTGGTATCCCAAAGCTGCTCTGCATCCATCTCTCCAAGACCTTTGTAACGCTGAATTTTATTATTGTTATCACGCCCAACTTCCTGCAAAATGCTGTCAAGTTCTTCGTCGCTGTATGCATACCAAACTTTTTTATTTCTTTCGAGCTTATAAAGTGGCGGCTGTGCCAGATACACGTATCCTTCTTTGATCAGATCTGGCATAAATCTGTACATAAATGTCAGAAGCAGTGTACTGATATGGGCTCCATCCACGTCGGCATCGGTCATGATGATGATCTTGTGATAACGTAATTTGCTGATATCAAAGTCTTCATGGATTCCGGTTCCAAATGCCGTGATCATGGCTTTGATCTCCGCATTTCCATAAATTCGATCCAGTCTTGCCTTCTCAACATTGAGGATCTTACCACGAAGTGGAAGGATGGCCTGTGTTGCACGGTCTCTGGCTGTCTTTGCGGAACCACCGGCGGAGTCTCCCTCTACGATGTAGATTTCGCATTTTTCCGGATTCTTGTCAGAACAGTCTGCAAGCTTACCAGGAAGTGACATACCATCAAGGGCTGATTTCCTTCTTGTCAGATCTCTCGCTTTTCTTGCAGCCTCTCTCGCACGCTGTGCCATCACAGACTTCTCAACTGTTACTTTAGCGACCTGAGGATTCTGTTCCAGAAAAATCTGAAGCTGTTCACTGACAACATTATCAACTGCTCCTCTTGCCTCACTGTTTCCAAGTTTCTGCTTTGTCTGACCTTCGAATTGAGGATCCTCGATCTTGACACTGATAATTGCAGTCAGTCCCTCACGGATATCCTCACCTGTCAGGTTCGGCTCATTATCTTTTAAAAGTTTATTCTTTCTTGCGTAATCATTAAATGTCTTTGTTAACGCATTTCTAAATCCGACAATATGAGTTCCGCCTTCCGGAGTCGTAATATTATTTACAAATCCGTAGCTGTTCTCATTGTAGGAATCATTGTGCTGCATTGCAACTTCAACAGATACATTGTTGACGATTCCCTCACAGTAAATAATCTGCTCGTAAAGCGGAGTCGTACTGCGGTTCAGATACTCAACAAATTCTTTGATTCCACCTTCGTAGTGGAAAGTCTTCTCAATCGGCTCTTGTGGTCTTTCATCGCGAAGAACGATCTTCAGTCCCTTTGTCAAAAATGCCATCTCACGGAATCTCTGCTGTAAAATGCTGTAATCAAAGATTGTTGTCTCAAAAATCTCTCCATCCGGCAGGAATGTGACCTTTGTTCCTGTCTTTCCCGGCTCACATTCTCCGATGACTTCCAGCTTCTTTGCAACTTTTCCTCGCTCATAGCGCTGTCTGTATACTTTTCCTTCGTGGCAGATTTCAACTTCCAGCCAGACAGAAAGCGCATTTACAACAGATGCACCTACTCCATGAAGTCCTCCGGATACCTTGTATCCTCCACCACCGAATTTTCCTCCGGCATGAAGCACCGTAAATACGACTTCAACTGCCGGAAGTCCTGATTTATGATTGATTCCGACCGGAATTCCACGTCCATTATCTGTGACAGTAACGGAATTATCCGGATTGATCGTTACGTGAATGGTATCACAGAATCCTGCCAACGCCTCATCAACCGCATTATCAACAATCTCATATACCAGATGATGAAGACCTCTTGATGAGGTACTTCCAATATACATTCCCGGACGCTTTCTTACAGCTTCCAGTCCTTCCAGTATCTGAATTTCGTCTGCGCCATATTCGTGCTGTACCTTTTCTGTAGCCATGCTAATCCTCCTAGTTTTCCTTTATCACTTGTCCGCTCTGGACATGAAATACTTTATTGACTTCAAATCTATGATTTACAAATTCATCCACTCCTGTACAGGTAATGAGTGTCTGTATATCATGAATACTGTCTAATAAATAGTTTTGCCTGTGTTTGTCAAGTTCAGACAACACATCGTCAAGTAACAGAACCGGTGTGTCTCCGATCACTCTTTTCACCAGCTCGATTTCTGCCAGTTTCAATGACAATGCTGCGGTCCTTTGCTGTCCCTGGGATCCGAATCTCCGGATGTCCAGATTCCCGACCATAAAACAGACGTCGTCTCGATGAGGCCCTACCGAAGTACTCTTCATCCTGATATCTCGCTGTCTGTTCATCTCAAGAGCCTGCTCAAGAGACATGTTTTTCGTACTCGGTTCGTAGATCAGACGGATTTCTTCCTTACCGCCAGTCAGTTTCTTATGTATTCCGGAAACAATTTCGTTCATTTCGTCAACAAATTGTTTCCTCCTCGCAATGATTGCATTGCCATACTGAACAAGCTGGAGATCCCAGATGTCCAGAGTCTCCATTGCATCTTGCCGGTATGCACTGTCTTTTAGTAAATGATTTCTCTGATTTACGATCCGACTGTAATTGGATAAATGATTAAAATATACTTTATCAAGCTGTGACAGCTCTAAATCTATGAACTTTCTTCTTCCCGCCGGACCATTTTTTATAATGTTCAGATCTTCCGGTGAAAAAAATACGAGATTTACAATGCCAAATAATTCTCCGGCTTTGCGTATCGGAATCTTATTAATAGCAACACCTTTCGGCCGGTTCTTCTTCAGATGCATGTCAATCTGATCCTGAATCCCGCGTTTTTCAACAATTACTTCAATGTGCGATTCCTCTGCCCCGAACCGGATCATATCCCGGTCTTTGCTTCCTCTGTGGGACTTCGTCGTCCCGGACAGATAGACAGCCTCCAGAATATTCGTCTTTCCCTGGGCATTATCCCCGTAGAAAATGTTGGTACTGCCATCAAATTCCAGATTCAAAAGTTCGTAGTTTCTAAAATTTTTCAGTTTCAAAGATTTAATCTTCAATTTTGATTTCTTCTCCGCCAAATGATACAACATCCCCGCCGTATAATTTTCTTCCACGGCGAGTATCAATTTCTCCATTTACAGACACCTGTCCGTCCTGGATGACTTCTTTTGCCTCAACGCCCGATTCAACAAGACCGGCTGCTTTTAATGCCTGCCCAAGCTTTATAAATTCATCACGCAATTTGATTGTTTCCATAGTCGCTCCTTTATATTTACAAAAAATGAATAAATGTATAATTATTCATGCATTTTTATGAATAATATTAGTATTTTCGTATAATTATGCACTTATTATACATTTGCATTAAAGTTTACAGGAAGGATAAGATAAATATAGCTTTCTGTCTCATCCTTGATGAAGCAAGGTGCTTTCGCATTCATCAGATAAAGTGTAACCTCTTCATCATCAATAACACGCAGTGCGTCAATCAGGAATTTCGGATTGAATCCGATCAGAAGATCTTTTCCATCCTTGGAAATCATAATCTCTTCATTCATGGATCCGATCTGGGATTTGATTTTTAACTCCATCATTTCATCCTGGATGTCAATGATGATCGGTTTTTTATCTCCCTCTTTGATGAGAAGTGTTGCGCGGTCAATACAGTTTAAGAATTCTTTTTTGTTAATTCTTACTTTTGTATCGTAATCACTGGACAGCATCTGATCAATTTTAAAATATTCGCCTTCAATAAGCCTGGAAACAACGATTGTATTGTCAAATTCAAACACAATATGGTTATTTGTATAAGAAATTTCAACCATACTCTCAGCTTCTCCGGATAAAATTTTACTAATTTCAATTAAAGTTTTACCAGGTACGACCATCTTATAATCACTGACTGGATTTTTCAATTCAATTTTACGGATAGAAATTCGATGTCCATCCAAAGATGCAACTCTTAAAACATTATCTTTTATTTCAAATAATTCTCCGGTCATTAATTTGTTGCTTTCTGTATCAGCAATAGAAAAGATAGTCTGGCGAATGATTTCTTTCAAAGTAAACTGTGAAATTGCTATGGAATCATCTTTCTCAATAATTGGAAGATAAGCAAATTCATTGCCAGGTTTTCCGGAAATATCAAATTTTGCTTTTTCACACACAATAGTTGTCTGAAGTCTGTCATCAGTTTCTATAGAAACTTCATTATCCGGAAGTTTTCTAACAATTTCAGAAAAAATCTTTGCATCAATGGCAATCATACCACGATCAATGATCTCACCTGCAATTTCTGTCTGGATGCCAAGTTCCATATCGTTGGCAGTCAACTTAATAATGTCAGTAGTGGCATCAATTAAGATACATTCCAATATTGGCATTGTTGTTTTTCCAGGAACAGCTTTAGAAACAATATTAACTCCTTTTACAAGGTCTGATTTGTTACATACGATTTTCATATGTGTAAAACTCCTTTCCCACGTTACGCATATATAGAAATAAATAAATTTTTTCCGCCTTATTCGCCTTAGGGGCTGTGGATAAGAGGAAAACCCCTGCGCGCCCAGTAAACTCAGGCGTTTCGCGCTTTGATAAGTCTGTGAAATTAAACTGGAAAATGTGTGGAACTGCTTTGGAAAACATTTTTGTTGCTTTTTGGAAAAATGGACAAAAAATCACTTCTCCACACCATATCCAAATAAATCAGAGGATTTTCCACGCACTGTCCACATACTATCCACACAAGTAACCAAAAATGTGGATAATGTGGATAAATTGTGGATAACTATATGGAAAATCCTAAGCCGGGTTGATTTTCTTCTTTATTATATTGATTGTATTCGCCATCATCTCATCTGATTCGATATCCTTGGCGATCTTTTCTACTCCATATTTGACAGTAGAGTGGTCTTTACCTCCCAGAACTGCACCAATTCCTTTCAGGGCAGTATCGGTCATAGTACGCATCAGATACATACAGATCTGACGTGGAACGGCAATCTCCGAATCACGTTTTTTGCTTTTAAGGTCAGCAACGGTGATACCAAAATGATCAGCAACGATATCAAGTATCAGTTCCGGAGTAACTTCTCTTCTATTATCAGAAGAAATAATATCTTTTAATGCTTCTGCTGCAAGAGCAATATCAATCGGATTATTATTGTTGTTGAGCTTATAGAGGGCAATGAGTTTATTCAGAGAACCTTCCAGCTCACGGATGTTAGATTTGACGTTGGCTGCAATATAGTCCAGTACATCATTCTTAATGTTATATTTTTCCAGATGATCCAGTTCGATCTTCTTCTGGAGAATTGCCATACGTGTCTCATAATCCGGAGATGAGATATCAGCAATGAGACCCCACTCAAAACGTGTGCGGAGTCTGGATTCCAGTGTCTCGATATCTTTCGGAGGTTTATCACTGGAGATTATGATCTGTTTTCCAAGTGTATGAAGGTGGTTGAAAGTATGGAAGAACTCTTCCTGAGTACTTTCTTTACCTATTATAAACTGGATATCGTCAATCAACAGAACATCAATGTTCCTGTATTTATCACGGAAGTTCAGCATGGCAGATTCATTACCGGCTGTTTTACCATTTCTCAGGGCATCAATCAGTTCGTTGGTGAACGTCTCACTGGTTACATATAATACTTTTTTCTTCGGATTCTTGTCCAAAATGAAGTGTGCAATGGAATGCATCAAATGGGTTTTTCCAAGTCCAACACCTCCATATAAAAAGAGAGGGTTGTACACTTCACCGGGAGATTCGGCAACAGCCAGTGAAGCTGCATGAGCGAAGTTGTTATTTCCGCCTACAACAAAAGTATCAAAAGTATATTTTGGATTCAGCCCTGCTTTTTCTGCTAAGGACTTCGTCTTTTTCTTTTGACCGTTATCAATAGATGCATTATGAATTTCATTCAGTTTATCGTCATCTTCCGATACAAACTGTATCTCGTACTCTTTGCCTGTAATCTCAGCAATACATACCATGAGTGGGAGACGGTACTTCTTATCGATGTATTCAACACTGGAATCCTTGTTCACAAGAATATAAGCAGTGTCATCGATGACATCGTAAACTTTCAGCGGCTTTATCCACGTATTAAAGGATACATTCAGCAGCTCGTGTTCCACTCGTAAATGTTCGATGATCTCAGGCCATTTTTCTTTCACTTCGTTCATTTTAAACAAACTCCTACTTCCCAAGTCTACTCTTTATCTATTTTACATCAAAATATGTATTTAAGCAATTAAAAAGTAAAGAAAATCATCGGTAATGCTTGACGTATCAAGATTTTTTTTATATAATCAAAGCTGATGTCTTAAGAAAAAATATGGGGCAACCCTTGGAAAAATATAAGGAGGTGGATATCTATGAAAATGACATTCCAGCCAAAAAAGAGACAAAGATCTAAAGTACATGGTTTCAGATCAAGAATGAGTACTGCAGGCGGAAGAAAAGTACTTGCAGCAAGAAGAGCAAAAGGAAGAAAGAAATTATCAGCGTAGGCCGCATATATGTGGCCTTTTCTTCTTTCAAAAAATAGGAGATTAAAGCATGAAATATTCCGAATCATTGAAAAAACATAAGGATTTTCAACATGTATATAAAAAAGGAAGTTCTTATGCGAACAAGTATCTTGTCATGTATGTACTGGAGAATCAGACGGAAGGTAATCGATTGGGAATATCTGTAAGTAAAAAAGTGGGAAACAGTATCGTAAGACACCGATTAACTAGGTTGATCCGAGAGAGTTACCGGCTACAAGAAGACATGTTCAGCAGTGGGCGCGATATCGTAGTTATCGCAAGAGGTGCAGCTAAGGGTAAGAATTACCGCGACATAGAGAGCGCACTGATCCACCTGGCACGTCTTCATAATATATATAAGGGGTAATTGCGTGATGAAGAAGATTCTGCTTGGTATCATCAGATTCTATCAAAAGTATTTATCAGGAGCAAAAGGATATTCTTCCTGTAAGTATTATCCAACCTGTTCCAGATATGCGATAGAAGCAATTGAAAAGTATGGGGCCTTTAAGGGAGGTCTTCTTGCTGCCTGGAGAATTTTGCGTTGCAATCCTTTTTCAAAAGGAGGATATGACCCTGTTCCTTAAAAAGAATTACAAAATCCGATGGAGGAAAAAGAGATGGTAGGAAGTTTACTAAGTGCAGCACACTGGCCGATTGTCGGACAGATCTGCTGGGTATTAGGTAAAGTCATGAATTTTATCTATACGATGTTAGATGGCGCACTTCCAAGTGACACTGGTCTGGTTGGTATATCTATTATCCTGTATACGATTCTTGTATATACCCTGATGCTGCCGATGACAATTAATCAGCAGAGATCATCTAAGATGCAGGCCGTTGTACAGCCGGAAGTCATGGCTATCCAGAAGAAGTACAAAAACAAAAAAGACCAGGCTTCAATGCTGAAACAGCAGGAAGAGATACAGCAGGTGTATGACAAGTATGGCGTATCTATGATGGGCGGATGCCTTCCGCTACTGATCCAGATGCCGTTCCTGTTCGCATTGTATCCGGTCATTTACAGTATTTCTGATTATGTACCAAATATTACAGCTCAGGCAAATAAGTTTCTCACAATTCCGGATATGACAATCACTCCGGGGAACATGCTTAGCATGGCAAAAAGCGGAGAGACAATGGGATATTCAGCGGCAGCGCTGGTTATCACAGCAATTTTACTTCCGGTATTATCTGCATTTACACAGTATCTGAATATGAAACTGTCTATGGCAGTAAATGGTTCTAACAGACCGGCAGATAAAGATGACCCGACAGCAGCAACAATGAGAACTATGAATATGACAATGCCTCTGTTCTCACTGGTTATGGTATTTACATTACCGACTGGTATCGGTATCTACTGGATCGTCAGTGCAATCGTACGTATGGTTCAGCAGGTATTTATCAACAAACATCTCAGTAAGATGTCAGCGGATGACATGATTGAGAAGAATAAAGAAAAAGCGCAGAAGAAGAAAGAAAAACGTGGCGAAAAAGCAGAGAAAATCAACGCTATGGCTCAGACAAATACAAAGAGTATCAAATCTTCTGCAACAAAGAGTTCTTCTATGCCTGATAAAGAAAGAGAAGAAAAGCTCGAAAAAGCAAGAGCAAATGCGAAACCGGGAAGTCTTGCTTCAAAAGCCAACATGGTTAAGAATTTTAATGAGAATAAGTAAGGGGGCATATATTCATGGATTACATTACTGTAACAGCAAAGAATCTTGATGATGCGATTACAGAAGCGTTAGTTCAGTTAGAAGTAACAAGTGATCGTCTTGATTATGAAGTTATCGAAAAAGGAAGCAATGGTTTACTTGGATTCGGTAGAAAACAGGCCGTTATCAAAGCCCGCAGAAAAGAAGAGCCTGTAGTCGAAGTAAAAGCTGAGAAAAAAGAAGAGAAACCTGTAAAGGTCGAAAAGGCAGCAAAAGTTGAGAAGACAGAGCATGCAGAGAAAAAAGAATCAGTAAAAACTGAGACTAAGAATGAATTTAAGAAAGAGCATAAGAAAGAGAAAGATTTCAAAAAAGCTCCGAAAAAAGAAGTAAGAGAAGAGACAGAACTTGCAAAAGTTGAGCCGGCTACAATTGAAGCTTGTGAGAAATTTGTAGAAGATGTTCTGAATGCTATGAATATGGAAGAGGTAAAGGTTACTTCTACAGTTGATGAGGAAGGCGCACTGAGCATCACTATGGAAGGTAAGAACATGGGTATCCTGATCGGTAAGAGAGGACAGACACTGGATTCTCTTCAGTATCTTACCAATCGTGTAGCTAACAAGATGCAGGATGGATACGTTCGTGTAAAACTTGACACAGAGGATTATAGAAGAAGAAGAAAAGAGACTCTTGAGAATCTTGCAAAGAACATTGCAAGCAAGGTAAAGAGAACAAGAAGAACAGTTGCACTTGAGCCAATGAATCCATATGAGAGAAGAATCATTCACTCAGCACTGCAGTCTGATCCGGCTGTATCTACACACAGTGAAGGTGAAGAGCCTTACAGAAAAGTCGTTGTAACACTGGCAAGAAGATCCGGTGGCTCTCATAATTATGAGAAATACGACAAATAGAAGATAAAATTACAAAGCAGGGGTTTAAAAAACCTCTGCTTTTTTGTACAATAAAATAATGATGCCAGGAAATTCTACGAAGCAGTTCGTAAGGCGTCATGTGTACAGGTGAAAATAACAGGGAGGATATAGAATGGGAAATGAGTCTGGCACAATCGCAGCCATATCTACCGCCATGAGTAATTCCGGAATTGGAATTGTCAGAATGAGTGGAGAAGAAGCTGTCGAGATTGCAGAGCGCATATATAAAGGGAAAAATGAAAAAAAGCTGTCAAAACAGCCTACACATACCATTCACTACGGGTATATTGTAGACGGAGAAGATACGATTGATGAAGTGCTTGTGATGCTGATGCGTGGACCGCACAGCTATACAGGAGAAGATACTGTGGAAATCAATTGCCATGGTGGTGTGTATGTTGTGCGAAGAATTTTGGAGACGGTGATAAAATATGGCGCAAGACCTGCAGATCCAGGCGAATTTACAAAGCGCGCATTTTTAAATGGAAAGATGGATCTGTCCCAGGCAGAGGCGGTAGGAGATCTCATTTCTTCAAAAAATGAGTATGCACTTCGAAGTTCCGTCAGCCAGTTGAAGGGGAATATTAAAAAAGAGATCCAAAAAATACGTGAAGAAATTCTGTATCATACAGCATTTATCGAGACAGCACTAGACGATCCGGAACACATCAGTGTGGACGGTTATGGCGAGAAGCTTGAAGTTGTCGTGGAAGATCATATGAAGAGCTTGAAACATTTATTATCCACTTGTGATGATGGAAGAATGATCAAAGAAGGAATTAAGACAGTCATCGTTGGAAAGCCAAATGCCGGAAAATCTTCCCTGTTAAATGTGTTATTAGGTGAAGAGCGTGCAATTGTAACTGAGATTGCCGGAACAACGAGAGATGTACTGGAAGAGCATATGAATCTGCAGGGAATCTCATTAAATATCGTAGACACAGCAGGAATCCGTGATACCGAGGATGTGGTAGAGAAGATTGGTGTAGACCGTGCAAAGGAAAATGCAAAGGATGCAGACCTTATCATGTATGTCATTGATGCTTCAGCGCCACTGGATGAGAATGACGATGATATTATGCGTATGATCTATGGTAGAAAAGCTATTATTCTGTTAAATAAAGCGGATCTTAATACAATTCTTGGAAAAGACGAGATAAAGAAGAAATATTCCGAGATTAATCAGTTAGAAAGTTGTGAGATTTTTCCTGCAATTATAGAGATATCCGCGAAAAACGGGCAGGGGATCGGTGAATTGGAACAGACATTGAAAGAGATGTTTTTTGAAGGAAAAATATCTTTTAACGATGAAATTTATATTACAAATGTGCGACATAAAACAGCATTGAACAATGCTTATGAGGCATTAAAAAAGGTAAAAGAAAGCATAGATATGGGTATGCCGGAAGATTTTTATTCTATTGATCTGATGGATGCCTACGAAGAACTTGGAAGTATAACCGGAGAGACGATAGGAGAAGATTTGGTCAATGAAATATTCAGCAAATTCTGTATGGGAAAATAAAGACGAATATGATATTGCAGTAATTGGAGCAGGACATGCAGGCTGTGAGGCAGCTCTGGCGGCTGCAAGAATGGGATTTAAGACAGTAGTATTTACCGTTAGCGTGGAGAGTATTGCCATGATGCCTTGTAATCCGAATATTGGAGGAAGTTCAAAAGGACATCTTGTCAAAGAAGTTGACGCTCTTGGCGGTGAGATGGGCAAGGTCATTGATAAGACATTTATTCAGTCAAAGATGTTGAATCAATCAAAAGGACCGGCAGTACATTCACTGCGTGCCCAGGCAGATAAGGAACAGTACAGCAGAACAATGAGGAGAGTGCTGGAAAATCAGGAAAATCTGGATGTCAGACAGACGGAAGTGGTAAATATCCTGACTGAAGAAGTCTGTGAAAGTGGGAAGAAAAAAGTTATTGGTGTTCAAATACTCTCTGGGGGTATATATCGAGTAAAAGCAGTCGTATTGTGTACCGGAACATATCTCCGTGCGAGATGTGTATATGGTGAGGTTAGTAATGCAACCGGTCCGAATGGTTTGCAGGCTGCAAATCATCTGACAGAATGTCTGAAGAATCTTGGAATTAACATGTACCGTTTTAAGACGGGAACTCCGGCAAGAATCGATAAAAGATCTATAGATTTTAGTAAAATGGAAGCGCAGTATGGTGATGAAAGAATCACACCATTTTCATTTACCACTAATCCGGATGATATTCAGATTGACCAGGTGCCATGCTGGTTAACCTACACTAACGAAAAGACACATGAGATTATCCGTAATAATCTGGATCGTTCTCCATTATATTCCGGAATGATAGAAGGAACAGGACCGAGATATTGCCCATCTATTGAGGATAAAGTAGTAAGATTTGCGGACAAGAACAGACATCAGGTATTTATAGAGCCTGAAGGAATTGATACAAATGAAATGTACATCGGAGGTATGTCCAGTTCTTTACCGGAGGATGTCCAGTATGATATGTATAGATCTGTTGCAGGTCTGGAACATGCCAAGATTGTAAGAAATGCATATGCAATTGAGTACGATTGTATAGATGCAAGACAGTTAAAGCCATCACTGGAATTCAGAGAGATTGAAGGGTTATTTAGCGGAGGACAGTTCAATGGAAGTTCTGGTTATGAAGAAGCTGCAAGCCAGGGATTGATTGCAGGTATCAATGCAGCAAGAAAGCTTCAGAAAAAAGAAGCAGTTGTGCTAGATCGATCTCAGGCATATATTGGCGTTTTGATTGATGATCTGGTGACAAAAGAAAGTCATGAACCATATCGTATGATGACATCCAGAGCGGAATACCGGTTACTTCTAAGACAAGATAATGCAGATCAAAGACTGACGGAGATAGGATACGAGATTGGATTAATTTCACAGGATAGATATGAACGTTTAAAATTAAAAGAAAAACTGATTGAAGAAGAAGTATCACGTGTAGAGCATGTGCATGTAGGAACAAGTGAAAAGGTTCAGAATTTACTTGCGCAGTACCAAAGCACGCCGCTAAATTCAGGAATTTCACTGGCAGAACTTATCAGAAGACCGGAATTAACTTATCAGGTACTTGCTACAATCGATGAGGCAAGACCGGAATTTCCAAAAGATTTGTCAGAAGAAGTCTCTGAGCAGGTAAATATATCAATTAAATATGATGGATATATTAAACGCCAGAAAAAACAGGTAGAACAGTTCAAAAAACTTGAAAATAAGAAAATACCAGAAAATATAGATTATGATCAGGTGAAGAGTCTTAGAATCGAAGCAGTTCAAAAATTAAAAGAATTCCGTCCGGTTTCTATTGGACAAGCTTCTAGAATTTCCGGAGTATCACCTGCAGATATATCTGTATTACTTGTATATCTAGGCGGCAGGTAAAATAATTCGAGATCAGTATATTGTGCGTATTTTGCAAAAAGAATGCCGAGAATATTTTCAAATTAATATATGAAGAACTGAATTAATATGGATAAATATAAGAATATAGAAGAATGAAAATAGTTAGGAACAGATATGAAAAATAAAGAACAGAGATTAATCGAAAATATGAAAATGATATCTGTAGAACTTACGGATAAACAGGTATCTCAGTTCATCAAATTCTATGAAATGCTTGTAGAGTGGAATAAGGTCATGAACCTCACAGGAATTACAGAATATGATGAAGTAGTTATGAAACATTTTGTGGATAGCTTGTCTATTGTGAAAGTAAATGGATTTGATAATGTAACGTCTATTATTGACGTAGGAACTGGAGCAGGATTTCCGGGTATTCCACTAAAAATAGTATTCCCAGAGATAAAAATTACATTATTAGATTCATTGAACAAGCGAATTAAGTTCTTAAATGCTGTTATAGATGAACTTGAGCTGGAAAATATAGAAACAATACACGGAAGAGCAGAGGACTTTTCGAAGAAAGAAGATTACCGTGAACAATATGATCTGTGTGTTTCCCGTGCAGTAGCAAATCTGGCGACTTTATCAGAATATTGTCTTCCTTATGTAAAAGTAGGTGGATGTTTTATACCTTATAAATCCGGAGAAATTGATGAAGAGTTAAACAACTCAAAAAAAGCAGTACAGATATTAGGTGGAAAAATCGAAGAAGTGGTAAAATTCCAGTTACCAGATACAGATATCGGAAGATCATTTGTAAAAATAAAGAAGAACAAGAATACTGCAAAGAAATATCCACGAAAAGCAGGCTTGCCGGCGAAAGAACCATTATAAGATTGAGATGTTTCACGTGAAACATTATATAAAAGTATAATAGTAATAGTAAATAGAAAAAGGATTTTCTCAAACAGGTCATTTCAATTCATTGCTGCGTCGTATATCAGCTGGGAGTCAATCCCCCAGCTGATATAGCCTCCGGCAGGATTGCAGAGGTGCACAGTAGAAGTATGTCATGCAATTGCATGACGCGCACCTCGCAGCAAGAATGCCGAGGCATTCTTGAATATTATATCAAAAATTAAACTCGTCTCAAAGAGACTCAGACAATAATTTTCGATATAAAACTATACTCGCAATGAATTGAAAAACAACCTATGTTTGAAAAAGTCCTTTTTCTCTTATATATCGTAGTCACTACTTATATATAAGAATGTTTCACGTGAAACATGAAAAGAAGTGAAGATAAGAACGTCCATCTTAATTCATTAGTGCGTTGTATAAATTATATCAAAATTAAATTCGTCTCTACGAGACTCAGACGATAATTTTTGATATAACACTATACTTGTAATGGATTAAAAAAACAACATATGTTTGAGAACTCTTTTTTTATTTCATATCCAGAACTTTTTTTATACAAATATGTTTCACGTGAAACATTGAAAAGAAACGAAGATAAGAATATTCATTTCAATTCAGTGTTAAGTCGTATATGATTATATCAAAAACAAACTCGTCTCTACGAGACTCAGACAATAATTTTTGATATAACACTATACTCACAATGAAATGAAAAATAACCTATGTTTGAAAAAGTCCTTTTTCTATTATATATCAGCCACTGCTCTTACATATATAATATGTTTCACGTGAAACATTAAAAAGAGTAAAGCACAGATTCGTTACTCTCGACACGAGAATAAAAGTAATGGGAGCGTAGTAGAAGTATGTCATGCAATTGCATGACACGCACCTCGCAGTAAGAATGCCGAGGCATTCTTGAATCTTATATCCTTATTTTCACAAATTCAGACAAAAAACTATGTTTCACGTGAAACATTTGTGGTATACTATAACTTGTAACGAAATGTAGAATGAAAGGTGAATTAATAATATGGGGAGAATTATTGCCGTAGCTAATCAGAAAGGCGGAGTTGGTAAGACTACCACATCTATCAACCTTGCAGCTTGCCTTGCTGAAAAAGGGAAAAAGGTTCTTGCTGTTGATATGGATCCACAGGGAAATCTCACCAGTGGTCTGGGTGTAGATAAAGATTCTGTGGAAAAGTCTATTTATGAACTGATTATTGGAGAAGTTGATATCAAAGAAGTAATTAATAAAGAAGTTCTTGAAAATCTTGATATTATTCCGACCAGTATTGATTTGTCAGCAGCAGAAATTGAATTGATTGGTGTAGATGATAAAGAATATATTCTTAGAAATGCAATTGATCAGGTAAAAGATCAGTATGATTTTGTAATTATAGACTGTCCACCATCTTTGAGTATGCTGACGATTAATGCTATGACTACGGCAGACTCTGTTATTGTACCGATTCAGTGCGAGTACTATGCATTGGAAGGACTCAGCCAGTTAATACATACAGTTGAATTAGTAAAAGACAGATTGAATTCAAAATTAGAAATAGAAGGTGTCGTATTTACAATGTATGATGCCAGAACGAATCTGTCTCTTCAGGTAGTTGAGAATGTAAAAGACAATCTGCAACAGAATATATATAAAACTATAATTCCTAGAAATATTCGACTGGCAGAGGCACCAAGTTACGGATTGCCAATTAATAAGTATGATCCAAAATCAACAGGAGCAGAAAGCTATATGAGATTGGCTGATGAGGTTATCGAAAGAGAAGAATAAAAAATAAG
>OGWZ01001367.1_pt1 | contig 23052 bp, 19 predicted proteins | sample 1576141 | NCBI WGS metagenome assembly OGWZ01 (sample SAMEA3541512, study PRJEB24748) | human gut metagenome | biome: human gut; feature: human-associated habitat; material: faeces | place: China | collected 2012
CTGCCGGAGCGGTGCTTAAGCCGCAAGGCGGGAATTGTGCGGTGTTGCCTAAGATTATAGCTCACACTGCACCGTAAATGCCGTGCACGCTCACTTCGCCGGTAAACACATGGGTGCTGCCCTCAGCCCCCTGCACCACCAAGCGGCCCTCTTCGTCCACATCCAGGGCGGTGCCTTCGCCGCCGTCAAAGGTCACATGCCTCCCCAGGTTTACACAGCGCGCCTTGTACGCATCCCGGATAGCGGAAAAGCCCTCCCGCTCAAAGCCGTACAGCGCGCGGTCAAAACCAAAGTTCGTCATGCTCTCCGCCAGGGCGGCGGCGTCCGCCGCCGGATCCACGGCAATGCCCTGCAACGCCAGGCTGGTGCCGTGGGGCAACTCCATTGCGTCAAAATAGCTCTGCGGCTGGGCCAGATTGATGCCAATGCCACACACAATGGCATGGTGGTCCGGCATCCCCTCGCACAGAATGCCTACGATCTTTTTACCGTTCAGCAACAGGTCGTTGGGCCATTTGATCTGGCACTGGATGCCGTACCGCTGTTCCAGCGCATCCGCCACAGCCATGCTGGCAAACAGCGGCAGGCTTTCGGGCTGAGCCAGCTCAGTTTTCAGCACTACCGTGTAATACAGCGCCTGCCCGGACGCATTGATCCAGGTGTGCCCGCGCCGCCCGCGGCCCGCCGTCTGGCTGGTGGTATACACTGCCCCCACCGGGCCGAATTTATCCAGGTTTGCCTTTGCCCAGGTGTTGGTGCTGTCCACCTCTTCCAGATAGTACAGCTCGTTCACGCTGTTGTGGGATACTACTGCATCGTTTACCATTGTTCCGGCACCTGCTTCCATTCAAAACTGCACTGTCCATCCGTGATGGTGATCACGCCATAGCTGTGGGTATCCCGCAGGCTGCCGGGGTTGAACAGCGCCGGGGAAAACGGCGTACCATGGCGCAGCGTTTTGTAGTGGGTGTGGCCAAACAGCACCACATCCGCCCCGCGGTCCGCCGCGTATTCGGCGATCCGCTCGTACCCGGATTTTACCCCAAACAGATGCCCGTGGGTATAAAAGAACAGCACGCCGCCAAAGGGTGCCAGTCCCTCTGCCGGGTCATCAGAACCAATATCGCAGTTGCCGCGCACCCGGTAGATGGGGTAATCCGGCGCAGCGCCGTTTGCGGCAATGGCCTGGTCCAGGTCATACAGGCCGTCCCCCAAAAAGAACAGGGCATCGGCAGTTTCGTTTTTCAGTAGCCAGCGCAGCGGGGTCACACGCCCGTGTACATCGCTGACAACCAGCACTTTCATGGGTTGCTCGGCCATATCATTCGCTCTCTTCTTCACGGTCGCCCTCATCTTTGGCCGCGATCAGTTCTTTGTAAATATCGCCCTTGCTGAACGGCGTTCCCTTGGCAGCCTGTTTTGCGGCTGCGGCGGGCGGGGTGCCCTGCGCCATCAGCAGGCGGGCAGTGGCAACGGCATCCGGCAGGGTCACTTCCTCCGCCGCAGCCTGCGCCGCCGGGGTACCCGCCATAACCAGCACATACTCCCCGCGGGGATCATTCTGTTCATAGTAGCGCACAGCTTCACCGATGGTCGTCTTGGTGATTTCCTCGTGCAGCTTGGTCAGCTCCCGGCACAAGGTAATGGAGCGCTCCGCGCCAAAGGCGGCGCACAGGTCGTCCAGTGTTCCGCGCAGCTTGTGGGGGGCCTCATAAAAAATCACGGTGCGGGTCTCCCCCTGCAAAAATTCCAGCCGCTCGCGGCGCTCCTTTTTGGGCACCGGCAAAAAGCCCTCAAACACAAACCGGGCGGTATCCTGCCCCGAAACCGCCAGCGCCGTCACGCAGGCACTGGCACCCGGCACCGGCGTTACCGTAATGCCGCGGGCAATGGCGTCTTTCACGATCTGCTCACCGGGGTCGCTGATGCAGGGCATACCGGCGTCAGAGCAGAGCGCGCAGCTCTCCCCCGCTTCAATGCGGTCCAAAATTGCCGCGCCATGGTGCAGCGCATGCTCATAATAGCTCATCATCGGCTTTTTTAAGCCAAGATGGTTCAGCAGCTTCAGGGTCACGCGGGTATCCTCGGCGGCAACAAAATCCGCCGCGCCAAATGTAGCCGCCACCCGCGGCGGCATATCGTCCAGGTTGCCAATGGGCGTAGCAACAATATACAAAATTCCGGGCATGGGGTTCTCCTTTTATCTTTTACCGCGCCAAACGTATCAAACGCGCCGCGTGGTTTTGCTTCTGTGTTCATTATAGGCATTTTTGCCCCTGGGTGCAAGACGGCAGAAAAATTCAAATTTTTTCTTCAACCTATTAGCTTTCCCGATTTAATGCGTTAAAGTCAGCGATGGTGCCATCGTCGGCAGCGCCATCATCAAGCTCTTTGCCCAATACGGCCCCGCCGCCGTGCCCCACATCGAAGCCTTTGTGCGCGATATGGCACAAGCGGTACATAATGCGTAGTTAGGAGTTAGGAAGTAGGAGTTCGGAGTTTTGGGGCTGCCGGTTATTAAAACTCCTACGTAACTTTCCATTATAATCTGTAGGGAACGGTCTTGACCGTTCCCTACAATGCTTTTATTCGGTTCACGGCAGCCTTTATCCCGCCGCCTAACTCCTAACTTCTATACAACTTGGCGACAACTCTGTGCTATACTTAAGATAAATAACGATTGGGGGCATTGGATGAACCGCATTTTGATTGTGGAGGACGAAATTACCATTTCCCGGCTGATTGCGGTCAGCCTGCGCCGCGCGGGGTATGACTGCACGGTTGCCAACGATGGCAGCACCGCGGCGGACCTGATTGCCGAGCACGACTTTGACCTGGCCCTGCTGGATATTATGCTGCCAGGCCTGGATGGGTACGAGCTGCTGGGCTACCTGCGCCCGCTGGGGGTGCCGGTCATCTTTATCACGGCCAAGGGCGCCACTAAGGACCGGGTCAGAGGACTGCAGCTCGGCGCCGATGATTATATCGTAAAGCCGTTTGAAATCGAAGAACTTCTAGCCCGTGTGGAAGCCGTACTGCGCCGCACCGGCCGCGGCGGCCAGACCCTGACCGCCTTTGATGTAACGATGGATATTGTGGCCCGCACCGTGACCCGGCAGGGCAAGGCGGTGGAGCTGACCCCGCGGGAGTTCGACCTGCTGGAGCAGCTCATGCGCAACCGCGGGGCGGCGCTGTACCGCGATGTATTGTACGGGCGGGTGTGGGGCGGCGATCTGCTGGACAGCCGCACCCTGGACCTGCACATCCAGCGCCTGCGCAAAAAACTTGGCTGGGCGGATAAGATCGAAACCGTCTACCGTGTCGGTTACCGCCTTAAATCCGACCAGAAATAACCTCAAATTGCTGATTTTTCATTTCCAATTTCTAAGGCAACACCGCACAATTCCCGCCTTGCGGCTTAAGCACCGCTCCGGCAGCTGCGGCACGGCATCTGCGTTGCCAAAATGCTCGATAATGTCGGGTTGCGGTACCCGCATCGTGCTTCGGGGCAAAAGCCCCTCGCACTCTGCGACCGCTGCCCCTGCTTCGGTTCGCTGTTTCCGCCACTGGCGGCGCTCACCTTTGCAGCATCCAGTATTATCTGCGCTTTTGGCTTGGCATCTGCCGCACCTCGCTCGCCGTATCGGCACTTAGAATTATGCGGTATTGCCCCAATTTCAAACTTACTTACGGGTTTTTCTATGAAATTTTCTCAAAAACTTGTCTGCATCATGCTGCTGGTCATCGCCGCGTTTTTTGCCGTGGGCGGTGCGGTGCTGGTCAACGGCAGCTTTATGGACCGCCTGAGCGCAGCCGCCGAGCAGGAACAAAGCATGCACGCCATGCTGTGCGGCGTGGTGGAGGATTACTACCTGGACCAGACCGGCCGCGGCGAAGATACCTGCGGGGATGATTTTATCACCGCCGCCACCTGGCGCGCAGGGGATCTGGCCCGTGGGGTTTATTCCCAGGGGCTGTTCCGCGCATCCGCTGACCCCGCCCAGGACGAAGCCTATGCCATATACGGCCTGCAGGACGGCCAAAGCATTTTGCAGTACGGCCCCAATGTGACCCGCACCTACCGCAGCGATCTGCTGGGCGGCCTTGTGATGGTAACCACCTTTGATGTAACGGAGATTTTTGCCGCGCGCAACCGCAGCCTGCAGCGCTTTTTCCTGCTGGAAGCTGCCGTGGTGGCCGGGGCTGCCGTGGTGGTCTGGCTTGTCAGCCGCCGCCTGACCCACCCACTGACCGTGCTGACCGCCGCCAGCGCCCGCATTGCCGCGGGTGATTATGCCTTGCGCACCAGGATGCACACCGGGGATGAGCTTGAAATCCTGAGCCAGGGCTTTGACCAGATGGCCGGTGCCGTGCAGGACAAAGTGGAAGCTCTGGAGCTTTCGGTCCAGCAGCGGGATGATTTTGTGGGTGCGTTTACCCATGAGCTCAAAACCCCCATGACCGGCATCATCGGCTATGCCGACCTTTTGCGCAGCATGCAGCCAGACCCCGAAGAACAGCGTGAAGCCGCCGGGGCCATCTTCCATGAAGCCCAGCGGCTGGAAGCCTTAAGCGGAAAGCTGCTGCAGCTGATGGGCCTGGGTGAGCACGCCCCCCAACTGGTACCCGTGCAGTTGGATTCTGTTTTTGCCGAAGCGCGCCGCGCCGTTGCCCCCGCTCTGAACGGCTGCATTCTGACCATGCAGTCCAACGGCCTGACCGTGCAGGGAGATGCCGACCTGCTGTGTGATCTCGTCATCAACCTTGTCACCAACGCCGCCAAGGCCAGCACCCCCGGCAGCGCCATTGCGGTCTGCGCCGAACAGGCAGATGGTTCCATCCGGCTGACGGTTCAGGACCACGGCCTGGGCATCCCGGCGGACAAGCTGCCCCGCGTGGTGGAGCCGTTTTATATGGTGGATAAATCCCGTTCCCGCCGCCAGGGCGGCAGCGGCCTGGGCCTGGCCCTGTGCAGCCGCATTGCCCAGGCCCACGGCGGAACGCTTGCCATGGAAAGCGAGCTTGGCAAAGGCACCACCGTAACCGTCACCCTGCCCGCACCGAACCAAACCGCCGCCGAACTCGCACAGGAGGAACCCGTATGAAAACCACAAAACGCGGCAAGCTGCTGATGCTGGCCTGCGCCGCCCTGGTGGCTGTGCTGGCCTGCCTGCCGCTGCTCTGGTTCCGCGCACAGGATGCCCGTATGTTCGGCACCGTCAATCAAAGCTCTGGCCTGTATGAATCCCGCGAGGTCAGCGGGGATGATTTTTATCTATTACAGCAGGTCAAAAACCGCACCCAGATGAACCGCACGGACTGGATGGTTTCCGCCGGGCTGGACGGTACAGCAGCCCTGTATACCCCCGCCGGGAGCAGCCGCTACAACATGACCTCCAGCGATACCGCCGCTGATTTTGCCGCCAGCCTGCTGACCCAGCTCCATGATGCCGAGGTATTGCCGGACATCTGGTACCATGTGGCAGCCGATAACCTGAGCAGCTACAGCAGCGGCGAGCTGTATACTTCCAGTGATTCCCTTGGCATTACGCGGCTGCTGCGCTACCCCCATGCCGCCTATGATGAAAGCGACCCCGAATACAACGAATCCCCCACATTCGCCCTGGATTATGATAATAAAACCGGCCGCCTTCTGAACCTGTGGGTTCAGGCCCCGCTGGACGATCCCACCCTGCTGTCCGGCAGCCCGGTATCGCTGAATATCTCCGACCTGCTGAACGCCTGGGTGCAGTGGGAGGGTCTTACCGACCTGGGCGACTGGACCGTGCCTTACGGCAGCGATTACGCCGAAACCGGCCTGTACAGCGCCAGAGGCAACGCCCTGCTGACCTGTGTGTACGGCTCCTTTACCCTTGACGATGTTCCCCGCGCCTATTACAGCATGCAGCTGACCTGGCAGCCCTATGCCCCCACCCCGCAGCCGGGCAGCACCGATCTGCTGCCCGCCGAACCGCTGCCAGAAACCAGCGATTATTATTACACTGACGTCATCGCTTACCAGTGGGACGATGACCGCGCTGCCGCTGTGTTTGATTATGATGCCAACCTGATCCTTCGCACTAACCTGAGCACCGGCGTGCAGACCGTGTTCTGTGATGTGCCCGGCTGCACCCATACCACCAGCAGCTGCCCTGCCCGCATCACGGACCAGATGTATTCTCTGGTTCCCGCCGGGGATTGCGTTTACCTTGTTTACGGCACCTATTCGCCCACAACGGCAAAGGGCGCTTCCGGCGCGGATATCAACGCCATGTCGGACGATGAAATCATGCGCTGGGCGCGCGCGGCAGATGCCGGGGTTCCGCTGGCCCTTTATACCCAGGAGCTGGAGCCTTACACCCAGGAGGATGTTACCGCCGCCCGCCGCCGGATGCAGAACGCCTTTGGCCAGGGCCGCATTGAAATGCTGGACGGCACCACCCGCACCGAGCTTGTCCGGCTGGATCATGACACCGTGTATATCGGCGGCTGCGATTCCACCTATTTATACGGCATCATGCGGAGCCAGCAGGGCGAAGAGCCCACCCGCTGGTTCCGCATGGAGCGCACCACCGGCCAGTACGAAACCATGCCCATCCCGGATACCGACCACCTCTGCGGTGTCTGGAACAACCAGCTTGTGCTGTTCCGGGAGCGCTGCGCCGAACCGTTCACTTCCGATAAAATGTCCGATTACAGCCTGGCCGGCAGTTATTCTTCCCGGTTCCAGAACACCAGTTATGACGTTGTGCTGTACGACCCCGTCACCGCCCAAAGCCGGCGGTTATACAGCCTGAACGAAAATTCCGGTTCTTTCACCCCTGCCGCGCTGTATGGGGATTCTCTCTATCTGGATACCATCCTTTGGGAGAATCCGGATGAGACCCAGTTCAATGCCATCCGGCTCAACCTGCGCAACGGGGAGCAGACCGCGCTGGAATCCCTTTTGGAGATCGACCGTTCCGATTATCCTTACGGTTATCTGTTGGATTCTTCCACGGTTGCCAACCTCTACTCCAAAAAATGGGGCACCATGATGCTGTTTCGTTCCAACAGCGGTCAGGGCGGCGAAAGCCTGCTGCTGAACTTTGCCGCCGGCAGCGTGTTCCACACCAGCTGGCAGGCAGGTGAAAGCACCTATATTGCCGCCGAATCCCCTGTGGGCCAGTTGTTGCTGCTTTCCTGGGTGTATGATGATCTTTCGGACAACTGGTTCCAGACCTACCAGCAGTACCTTGCCCCCGCCAGTGATCCCACCATCATGACCCCCGTTGCCATGTGGGAACCAGGGCAGTAAACCTCCGCCCCGTAGGCGGTCGTAACCAATTTTTTACCAGTGTAAATTGATGGTTTGTTCACGATTTGTTTACGTCGCGGCGGTTGTTATTGCCGGGGCAGTGTGGTATACTCACCCCCAAGATGTATCTGAAAGCAAAGAAGCCGACGAATTTTTCGCCTTTTCAGCTACACCCTAAGAAAGGGGGAATCTGCATGAAACATCTGCGTTCCTTTTTTGCGGTGCTACTGGCCGCAGCCGTCTGCGCGGCGGTGGTGCTGTTTTCCGGCTGCGGGGCATCCGTTCAGGTGCAGCAGCTTACCATCCCCGGCGAGCGCGGCAGCATCCATGCCACGCTGACCACCCCTGCCAATGCCGAAAACATGCCAGCCGTGGTGATCTGCCACGGCTTTACCGGCAGCCGCCAGCTGGACGGCCACGCCAAGCCGCTGGCCAAAACGCTGGCCCAGCACGGCATTACCAGCATCGCCATTGACTTTGCGGGCAGCGGCGAAAGCGAGGAGCCGTTCACCGCTTACACCCCCGCCAGCATGCGGGATGATATCACTTCTGCCATCACCTACCTGACCGACACTGTGGGTGCCGACCCGGAGCGCATCGGCCTGCTGGGCCACAGCATGGGCGGCCGCGCCGTCAGCGTCTACCTGAAAGATTCCATCAAAGCCGCCGCCCTGTGGGCACCGGCGGATAACACAGGGCTGGACGGGCTGGAATTTCTGGACCACAGCGCCGAGGGCCGCCAGGCTATTTATGACGGTGCCATACAGAACGGCGTGCTGGACCTGCCAAAGTGGGGCGTAACGATCAGCGCCGATTTTGTGCAGCAGGTTGCCGACCAGGACCCCACCGCCAGCCTGCGCACCTACAACGGCCCTTTGCTGCTGGCTTATACCGCCGGGGATGCCGAATTGCTGAGCCAGACCACCATTGACCTGACCCGCCAGGCTGCCGCCGAACACAGCGGCCCTCTGGTGGACCTGACCGGCCAGTATGAGGACGCCACTCACAATTTCACCGCCGCATCCGGCAAAAAAATCGACGATTTCTCCGTCCGCCGCCGCATCGAATCCGCCACCGCAGAATTTTTTGAAGAATATCTATAACCCATCCCTATTTGCCGCCGCCCCACCGGGCCGCGGCATTTTTTATGATAATTTTAAGGCAATACCGGGACGTCGAGGACGCCGTCCCGTACATATATTTTCATGATTCATCACAAATTTATTTTGCTCCATTCCCCACGCACCGGCGGGGTCAGGTGACCCTGCCCTACCGAACCTTTGCAGCCCCCCTTTCCGGCGGCCAGAGGGCTGGCCGCCCTACCCACCACATTTCCCCGCCCCAATTCCTAATTTCTAATTCCTAATTAACTCCTAACTACTTCCTTCGCCCCACCGCAATTTTACAACTCCGCCCCCTTTCCGCCGGGGGTAAAATGTGATATAGTATAGAGGTATAGGATTTTGTCAAAAAGGGAGGGCTGAAATGGCACCCATTATCCATACCGTCAACCTGTGCAAAGTGTATGCCGTGGGCAAAGAACGGGTCGTTGCCCTGAACGATGTTTCTATCTCCATTGAAAAAGGGGAATTCTGCTGCATCGTGGGCCAGTCCGGCAGTGGCAAAAGCACCCTGCTGAATCAGCTGGCCGGGCTGGAAAAACCGACCCGCGGCAAGGTATTCATCGGTTCGCACGAGATCAGCGCTATGACCGAAGATGAGCTGGCCAAGTTCCGCCAGGCACACCTGGGCTTTATTTTTCAGAGCTACAACCTGCTGCCCACCATGACGGCGGCCGAAAACGTTGCTCTGCCGCTGATGTTCAAGGGCATTTCCCGCTCCCGGCGCCTTGCCATGGCCCGCAAAGAGTTAAAAAACATGGGCCTTGGCGGCCGTGCCGAACACATGCCCACCGAGATGAGCGGCGGCCAGCAGCAGCGCGTGGGCATCGCCCGCGCCTTTGTCAGCAAGCCGCGCGTGATCTTTGCGGACGAACCCACCGGCAACCTGGACTCTATCACATCCAAACAGGTGCTCTACCGCATGCTGCAAATATCCAAGCAGATGGGCACCACCTTTGTCATGGTCACCCATGAACCGGAGCTGGCCTCCTGTGCAGACCGCATTATTACCATTCTGGACGGCAAGGTGCAGTCCGATGTGGTGCAGGATCCCGCCACAAGGGAGTGCAACCGCGAAGCCCTGTTCGCCAGCCTGGAGGGCAACATGCGGATCGGCGGCGACTCTGCCAGCGGCGAAGTTCACCAGAAAACCGCAGCCGAGCTTGCCTCTTACGCAGCCCCTGCTGCCGCAGCCCAGCAGCCCGAACAACCCAAACCGTAAATTTTGCCCACTCATTCAGGAATATCAAAGCCATAGAAAAAGATGGAATCAATTTAAGGAGGACCCCGGAGTGAAAAAAGCTTCCCGTTTTGCCGCCCTGCTGGCGGCCGTCATGCTCTTCGGCAGCGTGGCTACTACGCCCGCCCTGGCCGCAAATGATAATGCCCCCAATTCGCAAGTGACCGCTAATGACCAAGAAGCCTCCGACAACAACAGCTCGGACAAAAATCATGACGATCCCAATTCGACGCCACCCCCCCAGCCCAACAACAGCGGCTCGGCCTACATCATTGCTCAGACCGTGACCGATGCCGCAGGCGGCGAGATCACCACCATTGACCGGGACAGCCGGTTTAACCTGATTCTGCGCGTGGCGGATTACGGTGCTTACAACAACTTCATTCCCGCGGACCAGATCTCTGCCCGCATCAACTCCTCCGCGTTCACCTTTACCGGCAACGCCGAAGTTGGCCAGCTGTACGAGGAAACCGACGCCAACGGTGCCGGTTACTACAGCTATGTACTGCTGTTCCGCGATGTGATCTACAACGGCGGCGGCAACAGCGTGCCCATCAACCTGAGTTACCTGAATTCCACCATGGCGATGCAGCAGCTCAGCGTTACCCTGGGCCAGTGTGTGGACGAAGACCCCGATACCCCCAACCTGATGATCCGCGCTTCCAGCTACGGCAATGAAGCGGTTGTGGCCGGGACGCCCTTTACCCTGACCCTGACCCTGTACGCCACCGGCGGCCAGGAGAACCTGAACGATGTGGTCATCTCGCTGACCCTGCCGGACGGCATCACCATGACCAGCGGCAGCTTGAGCAGCTACCTGGGCACCATGGCCCCCAAGTCCACCCGCGATGTCAGCTTCAGCCTGACCCCCAGCGCCGGCTTTACCGGCGGCGTGGCCAACATCACCGTGAACAGCGTGGGTACCGGCGCGGACACCAACAAGGCCGTTACCGGTATGTCCACCACCATCTCGGTTCCGGTATCTCAGCCGGACCGCTTTGAGTTGGGCCAGCTGGAACTCAGCGACAGCATTACGCTGGGCGATTCCGCTTCCGTTACCCTGAACTTTGTCAACAAGGGTCGCAACGCCCTTTCCAACCTGGAAGCCACCCTTTCCGGCGATAACCTGGGCGCCGACACCACTGTGCAGTACATTGGCAACCTGAACGCCGGTTCCTCCAACAGCGTGGATTTTGACATGACCCCCACCCAGGAAGGCACCTGCAACGGTACCATCACCCTGACCTATGAGGACGCCAACGGCACCCTGAAAACCGTCAGCAAAGATTTTTCCTTCTCTGTTCAGCCGGCCATGGACTACGGCAATTCTGGCGATATGGACTCTAACATGGATGACATGCAGCCCCAGCAGACCGGCCTGCCCCTGTGGGCCTATCTGGCAATCGGCGCTGCTGTGATCGTGGTGGTAGTTGTGATCGTTGTGGTGGTACGCAAAAAGAAGAAGGCCGCCGCACTTGCCAAGCTGGAGGAAGGCAACGATGAAGATATCTGACCAGATCGGGCTGGCTGTCACCAACCTGTCCCGCCGCAAGGGCCGCACGGCACTGACCGTTGTGGGCGTCGTTGTGGGCATCTGTGCGGTTATCGTTATGATCTCCATGGGCATTGCGGAAAGCCATAACAACGACGAAATGCTCAAAAATATGGGCGGCCTGACCAAGATTGAGGTATACAACTACGGCAGCCAGAACATCAATGGGCAGGAGGTCAAGCTGGATAACGAAGCCGTCCAGCGGTTCCGCAAGATCGACCACGTTACGGCTGTCACCCCCTATTACCAGCCGAACCTGAACCTGTATGTAGAAGCAGGCAAAAACAACCGCTACCGCGCCAGTAATGTATGGAGCGTTCTCGGCCTGGACCCGGACACCATGCCCCTGCTGGGCAACAAGCTGGAAAGCGGCGACTGGCCCAAAAGCGGCGTGAATTACGGCAAGGATGTGATTCCCGTTGTGGTGGGCAAGGAGTTTTTGTATCAGTTTGAGGATACCCGCCGCAGCCAAAACAGCTCCAAACGCCAGCGCTGGAGCGGCCAAACCGATGCCAACGGCAACCAGCTGCCGCCCTTTGTGGATGCTACCAAGGATACCTTTACCCTGACCCTGACCAATGGTGACACCGAGAGCCCCAAGACCCAGAGCTACAAGCTCAAAATCGTTGGCGTTGTCTCGGAAGAATCCGAGGATTACATGCTGCAATACGGCATTACTTTCCGCCTGAACGACCTTCTGATGCTGAGCGAAGCCTACAGCAAGCTGGCCAAAACGGATTTTAACCCCAAAAAAGTGACCTATAACGAAGTGTACATTAAGGTCGATGACATCAAGAATGTGGATAAGATCTGCGATACCTTAAAAGAGGAAGGCTACCAGATCAGCTCCATGGTGGATTACCGCAAGCAGATGCAGCAGCAGACCGCACAGCGCCAGCTGCGCCTGGCGGGTCTGGCGGCCATCAGCCTGTTTGTTGCCGCGCTGAACATCGCCAACACCATGACGATGGCCATTTACGAGCGCACCCGTGAGATCGGCGTGATGAAAGTTCTGGGCTGCGAGATTGGCAACATCCGGCGGATGTTCCTGATTGAAAGCGGTATGATCGGCTTTATCGGCGGCGTAGCCGGTACGATTTTAAGCTACATCATCAGCTTTGGCATGAACAACATGACGATGATCGTATACGGCCTGAACACCCTGCTGATGAAGCTGGGCATCAACGCCACCATCGACCTCAGCTCCCTGATGGGCAGCAGCGATTCGATGTATTACGGCGGTGGATTTTACATGTCTGATTCCGGCAGCGGAACCGTCATGTCCATCATTCCTATCTGGCTGGTGCTGGCCGCCATCGGTTTTGCCGTGGTGGTGGGCCTGCTTTCCGGCATCGTTCCCGCCAGCCGCGCCGTTCGCATCAGCGCCCTGGAGGCCATCCGGCACGATTAAATCAAATGCGCCTTCCCGCAAGGGAGGGCGCGTTTTTGTTTGAATGAAAAAAGAATAAATAATAATAAATAATTTCGGTGGACCGCAGGGTTCTGCATTCTATGTATTAACCTTTTCGTTTATAGAGACCATAGGGGCGCACATTGTGCGCCCGCCATCTTTATTACAGAGTGTACCATAAATCATATCTGTAGGGCGGGATGCCCTCATCCCGCCGCAGAGAGACATCATAAAATTGTACCACCTGCCCACGTTACGGCCCGCCCCACGGGACGATGCAAGCATCGTCCCCTACAAATCTCTTTTTCTGTTCGCGGCAAAATTTTACCTTTCTTCCCCTTCAATACATTTTCTTCCTCGTCATCATACAAAAAACGCGCACAGCGCCCGATATTTATCGGCGCTGTGCGCGTTTTGCTAACTCCTAACTCCTAACTTTCTCCGGTATCTGCGCCCCAATAATTGCCGCAAACATCAAAGCGCACCCTGCCAGTTCTACGCCGGAAAGGGTCTGGCCCAAAATCAGCCAGCCGGCCAGGGCGCTGAACACGCTTTCCATGCACATGGCCATGCTGGCAATGGTGGGATCAAGTTCTTTCTGGCCCACAATTTGCAGCGTGTAGGCCACACCGCTGGACAAAATGCCGCAGTAAGCAATAGATACCGCCGCCCCCTGGATCTGGGCAAAGGTCGGCGTTTCAAACACAAACATAAAAATAGTGGAAAGGACCGCCGTTGCAAAAAATTCCGCAAAGCTCAGCTGCACACCGTCCAGCCTGGGGCTGTAATGATCCACCAGCATAATCTGGAACGCAAACAGCAGCGAGCAGAGCAGTAGCATCCATTCGCCGCCGGTCAGGGTCAGGGTATCGTGCCCCGCCAGGCACAGCAGGTAAAGCCCCGCCAGGCTGATGCAGGCGCAGATTCCCAGTTTGACCCCCGGCCGCCGCCCAAAGAACACCCCCAGCAGCGGTACCAGCACCACATACAGCGCCGTCAAAAAGCCTGCCTTGGCCGTGCTGGTGGTGCCAATGCCGATCTGCTGTGCCGCCGAAGCCGCAAACAGCGCAATGCCGCAGAACGCACCGCCCCGCAGCAGCATCCGGCCGTTGATCCAGAACGGAACACCGGGATCCGCTTTGCGGGCCTTGCCGCGGCGCAGCAAAACCAGCACGATCAAAAATGCGCAGGCCAGCCAGCTGCGGGCCGCCAAAAAGGTATACGGCCCCACATAGCCGCTGCCCACACTTTGCGCCACAAAGGCTGTGCCCCAGATCAGCGCCCCCAGCAGAAGCAGCAGGGTGTTGCGCAGCTGTTTTTTATCAAAGTTCATCTTTTGATTCCTTTTTTGTTTCAGTCATATCCGCAAAATGCCCCGGCGTCGGTCTGCGTTGACCGCTGCGCCGGGGCACGCTTTATTTTTGGTTATTCTGCATCCGGGGCAACCAGGTCGTCGCTGCCAATGCCCTCAATTTTCACGCCGCCGGTAATGTAGAACATACCAGAGTCATAGCTGACATTGGCCTTGTACAGCCTGCCGGGGGTCAAGCCGGAGATGGTATAGGTGCTGCACTCCCCGCCGGTCGGGAAATACACCGTGGTGCCCGCCACATAGGAAGTGGTTGCCTTATCCTCCGAAAGTTCCCACAGCGCCACCTTGAACTCCAGAATACCGGTGGATTCGGTGGTGGCATAGCCCGTTACCTGCACGGTATCGGAACCCGCCACAAAATACTCGGTGTTGCGGTTCTGGATGCTGTTAAACGCAACATACAGCGTCCCATCCTGCACCTGTTGGTTCCAGTGGACCGAGGTATCCTGCAGCCCATCCGGGAAGTTCACCTCACCGCCGGGCTGCGCCACAATTTCGTCCGCCTCATCGTCATCGGAACCTTCTTCACGCAGGCCCAGCAGGTCTGCCGTTTTCAAAATCAGATTGCTTGCTACTTCCTTGGGGCTGCAGGCGGTCAGGCTGAGCGCCAGAACCGCTGCCAGCACAAGTGCAGCTGCACGTTTTGCCAGTTTCATCATTCATTGCCCTCCATGGCAGGTAAAGCTGTTTGTAACCCTTTTATTATATCCCAATTCGCCGGGCAGAACAAGTGCTTCTTGGTGAAAACCTGGTAAAACCTAACCCCTATGGTGTGTTATCCGCGGGTGCCCTCAACGCTGGAATCGGTGCTCCAGCCCTGCAGGTCAGTGGGGTTGATGGAGCCGTTCCAGCGGCCATCGTTCTGGGCGTCGTTCCATTCGTTCCAGGCTGCCTCGCTGCGGATAGCTGTACCGCTGCGGAATGCTGCATCCCACGGGTTGGCGGAATCCGGGTCGGTGGGGTCCCAGCCGCGCTTGCTCCCGTCCGCCGGGTCGGTGTAAATGGTGCCGGGTTTTCCCATGGGGCCGGGGTCATCGGCGTTATCATAGATCACCACGCGGGTGCCGATGGGGCAGTTATCATAGATCCACTTTACATCACAGACCAGCAGCCGGATACAGCCCAGGCTGGCCTGGGTGCCCAGCTGGTTGAACTGGTCGTACTCGATATCGTCCTTGTGCTGGCTGTAATACGGCACAGTGTGGAACAGATAGGAATCCCAGATGCGGGTAGCGTACTGGCCATAGCTCGGCCCGGCCAGCAGCCGCCAGTCATAATTGACCGGCGTTGCAAAGAATCCCAGCGGGGTATCTGCGCCGCCGGAGCACACCATGGCCATATACGGCTTGGTGTAGTTACCCTCATCGTCCAGCGCCAGTACCGTCACGGTAGAAGCCGCGCGGTTGACCGCGATCATATAGGGGCAGCCATCTTTGGCACTGTATTTCAGCCCCTCGCTCTGGTAAAATTCATCGGCAGCCAGCTGTTCCATCAAGGCTTTGCCGCGCTCATCCCAAAGCGCTGGGTCCACCACCTGCGGGGCATCCTTGGTGCAGTTTGCGGACGCCGTTGCGGTGGCATCGGCAATGCGCTGTTCTTCCTCGGTCATGGTTGGCTGTTCCTGCTGGCTATCGCCATCCGTGGTGCTGTCTGCACCGTCGGGCGCGGCGGAGCTGGAATCCCCCTGGCTCTGGTTGGGCTTGTTGGTAATGGTGCCATCGGTTTTTACCAGCAAAAAGCAGCCTGCGCACACCAAAATAAACACGGCAATGCAGAAAATCAAGGTGATCAGGGCATGCACGCGGCGGTTCTGTTTGCGTGAAACAGCGCGGCGGCGCTGCATATTGCTGCTCCTGGCAGCGGGTGCAGGGCGGCGCTTGGGTCCCTGCGCCGGACGTTTTTGTTGCGGCATTGTGCAGACCTCCCGTTTATGGTGTCAAAATCGTATGTTTCGGGCTTTGCTTCCCACTGCGGGCGGGCGCGGCCCAAACGGAATTCATTTCCCGTATTCTTCCGCCACAAATTTTTCCAGTGCGGCAAAGCTGCGGCGGACCTTCTCGGTATCAATGCAGTACGCCATGCGGAAGTAGCCGGGGCAGCCAAAGCTGTCGCCGGGAACCAACGCCAGGTCATACTTCATGGCCTTTTTGCAGAACGCATTGGCGTCCTCCTCCAGCGCTTTGGGGAAGATATAGAAGGTGCCAGAGGGTTTAACCACGGTAAAGCCCAGCTTTTTCAGCTCGGCGTAAATCAGCTCCATGTTGGTTTCGTACACGCCCAAGTCGCTGGTTTCGTCCAGGCATTCGGCCACGGCCAGCTGGATCAGTGATGCCGGGCAGTTGTGGCCGGTTCCGCGGCTGATCTGGCCGCACATGGGCACAATATACTCGGCGTCCTCGCAGCGCGGGTTCGCAGCCACATAGCCGATGCGCTCGCCCGGCAGGCTCAGGCTCTTGCTGAACGAATAGCAGGTCAACGTATCGTCATAGAACTTGGCGGCGTACTGGATGGGCTGCCCGCCGAACATGATTTCGCGGTACGGCTCATCCGAGATCAAAAAGATTCGGTGCCCATACTTGGCGCTGGCGGCGCGCAGGCGGTCGGCCAGGCCGGTCAGCGTCTCGGCGCTGTAGGCTGCGCCGGAGGGATTGTTGGGGGTGTTGATCAGCACGGCGGAGGTGTTCTCATCCAGCATCGCGTCAAATGCGTCAAAGTCAATCTGGAAATCCTTCGTGCGGGGCGGAACGACCTTCAGATTCAGGCCCGCGCCCTCCACATACGGCTTGTATTCCGGGAAGAACGGCGCAAAGGTGATAATATCCTGCCCCGGCACCGCCACGCAGCGCATGGCGTGGGCCAGCGCACCGGCAGCACCCGCTGCCATAAAGATATGCTCCATACCGTAGTCCATGCCAAAGCGGCGGTTCAGGCTTTCGGCCACCGCCTTGCGCACGGCGGGGATGGTCAGCGTGGGGCTGTAGCCATGCAGCGTCACCGGCTCCTTGGTCTGCAGCAGATCGATGCAGGTTTTGGTAAAGTGCTCCGGGCAGGGCACCGAAGGGTTGCCCAGCGAATAATCAAACACATTTTCATAGCCGATCTCAGTCCCGCGAGCCGTGCTCCACTCGGAGATTTGGCGAATAACGGACTTGCCGCTAAGCATATCTTTATAGCGCTGCGCAATCATTTTACAGTTCCTCCCGCCGCAATTTTGCAGTTATTTCATGATAACGTCATACAGTTCATCGCTGTTTTCTGCCAGGTATTCCGCCCCGGCCGCATTCAGTTCCTCCCGCGTGCGGAATCCCCACACCGCCCCGCAGCAGGGCAGGTTCGCATTGTGGGCGGTTTCCACATCCACGTTGCTGTCCCCCACATACAGGGTGCTGGCCGGGTCGGCATGCAGGGCCTGCAGCAGGGCGTTCGTGCCCTCGGCGGCGGGCTTGGGGGCCACGCCGGTCATCTGGCCGCGCACGATCGTAAAATACTGCGTGCCGAAATAATCCTTGACGACCTCTTTTGCCAGCGCATCCGCCTTGTTGGAAAACACCGCCAGCTGCACGCCGTTCGCTTTCAGCTTTGCCAGCATTTCGGGGATGCCGGGGTACGGTGCGGTGGTGTCCCGCAGGTGCTGGCCATAATCCCGCTTAAAATCCGCCAGGGCCGCTTCCAGCACCGCCGGGGTGCGCTGGTCTGCCGGGGCCAGGCGCTCCACCAGTTTCGGGATACCGTTGCCCACGAAATAGCGGTACGCCTGGCGCTCATGGGTGGGCCAGCCATATTTCCGGCACAGCCGGTTGCCGGCATCCGCCAGGTCAGTCAGGGTGTTCAGCAGCGTACCATCCAGGTCAAACACTACAGTTTTATACATTTTGTAATATCCTCTATTCTCTATACACATTCTAACTTTTCCCACTGATACGGCAAAAGCCACACTTCTATTATAGGAGCATTTTGCCAAAACGGCAACCGCTTTTGCCTGTTGTTTTGGATCAAAAGTGTAAATTATACAGCGGCAGGGTGCAATACCACGTAAAGTGTGCTACTATATATTTGTATTGCTGGCCGGGAGTGATCCCGCCAAGGGGAGGAAAAAAGATGGACCTGTTTCTTTCAATTCTGAAATCCGTTATTTACGGTGTGATTGAAGGCATCACCGAATGGCTGCCGATTTCCAGCACCGGGCATATGATCCTTGCCGAGCAGGTGCTGAAGTTTGGCTATACGGAAGATTTTATGAAAATGTTCCGCGTTGTCATCCAGCTGGGTGCTATCCTGGCTGTTGTGGTGCTGTATTTCCACAAGCTGTGGCCGTTCTGCAAGGATAATGGCCGCGATACCGGCTTTGCCGCCCACCTGCGCTGGCCCGTGGTCCGGCTGTGGTTCAAAATTATTGTAGCCTGCGTGCCCGCCGCCGTGCTGGGCATTCTGCTGGACGACTGGATGGACGCCCACCTGTATAACAGCGTGGTGGTTGCCCTGATGCTGATTGTGTACGGCGTTGCCTTTATCCTGATCGAGCGCCGCCCGCGGGTGCCCACCACCACCAAGCTTTCCCGCATTACTTACCCGCAGGCGTTCAAGGTTGGCTGCTGGCAGGTGCTCTCCCTGATTCCCGGCACCTCCCGCAGCGGCTCCACCATTCTGGGCGGCATGCTGTGCGGCATGTCCCGCCCGGCTGCCAGCCAGTTCACCTTCTTCCTTGCCATCCCGGTCATGGCCGGTGCCAGTTTGCTCAAGCTGGTGAAGTTCTTTGGCAAGGGCAACAGCTTCACGCTGGATCAGACCGTTGTGCTGATCGTTGGCTGTGCGGTTGCCTTTATCGTTTCCATCATCGCCATCCGCTTCCTGATGGATTACGTCAAGCGCCACACCTTCACCGCGTTCGGCGTTTACCGCATCGCGCTCGGCATTGTTGTTCTGGTGATCTGGGGCGTACAGACCTTTGTGCTGAAAGCGCCCGCCGCCGTGTAACGGCCCGGCGTGTATCTGAAATCGAAAATCTCCTCGCTGCATTTTGTGCATCAGCACATTGCAGCGGGGAGATTTTTTCTTGCCATTTTGTTTTTAAATCAGAGGAATCCTGGCTGACGTCTGCTTATCAGCTTCTTACTTTTCCACCTGGAACAAATTCTGCTGACGGGTTGCTTTGGCACCGATGTTGTTATACTCCAAATAGAAGTACCCATGCACCCAGGCATCCAGCTCTGCATTCTCGCCGTAGGTGTGGGTCACGCCGTCCGCGTCCATATAGTCATTGGCGGCTGTCACCACCGGGGCCACCTGCTTGAGTGCCAGCAGGTACTGGTAATACGGGGTCAGCGGCAGTCCGGCATTTTCCACCAGGGTGGGAGCCAGCATGCACATATCCATGCGGTTGTACTCGTCGGTGGCGCTGGTCTGGCCTGCGTTTTCCAGCGGGTAGTTTGCCCATATCAGGTAGGGCGTGCTGCGCTCCAAAATCTGCAAATTGTTCTCATCGGTAAAGGTATGGTCGGCCACATGATCCACAAAGCTGGGGGCGTGGTCGCCTGCCATGGCAACAATCACCTTGCGGCCGGTCTTTTCGTACTGCTCGGTCAGGTATTCGGTCAGTTCGCCAAAGGCACGGTCGGTCATATAGATGTTGCTCAGGTATTCATCCATGATGGAATCATACTCGCCGTAATCGGTTGCGGCATGCACGATATCCTCCTCCGGGGGGTTCATATCGTAATCGCCGTGGCTCTGGATGGAAACCAGGAACACAAACCGCGGCTGGTCCTCCGGCATTGCTTCATACAAACCTTCCAGGTCGCGGTAGGTGGCGCTGTCGGTCTGGTAGGGGCGGCTGCCATAGGTTTCCTTGGTCGGAAAATCATCCTGGAAGTGGGTCTCGTCAAAGCCCAGCGTCAGCCAGGCAGAATCGCGGCGGTAGTTGGAGTTGGTATAGGGGTGGGCTGCCAGCGTGGCATACCCCAGATCTTTCAGGTTGCTGACCAGGCTGTTTGCCTTGTGCAGGTTCAACCAGTTGAACGGTGTGATGGAGGGCATCAGCATCAGCGAGTTGGAGGAAAGCATCTCGTACTCGCTGGAGTTGGTGCCGCCGCCCACATGCGGGCTGATGGTGTGGCCGTAAATGGAGTTGGGCAGGTTTTTGGTCACCTGCATGATCTCCTGGTCGGCCTGCAGGTCCGTTACCAGGTCAAAGTCATAAAAGCTTTCGGACAGGATCAGGAACACATCGGGGTAGTCCTGCTCGTTTGCCGTTTCGGGGCTGGCCTGATAGTCCTGCGCCATTGCAGCGGCCTCGGTGGCGGCGTCCTCGCTGTAGCCGTCCGGCTGCAGGATGGGGTCCACCATCAGGCTGGCGGCTTCAATGCTACCCGCCAGGTAGCCGTACTTATAATAGGTTTCCTGCCAGGCCCAGCCGTAAGTGGCGGCGGGCTTGATGGGGTTGGGGCTGAAATACCCCAGATACAGCACCGCAAAAATGCCACAGGCGCAGGCCAGCGCATGGGCGCCGCGCTGTTTCCAGCTGCGCTTATGCTTGCCGGCCAGTTTGACCTGCACAACGGCAGCCACCAGCACCGGGATGTACAGCAGCGCAATGGTAATAACTGTCTGGGTAATGTGCAGGGTATAACTGCCCATCACCTCTGCCGCGGTGCCCAGGTTCAGGATGTCCTGCGGCATCAGGGCGGAACCATGCAGGTCCCGCGTGTAATAGTTGACCAGCGCCAGCACGGTAAAAATCAGGCCGGAAACGCCGGTTGCAATGCCCCAGCTGCCGCACAGGGCAAACACCACCAGCGTCAGGCAGAACGCCGTCAGCGCATTGAGCGGTGCGTATACCGGCCACTGCCCCGCCATATAGTTGGCAGTTGCGCCGTCAGAAATTTCTAACTGGTAGCGCGCCACAAAGGCCGCTGCCACAGCCAGCGCAAATGGCAGCACCGTGCCAAGCCAGAAGCGCTTGCTTTTTAATGTTTTTTTGATGTTTTGCATGGGTATCCAGTTCCTTCGCTTTGTTTGTTCATTAAGTTGCGGTCAACATTCCGCGTCAACACACCGAATGTCCGGTATGCCCGCAAAAGGGCATATTAGGTTAGTATATCATATTTTATGCCGGTTGTGAATCACCGTTTTTCGGCCAAATGCTGCCACTTGTTCCAAATCCGGCCCGCCCGCGCAGATTTTGCATTTACCAACCTACGCTTTCATGTTATAATATTAGTTAATCATCATTTTACCCCATAGACGGAGGCTATTCTATGAAAATTCCTGCAAAAGGTTTTACTCACGGCGGCAAGTTCCATGCAGACGATGTGTTTGCCACAGCGCTGCTGATGATTGTGCGGCCGGATATCAAAGTAACCCGCGGTTTTGTTGTGCCGGATGGTTTTGACGGCATTGTGTACGATGTGGGCTGCGGTATGTTTGACCACCACCAGGAACCGCGCGAAAGCCGCCCCAACGGCGTGCCCTATGCGGCCTTTGGCCTGCTGTGGCGCGTGTTGGGTGCCCAGCTGGTGGGTACCCACCAGGCCCGCCTGCTGGATGAAAATTTTGTTCAGCCCCTGGACTTGAACGATAATACCGGCGAACAGAACTCCCTGGCCGATGCCATCGGCAGCTTTAACCCCGTGTGGGATTCCGGCGAAGATTCCGATGCCTGCTTCTGGCGCGCCGTGCCCTTTGCCAAGCAGGTGCTGGAAAACGAGATTGCCGCAGCCAACGCCGTGAACCGCGCGGACGAGACCGTCCAGAACGCCTACAAGAACTCCAAGGACGGCATTGTGGTCCTGCCGGACTACATGCCCTGGAAAAACGGCCTGTACAAAACCGATGCCCTGTTTGTTGTCTACCCCAGCCAGCGCGGCGGCTACAGCGCCCAGTGCGTGACCGATTACAAGACCCGCCGCAGCAAGGTGCCGTTCCCGCCCGCATGGGGCGGCCAGCCGGAGGAGATCCTGCGCGAAAAGAGCGGCCTGGCTCTCAAGTTCTGCCACCCCAGCCGTTTCCTTGTCACCGCGGAAACCAAAGCGGATGCCATTGAGGCTTGCCGCCGTGCCCTGCGCGCCGCCGGAAGGCCGGTGAGCGCACAGTGAGCGCCGAAACTCTAGAGCAGTTTGGTCCCCGCCCCAGCACCGCGGCGGACTGCCAGCCAGACCCGGCTTCCGCCTGGGTCTACATGGTGCGCTGCGCGGATGGCAGCCTGTATTCCGGCTGGACCAATGACCTTGCCCGCCGCCTGCGCGCCCACAAGGGCGGCAAGGCCGGTGCCAAGTATACCCACGCCAAAGGTGCCGTTAAGCTGACCTATGCCGAGCGCTGCACCGATAAAAGTGCCGCCCTGAAGCGGGAAGCCGCCCTGAAAAAGCTGCCAAAAGCCGAAAAGGAAGCCCTTGCCGCCCAGTGGACCGCTGAAAACACCATCACCCTGCGGGATGCCGCGCCGGAGGACGCCGCCGCCGTGGCGGAGCTGTACAACTGGTATGTCACCCACTCCACGGCCACTTTCCAGTATGACCTGTGTACCGAGGAATTCCAGCGCGAAAATATCGCCTATGTGCAGCAGCGCGCGCCGTTCCTGGTTGCCGTCAATGCAGCGGGCAAGCTGTGCGGCTTTGCCTGCGCCCACCCCTGGCACAGCCGCACAGCTTATGCGTGGGATGTGGAGCTAACCGTTTACTGCGCCCACGACTGTGTGGGCCAGGGGGTTGGCGGGCGGCTGTACAAAGCCCTGCTGGACGGCGTGCGCCAGCGCGGCTACTGCAACGCCGTTGCCCTTGTGACCGGCCAGAACAAAGAGAGCTGCGCGTTCCATAAGGCGCTCGGCTTCAAAAAAATCGGCGTGGAACCCCGCACTGGGTACAAGTTCGGCCAATGGCTGGACCTTGCTTATTGGTGGATGGACCTGCGCCCCGGCCAGGAGCCTCCGGAGCCGGTGCGCCTGGGGCGATAAAACTGCATAACACAAAATGAAGCGGGGCACTGCTGATTGGCAGCGCCCCGCTTTTGTTATAAGGCAACACCGCACAATTCCCGCCTTGCGGCTTAAGCACCGCTCCGGCAGC
>OGWZ01001369.1_pt1 | contig 23039 bp, 33 predicted proteins | sample 1576141 | NCBI WGS metagenome assembly OGWZ01 (sample SAMEA3541512, study PRJEB24748) | human gut metagenome | biome: human gut; feature: human-associated habitat; material: faeces | place: China | collected 2012
CCCATTGCTACGGTGTTTAGGATTTAACCTTGCACCATCCAGTAATTTCTTTCTGCTTTCACTACCATCACGCTCAGGCGTGTCTCATCCTCGCGTTGTGGTATTACTGGCTTTAGGGGTTCCCAGCATTTCAAAGGGTCGTTTTTCAAACACGTTACCGTGTAGGCAGACTGAGTGGTTGCAGTGCCTGGATTTCCAGGTACATTTGGTGACACCAAATTTCACTGCACTCAATCTTGATGAGAATGTCCAGCTGGCGGGTGTCCAGGCTGCTGTGATGGGAAAGGGTCCACAGCAGATCGGTAAAGGTGGCGTATTGCCGCTTGGACAGGGCATAGAGCTCGTCCACCACGGCCTTGCCCATGTACTTCACCGAGGAGAGCCCTTTGGCAATGACCCGCTTCTCCTTGGTGAAGAAGTAATCGCTGCGGGAAATGCCAAACTTGGGCGGGACGATGGTGATGCCCCGCTGCTTGGCTAGAATTGTGCCGTTCCGAATGTCCTCGTCGTTGGCGGCATCGTTGAGGAACGCCGTGATGAACTCGATGGGGTGGTAGTAGCGGAAGTAGGCGCAGAGGTAGCCGAGGAGACAGTAGGCGATACTGTGATTGTAGCCAAACTGGTAACTTGCACTGTCTTCTATGACTTGTAGGAACTCTTTGGCTTCCTCCTCTGCAATTTCTCTTGGCTGATTTGATTTGGCACAGTAACCCTCCAGGATGGACGGCATAGATTTCTCCAGTCTATCCTTCTGTTTTCTACCAATAGCTCTACGGATGTTGTCTGCCTCGCTGCCACTCAATCCGCATATCTGCTGGAGAAATCTGAGGGTGTCTTCTTGGTACACAAGCCGGCCTAAATTATCGGACAGAAGCTCATCGATGATAGGGGATGGGTTGTGGTGTTGCTTGTGTGCCAACAGATCCTCCCGATACGACGCACCAGAGGGCCGGATGGCGGCGGTGACAAGGCTCATGTCAAAGATGCTTTTGGGTTGGAACTTTTTCAGGCTGTCAAAGGCGAAAGCCGACTCCATCTGGAAAATCCCGATAGGGCTTTTGACCATGTCCGCCCAAACGGCCTGGTCGTCCCAGTCGATTTCGTGGGTTTGGGGATACGGCCTGCCCAGATACCGGCAGGTGTCCCGGATGACCTGGACGGTTTTTAGGACCAGGAAGTCATACTTGGCAACGCCGACCTCATGGGCCTCGTCCATATCCAACATGAGGCATAGCTCCCCGTCCTTATTGAAAACCCCGTAATTGCTGGGGAGATGGATGGGGCTGATGACCATGCCGGCTGGATGGACAGACTGGGATACCTTGGCACCCAGAAGCCCATCGTAGTAGTAGAACAGGTCGGGATACTTCTTTTTGGTGCCCTCCTCGTCAGCATCGAATTCCTTCTTGATGCGGTCTATGTTTTTCAGGGAATAAGGACTGTCCTCGTTGGGATGGTCCTGCTTCCACTGGAGATCCAGCGCACGCCCCACATCGTCGATGACTCCCTTGGACTTGATGGTGCCAAAGGAGGCAACCCGCGCGGTTTTGTCCGCACCGAACCGGCGGATGATGTGCTGGAAAATGGCCGGGCGGTCAGATTCTACACAATCGATGTCGATATCTCCGATCTCAACCCGGTCCTCGTTGCAGAACCGCGAGAACACCGTATGCCACGTCTCTGGATTCAGGTCAATGATGTCGGTAATGTAGGCCACCCGAGAGCCGCCCACACTGCCTCTGGCTGTGCCAATTGCCATGCCCTGCTCCTTACACCAGGAGATGAGCTCGCTCATGGAAAGCATAAAGCCGTCCATGTGGAGCTTGCGGAAGACCCGCATCTCCTCCTGAATGGCAGAGCGAAAAGCAGATTCCTGCTCTGGCGGAATGATGCCGGAGGACAGCTTGTCCTGGAATTTCTGTTGCACAGTCTCCGTAAACTTCTCTGCATCTGCCTCCCGGGACCCATACAGGATGGGGTACTTAATGGAGGTGTCCAACTGGAACGGCTCGCAAGAAGCCGCCATGCGATTAGTGTTCTCAATGGCCTCCAGAAAGACTGTCTCTGGAAGCGCACCTTGACGGCGGAAGGCATCCACCAACTGGTCGTAGGTCTTGTAGGTGAGGTCAAAGGCGTCCTCGTCCCCGTAGCTTTTGTGCTTTGCCTTCATCAGGATGGACCGGCACTCGGCCTTGTAAGGGGAGAGGCTGTGGGTATCTGTCCCAGCGATGAGGGGTTTACCAAGCCGACGGGACAAGTCCAACAACCGCCGGTTAAAAGACACCTGGTCAGGGTGGGCGTGGGGCTGGATCTCCAGGTAGTCGTATTTCTCTGTTAGCTCCAAATACCTTGGATGGTCTGCAGGCAGCTTGTTCAGCGGCGAGGCCAGGCAGGCACTGGTGGAGAGGATGTTGTCCGAGAGGGACAGGAACTCGTCGAAGGAGATCCGGTTGACGTAGTAGAAGTGGTCCTCCTGACAGGAGCGGCTGACGAGATCGTTGAGTTCCAGGACCCCGTCCCAATTCTTGGCAAGAAGCACAGTATGGTAATTGTCCCGCACCTTTTCCCCGTCCTGGTTGAGAAGGGACTCTGTCAGGTAGATTTCCACGCCATGGATGAATTGGATGCCTACCTGATCGCAGTAGAGCTTTTTGGACACCCAGCCCATGGGCTTTCCGTGCTCGGTGAAAGCGATGGCCTTCTGCCCGTTTTGTACGGCGGCATCAATGTACTCCTTGAAGTTGGTACAGCTGTCAAGGAGGCTGTAGTCAGAGTGGAGATGGTAAGTGGTGTAGTTGGCACTCACCGGACCACACTCCTTTCCTGGTAAAGTTTTCGGAAGACGGCCTCGCCCTTGTCCACGGGAGCGTCCTTGTCTTCCAGAAGGCCGTCCCGGTTACGCACCCACTCCACCCGGACATAGGGGAGGAGCCTGCGGATGTGCTTGTCCTGGCAGATATCCACCTCGGCATCCAGGGCAAAGATCACCCGCACCCCCAGCCGGATCAGAATCTTGAATTGGTTCGGATTGAGGTGGGAGGTAAGGATGGCCCCGGTATTGGGGATGCCCCAGGTGTCCGCCTTCATGACAGACTTAGCGCCTTCGAATAGGATGATTTCTCTCTTGGCGACGATGGCCGCACGGTTCTCCCAGAGACCGTAGATGGTGTCCAGGGTGCCCATGGGTTGGAAGTAGGTGTATTTCCGCAGTTTCTTTTCTTTGTAGGCGGGGTCTAAGGTCCGCCCGCATATATTGATGATGTCCCCGTTGGGATTTCTGATGGGGAAGACCAGACGGTTGGAGAGGGGATCATACCGAACCTGGAACTTATCCAGGCTTTGATCGGTGATGCCCTCTTCTTCCCACACCTGCAGTTTCCCTGCATCCCGTGGAAACCGATTCATACAGTCCTGTGCAAGCGCCACAGCTTTCGTCTCCTTTTGCTTCTTTGGATGGTCCCGAAATCGTTTGGCAATGGAGGTGGCCAGGAGGCGTTTGCGCGACTCAGGCAGCTCTTTAGCACCATCGGGTATACCGAGATATTGCTCAAGGGCAGAGACGGCACAGGGGAAACTACAGTGGTTGTAGGCGCGGATAAAGGCCAGAACGTCCCCGCCTTGGCCGGAGGAAAAGTCGTAGAAAACCTGGTCCTCTCGATTGACGGAGAAGGAGGGGGTGTTTTCCTCTTTGAGAGGGGAGAGACCCCACCATTCTCCGTCGGAACGCTCGGTCAGGGTGCAGTATTGGGAAATATATTCCACGATGTCTGTCTGCTGGATGAGGTCCGACACCTCCATGCCGTGCCACCTCCTTAATAGGGCATTTCAGGGACGTGTTGTGTGGCCTCCTCATAGGAAATGAGGTTGCCGTTGAAGTTTAGGTCAATGTACTCGTCGGGACCCATTTGCGCCCCGTTGCGGTTGAGCACCACCCGGAGCTTCTTGTTGCCGCAGTCTGGACCGTCCATCTCGATCTCCTCCGGGAGCTTGTCCTGGATGATGGCGATGGTGGAGGCGTTGCGCCCGATTTTAGCGGAGTCGGCGATCTTCCCAGTGCTGGTGGCCTGAGCGGCTCCAATGGCTGCGATGTTCATTTCACCCGCGAGAGAGTTCTTCACGCAATCAACTAACCTTCCCAGCTCCTGATAGGAAGCAAAGGCGTCTGCGTCTCCAGTAGATTTAAAATAATCAACCACAAGAACATCAATTCCTTGGGTGTGTTTGACCTTTTTTACTGTAGTGTAAATATTGTTCTGGTCAAAGATGGGCATGTAGATGTGAGTGAACTTCTGCGCTTTCATCCACTGGATGGCCTGAGCAATGCGCTCGGCTTCCTCCTGATTGTAATTGCCGCTCTTCACCCGGTTGAATTCGATGCGGGTCAAATGGGCGAGCAGGCGGCAAGTGAACATGCGGGAGTTGAGCTCGGAGTCAATGTAGAGTACAGACTTCCCCTGGCGGAGAAGGTCCACAGCGCAATTGAGAAGCATCATACTCTTGCCCTGCTTGGCCTCTGCCGCGAAGATGAAGAGCTCGCCTGGTTCTATGGTGGCGTAGCGGTTCAGGGTGGGGAACTTGAAGGGCATCCCGGAGAACGCATGGTCCTGTCGAGACTGGATCTCCGCCCATAAATCATCCACCACGTCCTTGTATTGGGGCACCTCTGAGGTAGATGCATACTCCAGCATGACGCTGTCCAGGGCGGCATAGATTTTCTTCTCGATGTCCTGATCTTCGGTGTTGAAGCAATAGCTCTGGCACTCAGTCAGTTTCTGGTAGGCTTTGCGCCGGAAAGCGGTGTCCAACACACGGTCCACCAGAATGAGGTAACCCTCCACGGTGCTGCGGGCGATGGCCCCGGCGTTCTCGATGAATTCCTTCACCGAAGCAATGGTGAGAGCGGATCCGTTCAACTTCCCAGATTGCTCACCCAAGTTGAGGATATGGACAATATCGAAGGCGTCGATGTTGGTAGCGCCCCGTTTTACCAGCTGGGAGATGGCATAATAGAGATAGCCATTCTCCTCCACCGTGAAATCGTGAGGAGTGAGCTGCTCGGAGTAAAAGTAGAATTCAGGATGGAGAATAAGGGAGGCGACGATGCCGGCCTCGCCGGGGACGTCGCAGATGTCGGAGACGTTCATAATTGCATTACCTCCCATTGTTTGCCTGAAAGTATTCGCATTGGTCATGGAGGCCGCAAAGATAGCGGCACTTCCAGAAGTCTAGGTCTGGAGACCAGTCCTCGTTCTCGGTGATGGTGTTCACTGCTCCCTTCGCCCAAGCCTTGACCTCCTCCACGCGCTCTGGTTGGAATGGCTCCTGGATGAGGGTACCGGTGCGGAAGCAGTTGAATGCCAGCCGGTCTGGAAACCTGCCATACCGCTCTCGCACTGGGATGGCATAGAGGTAAAGCTGTCGCAGGTATTCGTCCAGTTCCAAGTCAGCCTTGGTAGGTTTTGCTCTGCCGGACCTGGGTTTGAGCGAGCGGGACTTGTGGTCCAATAGGATCAACTGCCCGTCGTTCTCTGCCAAGCAGTCCACGACGCCAACAAAGGGGACCCCGTCCACGGAAAACGAGAACTTGGATTCCACCGCAAGGGGAGCAGGGTAGGGGAACTGTGGGTGAGAGAGGTAGCGCAAGCCATCCTCAAAGTAACCTTGAAAAATATTCCGGTTGGGAGCCTGCCCCACCACCGCCACTCGAAAGTGAGAGAGGTAGTAGAGGGGCAGGTCTTGTTCAGCCAGTCCTCCCTGAAGGTACTGCTCCATAATCTGGTGGACAAACCCGCCATAGTCGGAGAAGAACATGGGGCGCTCCCGTAGCCCTTTGATGTACTTGAGAAAGAACTGGTAGCGGCAGGAGAAGAAGGACTGCACCCGGGAGTAACTCCAGATGAAGTCAGAAATGATGTTAGAATACTTCACCGATCAGTGCTCAGAAGGGGAGATCATCATCGGACGGATCGCTGCTCTCCACAGGATTCTCCCGAGGAGAGCCGTGGCTGGAATAAGAAGATCCGCCGCCCCGCTCATTATCTGCCGGCTCGAAATCAAAGACAGCATAGTTAACATACTGGGTGTGCGTTTCGCGGTTGTACGATGTAGTGACATCACACTCAAGAATTCTGATGCGATCTCTTTCCTTCAACTTCTTTGCAGCCTCGTTGGCATTGCCAATGAATCGACAGAAGCCGGAAAAGTCCTGCTCAAACTGGCCGGTCTTTTTGTTCTTCCGGCTGGTGGAGAGACGAACCTGCTGATACCGATCGGTCTTTCCGGGTTCCACACCCCACACTGTTGCGTAAGCGCCATTACGAAAGCCCATAAAAATTCCTCCTTAAAATCATGGTTTATCAAAAAAGGCGGGGCTCATTCCGCCTTTTCTGCCTTGGGTTGAAACGCCTCCTGCATGGCACGCAGGAGATCCGACGCCACAGCGGGCTTTTCGATGGCAAAGTAATTTGCCGTAGCCTTGCCCTTTTGCTTGGCGTACTTCTTGGTGAGGTCGACGACCTTCTGCTTGTCCTCCGGGTGGGACTCCAGGTGTTTGGTGACCAGCTCGTGGATTTGCTCCACGATCTTTTCCGCCACCAGGCGGTCCTCTGTTTCCTCGGCGGACTGCTGCTTACTGCGCCAGCTATCAGGATCCTCGTCATCTAGGGTGGCGATCTGGAAAAACTGCGTGAGAAATTGACGCAGACCATAGGTTAGGCCGCTGCCCAGCGCCTGGGCGGGATCCTGTTGGCTGCCCACCACATACCAGGGAACTTCCAAGGTCTCTTTGGGGTTATCATTGTTCACCCAAACATAAGTCACAGCAGCCTGGGCCATGGTCTCGATGACCTGCTCGTTGTACTGGCGACCGTCCTTGGTGAATTTCACCTTTTCGTAATTGTTTGGTGCGATGACCGCTGTATTCTGTTCAAACTTTGGGATGAGGGACACATGGTACTTTTCCATACCGGCAGTGACCCGCGCTAGGATCTCGTCGATGGAGGTGTATTTGTAGTTGTAGCCCCGCTTGTTTTTCTGGATGACCTCCGCCATCTTGCGGATTTTGGCTAATTTCTGATAGAGATTGAATACTTCCTCTGCCATAGGTTATTCTCCCTTCTTTCCTTCTTTGATGTAGGTCGCGGCACCATCTGCCACATGGAGGAGCCAGGCCATGGGGTACTGCTCAAAGGACTTTCCCACATACTGGTCCCCGCCAAAGGCACCCATATGGCAGTTAATGGCCACCGCCTCCTCTGGCGTGAGCTTTAGAAAGGTTTGCACCAAAAACACGGATTTGCTCCCATGGCCACCAAAGCAGAATTTCTCCTGGATGGAGTAAGCATCGTACTGCTCCCACCGCCCATCCGGCGTCTTCCGGTTTCTTTTCTCTGGCTGGTACATATTGACCTTGCAGAGATCATGAAACAGGGAGATGATGGCTGCGGTTTCGTCAGACATAGGGACCTCTGGAAAGGCACTCCGCAGACGGTTGAGCTCATCGAAGACGTTCAGGGAATGCTCCAGAAGACCACCAGGATGGTTTCCGTGGTACCTGGTGCTGGCGGGAGCCTCATAGAAGTCGCTCTTTTCCAGCCACGCCATCAGGGCAGGAAGCCCCTCTCGATGGATCTGCTGCTCGCAAATGGAAAGAAACCGTTCTTTGTTTGTCATAAAGCCTCCTTTTGCTCTGTCGCTGGTAGGTGAGACGGATTCCGGCCAAGCCGGGACAACAGAAAACCAGGAAGCCCCAGCGACAACATGACTTCCCGGATAATAGAAAAACTGACACCCACCTTGTTATTACGGTAAACACGGGCACAACAGGGGTCGTCTCAATCAAAGTAACGGAAAAACGGAACACGAATAAAGCCCGTATCTTCCCATGAAACAGCTACAATATTGGGAATTTATGGAAGGTCTGGCAACAAAAAAGCACCTCGTAAAGAGGTGCAGAAAATGTGTCTTGATTTGAAAAACGTGCCATGTTAAAATGGCACGTGATGAGAGGGGGAACTTCCATGTACAATGAGGAACGAAAAAAGACTTACCTCTCCCAGACAGGAGATAAGATTGCTCTCAGGCAGTTCCCCAATATAGAACCATTCGAAGAAAGCATGGGAAAAGACCTATGTGAAATGTCTAAAGAGGAACTGCAGAGGATTGCTGACAAGACCCTTGGGGTTCTACCAACGACTTTGTTAGACACCATGCGAAGCGTTGCGTCTTATCGAAACTGGTGTATGGAGAATGGCTATAAAGTTTTCCCATTGGAGCATCCGATCCAACTGGATTCCACAAAGAGGATTCGTGAATGCATGGTAGCCTCTCCCATGCATCTGCAAACGATACTGGACAAAGTTTTCAACCAACCAGAGCGTGAGACTGTGGACTGTCTTTATCGTTGTTTTTTGTGGATGGCTTTTGCAGGGATATATGACCAGAAGGATGCTGTGGGTGTAAAAACTGACGAAGTGGATTTGGATAACCTAGTCATTCGACATGGCGGGAAAGTCTATGAATTTGAACGCATTGCCCTGCCCGCTTTCCGCGTTGCCTGTACCGCAGAATCATTTTTATATGAGCATCCGAAATACAAGTCACCTATCTGGAGGAAGAGACTGGAAAGCCCCTATTTGATGCGCAGCTTTAGGGCAAAACAGATTTCGTTACGCAGCATTCATCCCTCAATATATCTTCGCTTTGAAGAGAAAGCACCGGAAAGTGGGGTTACCTACAACAGAATTTTTTATTCTGGCATTTTCTACCGGGCCTATGAGATGGAGCGCGCTGGCTTTCCTCCGAACTTTGATTCGCTTCTTTTAGATATAGGGTTTAATAGATCTAAACGATCCTCTCTTATGAGGGACTATGCGGGGTGGAAGAAGGCCTTTTCTCCTTGAGAGGATGCGAGCAGACCAGATGGTATGTCTGCTTTCCGTTGCTGCGTATGTCCCGACACAGAAACTGGTAGACGCAGTGGTCTGACTGGCGGAGGACGGACACACCGGTGATGTGCTTAATACACACTTCCGATGCGTCGTTTTGCAGAACCACATACGGGACCCCAGAAACCTGGACGGCACCACGGGTGAAGTGGGCGCTGAAATCCACAGGGGACGCTGGGCAAGATACTTTTAAAAAGAAATCGCGGTATCGGGAGAGATCGGAGCGGAACTCTAAAATGGCATCTGTGGTCATGCATAGCCTCCTTTTAGGACTTGATTTTTTGCCCCGTTTTGTTATAATGAGAATGCTATCTACAGTTTTTCTTTGTCCGTATTCAGTTTTTCCTGTAGGTAGAGCATATACGGCAGTGCTGGGGTTTAGCCTGTCGTAGTTCCTTTCAGGCCTGGCAAGAAAACCTTGCCAGGCCTGTCCTTTTTTTGTACATACTTGACAGGGCGGGGAGCTTGTGATAAACTTTTGTTTGCAAAACGATAGTAGCACAAAGAAAAGTTTTCGTCAAGAACGAAATTAACCGGGGAGGGCCTAAAATGGGATTCCAAGAAAAACTATATGCCTTGCGGGTAGAACACGGGCTCAGCCAACGTGAGTTGGGCAAAAGACTCAATGTGAGCTCCGTTACCATTGGAAAGTGGGAGCAAGGAAAAACGCAGCCCTCCCTTGGCCACCTGATCCAAATGTCGGACCTATTCCATGAAAGCTTAGATGCTCTGGCAGACCGCAAGATATTATATGCCATGTCTCATGAGGACAGGCGCATACTAACCTTCCTGGAGCGCTATAAAAAGCTGGACCAGTACGGAAGACGCGCTGTGGATGCCGTCTGCGCAGTAGAACTTGACCGCATCCAGGAGATGAACTTGCGGAAAGAAGCGCCAAAGAGAGAAGGGGGGTACATCCCACTTTACGCCTATCCCTCTGCCGCAGGTATTGCCGCCCCTCTGGAAGGAAGCGACTTTGAGATGATCCCTGCCGACACCGCTCCAGAGGCCGCAGACTTTGCTGTGCGCATCGATGGTGACAGTATGGCTCCGTATATTCAAGACGGGGAAACCGTGTTTGTACAGGCTGGGACGGAGCTGGAAATAGGGGATGTTGGTATCTTCTCGGTGAACGGTGAGATGTACTGTAAACAGTACCTGGTAGACGAAGCGCGGAACCTGCACTTGAAGTCCGCCAACCCTGAGCGTAGGAACATGGATGTCTATGTCCCGGCGGACAGCGACGACACTGTGGAAGTGGTTGGAAAGGTGCTTGGGATAAGAGTTCCGGTTTGATAGAAAAGAATGGAAGCGGGAGGCGTTGCCTCCCGCTTTTATAGCTTAGCTATTCCTCTTCTTTCAGGATCTTGATCAGCGGGCAGCCTTTTGCTCTCCGTTTGTCTGCCCAGGTGGCGAGTTTCATGTCGTTCCGCCCCACACACAAGGAGCAGGTTATCGGCCCGAATGCCAGCGACTTCCCGCTGAGTTCGCACTCTGCACAGGTATTGGGAATTTCTTCCATACTTGTTTGAATGAAGACCATTTGTATAGCCCCTTTTATACTGGAGAAATTTGGTGGACAATGTTTTCGAGACTGTACAGCTTGAGCGTTTCGGTATCTCTTGCTATGTCAACAATCTTTTGGTCGAACCCTGACGCAGAAAACAGGGCGTAGTAAAACACAGAATCCTTTTTCCAAGAGGAGAGCTTGGACGTGGTATCAAGGTATTCCGAATAGGAGAATGGACTGTGCTTAAACTTACATTCCCCGACTAGATACTCCTGGGCGTCTTGACTGATGGCAAGGAGATCAATTTCTGTTTCAGCTTGTCGAAGTCCGGACTCTGTATTTTGATCCCGCACGGTTGTTCTCCCTAGCCAGCGCCCCATTTTAGAGTAGCGGAAGGGGAGAGCGTTTCTCTTCTGGAGTTCCCGCACAAACTCTTGACAGATATCCTCAAACGGAAGCGCCGCAAACCGGTTTAGGTCAGGACGAACCATGTAATCATAGACGCCGTCAACGTCCCCGTCCTCTAGCTGAGAGAGGTTGGAAAACCCATAGGCATACCAGAACCGGAAGAAGTTGTCGGTTAACCGATAGATTCCACGACCTGTGTTTGTGCGCTCCTTCGATTTGGCATCCACAGAGAATTCACGCTGGACAATGCCGAGCTCTATCAGATTCCGAAGGTACACGCTGGTCTTTGCGGTATCGTCCACCATAGCGCGTTGACTGATCTCATTTAACTTTGTGCTTCCTGTGGCGATTGCTTCGATGACAGAGTTGTACATGGGCGTTTCCCGAAGTTCCTGGTGAAGCAAAAACTCCACTTCACTATATAGGACGGAACCACGGGTCAGAATATTCTGTTTTATATTTTCCTCAATAGAAAGGTCTGGGGAAAACTGATTCAGATAGTGCGGAATCCCACCGAGCACAGCGTAGGCCAGAACCTTATCCAAATCAGAATAGTTCGGGAAGAACTGGATGGCATCGTAGAACCCCATTGCTTTCATTTTATAGATGCCAGTTGCTCTTCCGTAAAGCGGATTCTTTTCGGCAAGGAGTTCCTTTTCAATAAAGCTCATGGCACTGCCGCACAAAACCAGCATGACGTTTTGGTCTTTCAGGTCCATATCCCATAGGTTTTGCAGGATAGATGGAATGCTGTGATCCCCCTTGCACATATAGGGAAATTCGTCAATGACAACAAGCTTTTTGTGATCGCCAAAAGGAAGGTCTGAGATGGAGCGGAATGCCATCTCCCAGTCAGAGAACTGCGAGATGTACCGCTTGGCAGGGAGATCCTCCCGCAGCATCTGCTGAGAAAACCTTGCCAACTGCACTTTGTCTGTGCTTTGGGTGCAAGAATAAAAGACGTGAGGCTTTCCCCGGCAGAACTCTCGAAGAGTCTCCGTTTTTCCGACACGCCTACGCCCATAGAGAATGACAAGCTGTGCCTTTGGAGAGTTATATTTGTCCTGTAAGAATTTGAGCTCCGTCTTTCGACCGACAAACATAGAGCAATCTCCTTTCACTAAATCCAAATTTAGAAATCGTGATTATAGTATAGCGGATTCTATCGGCTGTGTAAAGAGGGAGGCCAGACGGCCTCCCTCTTTTTTTTCAAAATTGTTCTTCTAAATTTTAGAATCTTTTATCATAGTAAATGTAGAAACTTGACCTGAACGGTAAAAGACGGTTGCCTGACCCTGCGAGAGCGGAAAGCAGGTGAGTGTATAGCCCTCGCGGGAAACTTTCTCGAAAGGGGATTGATACATGACACTTCTACTTGACATAGAAGGATCCACTGTCGATCGCATCATCTATGATAGATATTTGTTAAAGCTTATCTGATTCCCCGTGAATATCTGCTCCGCAGTAGGTCATTGGTGGAACCTCCCAGTAAAAGATTTTTGAGTAGGAATTTACCCAGCCGAAGGCAAAAGCATCAGGGTTGTACTCTTTTCCCAAACATGATATCATAGGCACGCAGTTATCACGAGTTTCCGCGAGCTAGAAGCAGTTCGATTTGACAACGGGATCGAACACTTTTGGTCCGGAAAGGAGTGATTTATGGCAGCTGATCTTGTTATTGGCATTCTGGGCAACGTAATATCGTTTGTGATATGTGAAATTGTTGTTCAGACCATAAAGCGCAAGAAGCGCTAACTGCCGGGTGCGCCAGCACCCCGTTTTTTTGTCTCCTCTTCTGGATGATTAGACGGGAATCCATTGTAACTTTGTGCCAGATATGATATCATAGCCGTGCGATCATCACAACTTTTCGCGTACTGAAAGTGATTCGGTTTGAGCACTGGACTGAACACTTTTGGCCCGGAAAGGAGTGGTTTATGGAAGTTGATTTAATTATCAGCGTACTGGGCAACGTCATATCGTTTATGATATGTGAAACAATTGTCCAGATCATAAAGCGCAAGAAGCGTTGATCGCCGGAGGGGTATAAACCCCTCCGTTTTTTGCCTTAGTGAGGGTGGCAATTTACAAGGAAAAGATACAAACCCTGGTGCTTTTGCTAAGGGCTGGATAGAGGGGTTGCCTACGTAGATAGGTAGCTTAATTTGATACAAACAAAAGGGCTGAATCTTGCGATTCAGCCCTCTCTACTTTTTTAGCTCCCACTCCTGGTAGGGTACACCGCTTTTTTAGTTCCCACTCCTGGTAGGGTACACCGCTTTTTTAACTCCCACTTGCCGGCAGGGTACTCCGCTTTTTGAGTATCGCTACTCTTCACTATTATTATACGCAAAGAACGAGAATATGTCAATCAAATTTTTGCAAAGTGTTCCGCTTACACCCTCTTCGTCAGCGTTAACTTCGATTTCTTATTCCCGCGACGCATAGTGTAGGTTTTGCCGGTTGCGGTGATGTGAACATTGGAGTTCGTTTTTGTGTTGGGTGGAGTTTGCTCTTTTGTAGACTGAGTGATGGAGGAAGGTTCTTGGGACTTGGGGGAGGGGAGTGCATGGATGGATTGGGAGGAAGCTTCCTTTGCTTTTTCCCCCTTTTCTCCATCGGCGTACAGCGCATCAAGACGTTCGATAGATTTCCTTACTTCTTCTTCGAGAGCAGCGGTCCTAGCTTTGTTTTTTGCTTCCATTGCTTTTTTATTTTTTTCTATATTGGCGGCCAGCCTAGCCTTAAATTCGCTCATCGACCGATCGAACTCCTCTTGAAGCTTTTGCGCCCTTTCTTTAGAAGCGGCGGCCCTAGCTTTGTTTTCTGCTTCTACGCGGGTGATTCCGAGAGTATAATTTGACACATCAAAATATGGCTCTAGCTCTTTCTCGTTTTCCGGTGTCAGATATCCAAGGAGAGCAAGCTTATCTTTGGCGATACGAAGACGCGCATCTCCCATCTCTTCAGCACCAACCGGTACTCCAATCATTACGTCATATAGGAAATTTTGTATATCAGAAATGGATAGCTCTTCTGAAAAGTTTTCTTTGCATTCGTCCCAGGATCTTTCTACTGTGTTTAGAGTAATAGAGAAGAAAGCCCTGTTTTTTAATTCCCGATATACTTGGAATTGAGAATAATATTCCTCCTTTTTTTTGATTGCTTCCAGAAATTCTTCTTCTGTTTCATACTTATCAACTAGATAGTCACAGTTAATTCCCTTTAAGTGGAATAAATCTGTGGAAAGATCGGTGTTCCTATATTTGCCACGCCACGAGTGATACCTAATATCAACATCAACCCGATACCAGTACTCCGATCCATAATCCATAGGGAAGACGTCAACCTCGCGCCCATGTTCGCACCGGTCTCGCCACACTTCCTTTCGCTCCGTTTCTTCATTCAACTCTTGGGCGATAGCATCCCAGTCTGGAGCGCAACTGTTGATATTGGGATTACACTTCATCCCCGTCAGTTTCGTGTAGACAGGGTCTGCGAGGAGATCTCCAAATTCGTAGTACTTCCACCCCTCCTTCAATGCGATTTGCCGCAATGCCAGCATCCTATCTTCTTCCACACTAACATGAGTTCCATTTGGCAGATCACGTCCGGTAGAGGAGACATGTCGTCCAGCAAGCCGACAGAATCTGAGCTGCTCATCTTCATCCAAGCTGAATGAAAGGTGCCAGAGATATTGCTGTCGTTCCCGGTTGTATCCTTGGGCGTTGATGTAGGCCTCGCCTGCGTCCCGCTTTGCGGTGTCTCCGAGTGTCTTCCCAACAAAATACCCTGCACCTGCAAGAATAGAAAATAAGGATCCAAGCAAAAAATCACCTCCAATCGCAATGGATTAGGAGTTAAGCTTTATACGTTCATAGACATTTTTTACCTCAATATCCATTATGATCGAGTCGTTTGAAGACGGATCCAGACCTATAGAATCTACTACGGCAACGATTTTACGGAATGAGGTTAGTTGTTCGTCAATAAGTGTAAGAAATGGAAACTCTATAGAAATTACAAAATCACATTCCCTTGGATCTGTTCTGATGTCCAAGTATTTTCCATGCTGATCCTCGACCAACGGATCGACAATTTTATACGCGATCATAAACCGCTTCATATTTTTCTCATTCAACACATACGCTTTCGGACTCGTATCCTCCATATCCTCCCGAATCTGCTCCAACAGCGCATTCAGCGGATCAGTCGGATCGTCAGGGTCAAAGTCCAGATCGAGATCGTCCAAGTAGTCGTAAAAATCTGCCATGTTAGTACCTCCGAATTATTTTAGTTTTATAATGTCATATATCTTCCACTATTTTGGTTGACTGAATTTTCACAAAGCCCTTATATTTTTCTTATTTGTTAATTGTAAACCGAAGAAATTCTCCGACATTATTCGATGGTAACGCCTCGATTTCGACTTTTGCCATTGGAATTTCTACAACGCATTCTTTGTGTAATTTATACGTTCCTTTTCCAATCTGATGTTCTGAGTCAGCGCATTTCATAATTACTTTGACATAAAATGTACCATCGTTGTTTGGCTCAGCACAGATCTCCTTAATACCGTTTAAATCCATGCAGATTACTCCATCGCATCTTCCACAAGTTCGATAACCTGATCCAGTTTCTCAATGGCCTTGTCCAAAGAATCCACGGCACACTCCATGGTCTGGTAGCGCTCTGTGTGTGAGAGACTCTCTGGCATCCCATTGAGTGTATCTTCCTCGTCGGTGACCACATCCACCAGGATTTCGCTGGATTGATGGAGGAGTTGGATAGATGCTTTCAGACGTTTTCTGCGTTCATTGTTCATAAGTATATTCTCCTTTATTGTATCGGATTCGGTATATTTTTTCAAGCACCTAGTGGAAACAATCACAAAGCTTCAGCCGACTTTGCACCGTTTGTCTTTGGCTAAACCAGGAATATTAAAAGGCCGCTCCGGAATTCCCCGGAGCGGCTTTACCTATGGGTTTTTGTCTGCATTTTCGAGGTCTTCCAAAAATGGCTGGAAGTATTTTTCTTCTGCCCGCTTTCGAGCTTTTACAGCGTCCTCAATGTTTTTGTAATGGCCGAGGTGGTGGAAAGTGCCCTTGAATTTGATGTATGCTTCCCACTTTTGGTCTCTTTTGCTCCAGGACACACCACGCACACCGCTTGTATTGGTGACTGGCGGCTTATCACCAAGGGAAGAGGTTCGGGTTCCCTCTATTGTGTCTGAGGGTGTAGGCCTGCTCTCTCGGTTTAGGCATCCGCAGGATCTTGTATTGCCGCTCTTGAGATACCTTGTGGGGACGTCTATTTCATTCCCACAATCACACCGGCAATGCCAACAAGCGTTTCTTCCTCTCATCTCCTCGAGCAGATAAAGAGCAGTGAGACGGCCAAACCGCTGGCCGGTTAAATCCTCACGCCCATGCTTGCCGCACGTTTGCGTTTTGCCTGCCCGTAGCTCTTTTGCAGTGACAAATACCTCGCGCCCGCAATCGCATCGGCACCGCCACACAATTTTTTTGTTCTTCCGCTGGTCCGTCGGCTCTATGGCAGTCAGCATCCCAAACTTTTGGCCGGTGATATCTACTTTAGCGCCCACACAATCACCTCACAACAAAAGATGGTGGTCAACTTATATTCCCGGAGGTCGCTGTTATCAATAGACAGCACTTTACTTTAATTATAGCATGGCCTCATTGACTCGGTCAATGTTCTACTGCTCTTTCAGCATCTAACGGTTCATATCAGTCATCCCTCCCTCTTGATCTGCCTGTACCAGTTCGCGCAGCCGATCCAGGTCGTACTCGTCGCCCAGGATGTCCTCGATGGCTGTGAGACGTTGATATAGGTCCATATAGCTGGGCCGCTCTTTTTCTTTTGTCCCAGCAGGTGGCGGAATTTTAAATTTTCCGTAGTCACTAATAGTTAACCGTTCCATGTTAATCCTCTTTCAGGCCATGTAGTTTGATCCAATATAGCGTGGCTCTTGCGCTGTCGCGTTCATTTTTTACCTGCTCCAACTCGGCCTCTTGCTCTCGTAGTAGCAAATTTCTTCTGTCCAGTTCTTTTGTCTGCTGAAATACTAAATCTACTTTGCTTTTAAGCTCGGCCCGCAGCTTCTCGTTTTCGCTGCTCATTTCTCCGATTATGTGGCATAGAAACTCGGAAAACTCGTTGAGCTGCTTTTGCATCTCTGCGTTTTCGGCCTGGAGCGTAGAGAGAGCGGTGGTAAGGTCTTGGATCAACTCGTCCTCGATAGATTCTCTTTTACGGCTAAAACTTTTCCCTTTCCTGATCAGCTTCTCAATGTCCGTCCCGCTCTCTGCCTTTGCCCGGTACGCCCCACACGGCCATGTCAGACCGGAACCATTGCGACAGTCATCATATTTGGTACAGCTCTCGCATTTCATCATGTATCTTCCTCCGCTGGCTGCTGGAGCCAGTCAATCATCCCATTGTGTCCAGTGTGGCAATGCGGTTCTGCTTTGCATCCATTGCATGGATGCTCCGAGGAATCACACGACCGGAAATTGCAAAGAAATTTCGCCAGCTCCTCGTCGCTCATGGCCCTGATCCGGTCGGCGTTGGTAGGTTTATCGGCCTTCACTCCATGCGGGCACTTCATACCATCTGGCAAGTGGCACTCGGGCTGCCCGTTGTATTCGCACTCTTCATATCCATAGCATTTAGTCATTATTGTCCTCTTCTCCCTCCGGCGGGCGGCTATATGCAAGCCAATGTCCATAATCATCCGGATCATAATACTCCGGATGTGCCTCACATGAGTATGCAAGTCTGTCTTTCCAATAGCACCACTCACCACGGTTAATTGATGTGTCTACAACCCATATAGGTACACCGTTCATATCTAGCAGTTGTTCCAACGTCAAAAGCTCATTTGGCGTGGATTTCTCCAACATGGAGGCAAACATGGCGTGGTATTCTCTTGCCTCACCATCTTGAAGAGTACATATATGACCCTGCGCCCATTTTCTAGCAAGTTGCAATGCTCGTTTTTTATTCATGGCCATGCTCCTTTTTGGGCGGTGCGGGAAGGGGCATCCAGAAAAGTGTACGCTGTTCGTCCCGAACCAAACCATCCCATTGCCAATGCGGATTTGCGTCAAAACAGAAATATGATGACGTGGTGATAAACCCGGTCATGGTATCTGCATATCCTACGAAAACGAGGACAGGTCGCTCATCCGTAGGTAGCCTCTCCTCAACGCTCACCCACTCGTTCTGTGGGGTGAGGGTGGGAATACTGTCAATATCGTTCTTAAAATCTGCATAAGCCGCTGCCCACGATACAGGAGCTACTCCGGTATTCCACATATTCTGTATTCCCCTGTTGCACAACTCTTGCAGAGCATTTGCGTCAATCGGCCGTATTTCCATTTTTCTTCCTCCCAAATTTACAGAAAAATTCTGAATCGTCAGGGCATGTATGCTTCCACTTATCGCACCAATTTACACATCCATCTTCATGGTGTACGCAATCCTGGCAACACACTATCTCTGGCGGGGTGAGGGTGGGAGCATCCTCGATGCACCCGATCAGCTCTCCATAACTAGACAATCCCTTTCCGACCATCACCGTTCCCACACTGTCCAGCCATTCGTCGATGATGTCAATGGCCTGGTATGCGTCAATCGGTCGTACTGCCATCTTTCAGTGCCTCCCTTCCGAATTATGAAAAACCAATTTCAGAAGGCAGAGGATCAACCATACCCCTGTTGCAATAGGAAAAGAAAAACCGATAGAAAAGCACATTGTAATGAGCTTGATTATTCCAACAACCACAGCCCAACTTAGCACATATCCCAAAACCATTGCAATGATAAAAACCAATCCTTTATTCATCTTTCAGCGCCTCCAATCCATTCCCTCCAAACGGCCTATATTCAATTGGCTCTGGTGTTCTTTCCCAATGCCATCCACAGGATGGACAATCTTTGCAAGGAATTGGCGGGTTTGTGCAAATTACAGTATTCATTAGTACAGCGCCACATTTAGGGCATGTTTCAATAACCATCTTTCAGCGCCCCCCCCCTCTTACCGCTTGTATGTATAGCATCTGCTTTGACAGAATCCAGTTCTTTTTGGAATTGATTTATGGCATCCGCTGCCTCATGGCACATCTGAATCCCTGCAGGGCCACCAGCGGCGTTGCATAGCATGTCTTTTAACTTTTCGAGTTCCATTAGATATCCTCCTCTACTGCCTGTTGGAGCCAACCAAAAATGCACGATACGCAATCCTCCTCACATTCAGGCTTGTGCTCTGCGGAGAAGAAGGTTGATTTTTTACAGGCGGGCTTGAAGTCATTGAACATCAACTCTTTGCAGAACAAGGCCAACTGTTCGTCGCTTGAAGCTCGGATACGGTCGGCATAGGATAGCTTTTGCTCTGGACACGGGCCAAGCACGCAGTAGCTAAAATCAACATCGCTTGAAAACTTCCGGCACTTCCCGTCCGGTTCAAAATAGATACACGGAAAATCTTCGCTCATGTGTCCTCCTCTCCCTCCGGCTAAAACCACCGGTAGTTTAATTCTTCGTTCAACATCGACCAACGGAAAAGCTTGTCATTCGGATAAATCAACCCATCGTCCTCTAGCTGGAAGCGTCGATCAAAATCGTGGACCGTGTGGCCGTCTGACTTGAAGGTAACAGGACTGTCTTCGTCCCATTTCAGCATGAGTTCCCACAACTCCGGGTAGTTTTTGCGCAGGAGCCGAAGTTGGTTCACGCTTTGGTTGTGGCAAAACCAGCAGCCGCCCCGCGTTGCTGTGGTGTAGATTGGGGATAGTAGGTCGTTGTCCTCGCACCATTGACGACAATCGTCCTCTGTCCAACCTATTTTCACCAGCGGCAGTTCCAATTTTCCTGCCCATCTTGCAATTCTTTTTGGTTCGTCCGCTGCGATCCCGGCGTATGTAACTGCACCGTTCCAACCTATGCTTCCACGGAATTTTAGTTTGTTGCACCATGGACCTTTCCGTGAGGGGAATCCGTAAATGTTTGATATCCCCCTATTAAACCAGTTTTCATTCGCGATTCGTTTTTGCAGGTTTTCCGGCGTGACACACTTGTAAAAATTTTTCTCATATGTCCACTTTTCTCCGGATTTTTCGACGAAAATGTGTTCCACCTCAATATCCCACCGCTCCTTGATAATTTTGTCCGCTTTGGCTTTGAACTCTACCATGGGTGGCAGGTCGGCAGGGATGGTATCGGTGGCCCAAACCTCGGCGTGGACGATCCGATCAAGAGGCCAACCAAGTTGTTCTATGGCACCAAGGCAAGCCAAGCTGTCCTTTCCGTAGCTCAAGCTCAGGATGTGTTCAGGCATTCTCTCCCTCCGGCGGGCGGCGGTCATACGGTGCAGGTAACGGCATCCAAGCGATGCACCTACCTTTTTCGCAAAGCTCCTCCACGTTATTCACAAACCACTTTTGGATAATGTCGTAGTAGAATCTGACCACATGGATTCGCTCTGTATTTGGGCTTTTGTAGGTCAGCAGGCAGGGATACAAGTAGCCGATTCCATCCAGTTCGTCCTCGATGTATTGTCGTGCCTCGTCCTCTGGAAGTCTATCCTCCACCGATATCCACTCGTTCGGCGGGGTGAAGGTGGGCAATGTCTGCGCCCACTCTAAGATGGATTCCACACCGTTTAGGAAACGAGGGTCAGCGTTTTTCTCATCACAATGCTCGCTTCCACGTCTGAGCGGATATTTCATAAGTTGGTCTAGGTCAATCTGTCTCGCCATCTTTCTGCACCTCCAGTCCATTCCCTCCAAACGGCCTATATTCAATTGGCTCTGGTGTTCTTTCCCAATGCCATCCACAGGATGGACAATCTTTGCAAGGAATTGGCGGGTTTGTGCAAATTACAGTATTCATTAGTACAGCGCCACATTTAGGGCATGTCTCAACAATCATCTTTCAGCGTCTCCTTCCACTCCAAATATTCGTCCCGATTCTGCTTGTATTCATAGATTAGGCTCTCAGCCTTCAAAATGTTTCTCCATGCGTTGCTTGTCTTTATCCATGCTATCGCCATCCAATAGCCCAGATAGGCAATAAGACCAAGCCCAAGAGCAATAACTACGACTGCTCCAATCCAAAACAGTATTACTTCAAGCATTGTTAATCGCCTCCAATCTCTCCACCACCATCTCCACGGCCTCGTCCGTCATGGGAGCGCCGCACCATTGGCAAAAGCGCATAGCTGGGGGATTGTCAGGGTCGTCAAAATCATCTGGCAGAACAATCTTGCATTTAGAGCACCGCCATCCCCACTCTCTCTCGACACCTTCAAGAGGACTTCCTATTTCCTCATCGTACCATTCCCACTCACCCCTCCACGCCTCCTCGATCCGCTCCAATGTGTGGCTTCTCACGACATTTTTAGCCATGTTCACAAGGCGCTGACTTGCAGGGTCATCGTCATCCGCCTTCTCCAGGCTGACGGGGCGGAGGGCGGAGAGAGCAAAGTTGATTGCTTCGATTTCGTTAGCATTCCAATCTGCATCTACACTACTTATAATATTACGCCTGTATTTTAAAAGTGTAATTGCTTCTTCCCTCGTCATGCTCACAGCTGTCCCTCCTCATTTTGAGAAATCTCACAGGTGATATAAATAGAGACCCTCTCTCCGTCGTGGAGAATAGAGGAGAGGGAATTGAGCACCATCGTCGGATCGAATGGTCCGTCGAAGTGGACGGAAAAGGACCGCATAGACATTGGAGGTACCTTGTCCAATTCCTCTACGTCGGGGCACTCTAACTCTGCAGTTTCTTGCGCAGGGGCTGCTACTTCTTGGACAGATTCTTCCTGGGTGAAAAGTTTCTCGAAGGCTGCTTTTTCCTCGGCAGACATACGACGGCCCACCGAAAAGGGGACATGCAGCCCTTGCTTCTGGCAGAACCTGGATATCGTTGCATAGTGGCATCCAAAAAGTCTGCCCAAATCCGACGCCGTGACATGATATTTCTCCACCATGTTTTGAATGTACATCTCCTGAATATCCCTGGGATATCGTTTGAACTCTGCCCACGGGACAGGACTACTCAATTTGTATTCCATAATTTCACCACACCGCGCTTTCCATTGTCTTTCCGTAAGATGATCGCTGGGGAGGGAACAACGCTTGCTCTTGCTCCCATTCTTTTTGTGTCTGGCACTGCTTACAAGACGCTTGCGCTCCCGAACCTCAGAATCGAAAGCATTCATGGGCGACCTCCTTTCTGATATTAAGAGGAGACCTCTTCCAGCTTCTCTGGATCAAAGGACTCGTAGGTGATCGTGACCTGTGCGGGGCAGAACTGCGCCTTCCCGCCCATGAAATAGGCATCCCATAGGTCGTCCCGATTTTCTCCTTCTCCGTGGAGGCAGAAGAGGACGTTGGGAAATTGACGGGACAGATCGCGCATATCCACTTCGTAGTCATACCACTTGGCGTTGCCGTACCACTCGGTACCCAAGAAATCTGTGAACACATACCAACCATTCACTATTTTGTTGATTTCTTCGCATCTCTTTTTAGGTACGTCGGCTGGCACGGTTAATGTGTAATCGGTGTAGTATCCCATAGAGATTCTCCTTTCCATGTTTAGACAGCAAAAAATCCCTCCTGTCGTAGGATGGAAATGTGGAACCTTATTCCTTGGAGTTGCCCGCCTCCTGCAGCAAGGACACCGTTGCGTTTGGTAATTCCAATCACTGCTTCATCGTGTCCCCTTTCGCCTAAGCTACTCGGGTTTGTGTAACACTCCACAGCATTCAGGGGTGCAACGATTCCCCTAAGCCGCAGCTCTTGCTTGTGACGCTGCGTACTTCATAAGATTCAGCGCTGCATTGTAGTCCCGATCGATCACCAAACCACAATGCGGGCAAACATAGGTGCGATCACTGAGCTTCAGATCCTCCTTGATTTCTCCACAGCAAGAACATGTCTTGCTACTTGGATAGAATCTGTCTACCTTGACTAGCTCAATTCCGTTCCACGCGCACTTATATTCCATCTGACGGAGAAACTCACCAAGGCACTGCTCCTGAATCGCCTTGCTTAAATGGTGGTTCTTCATCATACCAGTTACATTCAGGTCTTCTACACATACAACCATTGGTAACATTGAGACCAGTTTATGTGTGATCTGAT
>OGWZ01001374.1_pt1 | contig 22916 bp, 16 predicted proteins | sample 1576141 | NCBI WGS metagenome assembly OGWZ01 (sample SAMEA3541512, study PRJEB24748) | human gut metagenome | biome: human gut; feature: human-associated habitat; material: faeces | place: China | collected 2012
GTCATCTCTAAGTCTTTGTTTACCGCCTCTTCAAGTCTCTTAGTATGTCTGCCATTCTCGGCTAAAAACTCCATTTGCTCAGTAGCATATTTGTCACAGTACTTACACTTGAAGGTTCTATAGGTGATATGAAGAAAGAACTTAAGATTGAGGATGGTAGAGTCTATAGCGACTCTTTCTCTGTATTCATGTACTACAACATCGTGTCCATGACAGTGAGGGCACTCAGGGAATTTACTGGTTGATTCTATATGGGCGTGATACTCTTTTTTCTCGTCATTAATAACTACTTTTCTTGCTTTAAAGCCCTTAAAGAAAAATTCAGTGAAAGACTTCTCAAAATTATCTATAATGACATCCATGGCCGTTCCTCGTTGATTGATGTTTTTTTTTTGGTTAATTCAATCTTAAACGAGAACGGCCTTTTTGTTTAGATGGTCACACAAGATTTCACAAAAAAACTCACTTTTTTCATTGGATTTTTTAAGTGACCACAGAGATCCGTTAGAACCAATTAAAGAGGGTAGCCTTAGGCTACCCTCAGAAATCTTGATTAAGACGTTAAATTATAACGGCTTGATCTGCTCCATGGACTTGATGAGCTCTAAGACCTTGTTGGAGTAACCGATCTCGTTGTCGTACCAAGAAACTAACTTGACGAACTTGTCATTTAAAGCAATACCAGCCTTCTCGTCGAAGATGGAGGTGTGGGTGTTGCCTAAGAAGTCAGAAGAAACAACAGCCTCGTCGGTGTAGTCCATAATGCCCTTCATAGGACCAGCAACAGCGGCCTTAACAGCGTCGCAGATGTCCTGGTAAGAAGCGCCCTTCTTTAAGGTGCAGGTTAAGTCAACAACAGAAACGTCTAAGGTCGGAACGCGGATAGACATACCGGTTAATAAGCCGTTTAAGGAAGGAATTACCTTACCAACAGCCTTAGCAGCACCAGTGGAGGAAGGGATGATGTTGCCAGCAGCGCCACGGCCACCACGCCAATCCTTTAAGGACGGGCCGTCAACGGTACGCTGAGTAGCGGTGGTGGAGTGAACAGTGGTCATTAAGCCCTGCTCGATGCCGAACTCGTCGTTGATAACCTTAGCTAAAGGAGCTAAGCAGTTGGTGGTGCAGGAAGCGTTGGAAACGATGTCCTGGCCAGCATAGGTATTGTTGTTAACACCCATTACGAACATCGGGGTGGAGTCCTTAGAAGGAGCGGACATAACAACACGCTTAGCACCAGCCTGGATGTGCTTACGGGCTAACTCATCGGTTAAGAAGAAGCCGGTGGACTCAACTACGTAGTCAGCACCAATGTCGCCCCACTTGAGGTTAGCAGGATCACGCTCAGCGGTGATGCGGATCTCGTTGCCGTTAACAACTAAATTGCCATCCTTAACCTCAACGCTGCCGTTGAAAATGCCGTGCATGGTGTCGTACTTTAACATGTAAGCCATGTAGTCAGGCGGTAACAGGTCGTTGATGCCTACTACCTGAATGCCCAGCTCAGGACGAGCGATAGAAGCGCGGAATACGAAACGACCGATACGGCCAAAGCCGTTAATACCAACTTTAATAGTCATAGTTTATGTCACCCGTAGTGTAACAATTGAAAGAAAATTAACAGTGAATAAGATACTCTGTTTCACGTTTTTGTCAAGATCCAGAGCCTTTTTTGAAAACTTTTTTCTTTATATTAATTCTCATTTAGAGCTTCAGAAAAAAATCTCTAATCAAAGCTAAGCTCTTGTATGTTCTAATTTTAACCTGAGTGAAAGTGATTTTTATTAAAATTTAATTATTTTTATGTAAAAAATTTTGCGCAAAAAATTTTTTTGCAAGATCCAAAATTGTGAGACAGCCTCAACTTTAATTTGAAAAAAATCGCACAATTTAAATAAATTTTCTCTGACTCTTTTCCGCACCTTTGTGCCTAGGATCCTAAACTCAATATTTCTTCATCCTTAATCCTTATAAAAATTTTTTCAAAAGTATTTTTAGTTAAATCTTGTGTACAAGCTTATATTTCAATGACTTATTGCAAAATTTTGAAAAAAGTTGCATGAAAAAATACGATGAATATCAAATCCGTCGCTCTTTATCACTTTTTTAGTTGCGATTTACAGTAAAATAATAGAGTTGCAGATACATTCCGCATAATAATTTTGTTTGTTTAATTTTTCTATGTAGCTTTCCAGGAGAGAAGAGCATGATTGATATTCAGGCACTAGCCGATCAATGCGGGATTGCACGTGAATATTATGATGTTACAGGTAAGACTGTTGTTATAGGAGAGGAAGCACGCGCACAGGCATTATCTTTGCTTGGCTATCCTCTCGATGATGAACAGGCTCTTGCAAAGAAACTTAGCTTAGAAGAGGCTGAGCCTTATGAGAATATGCTCGATTACGTCACCGTATGGCGTGATGGCGACAAGCCCTTTATCTATTTAAGAACTCGCGCCGATCTTGATGAGAAGGCCTCAGTTTGTTGGATTTTAGAGACTGAGGACGGTAAGCGCTATACCGATACCTTACCTTTAGAAGAGATCGAAATTGCTGATTATAAGACCGTAGGTGGGGTTGAATACGATATTAGACGCCTTATTTTAGATGAAGATCTACCCTATGGTTATCACCGTTTCAGCTTTACTCTGACTGCCTCCTATGGCATTTACCACTCTATTGTTATGTCCCTCATCAGAGCTCCGCTTAAGGCCTATGAGGTTAAAGAATTTGCCGAGGGTAAAAAGGTCTGGGGTGTCAGTGTACAGTTATATGCCGTACGTTCCCGTCATAATTGGGGCGTAGGCGACTTTGGCGATTTAAAGCTATTATTACGTCAAGTATCCCGTCAGGGTGGCCATTTTGTAGGTTTAAACCCCTTACATGCAGGCTATCCGGCTAATCCCGACCCTTATTCTGTAAGCCCGTATTCACCTTCATCTCGAAATTGGCTCAATGTTATCTATATTAGCGTTGAGGATATTCCTGAGTATTCAGAATGTCGTGAGGCTTATGAATTCGTTAATTCTAAGGCTTTCCAACAGGAACTTAAGGCCCTAAGACAGCGTGAATATGTCGATTATCACGGTGTTTTAGATTTAAAACTTAAAGTTATCCGTAAGATTTTCGATAAGCAGCGTATTGACGATAAGCGCACCATTCGTGGGCGTGAATTTTTAAAATTTATCGAAGAGGGTGGTCAGAATTTATTGGATATGGCCACTTTTGATGCACTGCAAGCTAGCTATTATGCCGAGGGCGTAGATGCCGGCGGTTGGCAGGCTTTCAGACGTGAGCATCAATCATCACTGTCACCTTTTGTTGAGAATTGGCGCAATGAGCATAGTCGCGAGATCCGCTTCTATTGCTATTTACAGTTCTTAGCAAAAGAACAATTACATGAAGCTTATAAGGTCGCCTTTGAAGAGCAGATGCTTATAGGTTCCTATCGCGATTTAGCTGTAGGTGTAGCTTCAGGTAGCTGTGATGTCTGGTCAGATCATGACAATCTTTACTGTAAAGAGGCTTCCATCGGCGCTCCTCCTGATCCCTTAGGTCCTTTAGGTCAGGTATGGGGCTTAGCTCCGATGTCGCCTAAGGCTTTAGAGAAGGCTGCTTATAAGCCCTTTATCAATCTCTATCGCCGCAATATGACCGACTGTGGTGCTTTACGCATCGATCATGCCGCCGGTTTAAATCGCTTCTGGTGGACTCGTCAGGGCCAGACTGCCGATAAGGGTGCTTATGTAGCATCAAAGATGCACGATCTCTTAGGTATTATTGCTTTAGAGTCAGTGCGACATAAATGTGTCATCATCGCCGAGGATTTAGGTACCATTCCGCAGGAATTGCGCGATGCGCTTAAGGAATTAGGTGCTTATTCTTATAAGCTCTTCTTTGGCGAAAGAGCTTCAGATGGTGGCTTTATCGATACTAAGCTTTATCCCCCGCATGCCATGTCAGCCTTAACTACCCATGATATGGCCACGATTAAAGGCTGGTGGCAGGGAGATGATTTAACCTTAGGAGTACGTTTAGGCGTTTACACTAAGGAGGAAGCAGAGCGCTTAAATATTGACAGACAGGATGCTAAACAGCGCATTTTAGACAGTATGCATGGTTTAGGCTCAGTTGGTGAGGAATTAGGCTATAAAGTTGAAGATGTTCCTTATTCTCAGGAGCTAGTCACCAGTATGCAGGTACATATGTGTCGCGGATCTTGCACCCTTTATAGTACTCAGCTAGAAGATTGGATTGGCGTTGAAAAACCGGTCAATGTTCCGGGCACTTATCGCGAATATCCAAACTGGAAGCGCAAGCTTACAGCTGATTTAGAAGATATTTTTAATAACGATTATGTTTTGAAGCTTTGCAAAGCCATGACAGAGGCTCGCAAATAAAGAGGAGAAAACAAGCAATGATAATTGATGATCTCAATAACGCACGAGTAGGCAAGCCGTTTGAGACCTTAGGCTTACAGCCTTTGGAGAAAGGCTATATTCTGCGTGCCTGGTTACCTGGTGCTCGCAGCGTTGAGGTTTTATCCTTAAAGGATTCAAGCCATATCTGCAATTTAAACTGCGTAAGTCAGGATGGTTTATTTGAGGCTGTACTTGCCGATTGCACCGCTCCTTTCCACTATAAGTTCAAGGTTGAATACAACGACACTGTAACTGAGGTTGTCGATCCTTATCAGTTCCGTGATGAGGCCTTCTATGGTTTAAGCACCATGAATGAGGACCCGGCTAATATCTATAAGACCTTAGGTGCTCAGCTTATTGAAGTTGAGATCGATGGTGTTTTAGTCAAGGGTACTAAGTTTGCCGTTTATGCTCCATCTGCAACTGCAGTCAGCGTCATCGGTGATTTCAACTTCTGGGATGGTCGTCGTCACCCGATGGCTCGCTCCCTGATGGGTCACTGGGTCTTATTTGTTCCGGGCTTAACTGCAGGTCAGCGCTATAAGTATGAGATTAAGGATCCTAACGGTAACCGTCTGCCGCATAAGGCTGATCCGGTGGGCTTCTTCCACGAGCAGTACCCGTCCTTCGCCTCTATCATTTCCGATCAGAGCACCTATTCTTGGCACGATGATGAGTGGCGTAAGTCTCAGTACAATAATAAGCTCGAGCAGCCGATCTCCATCTATGAGGTTCACTTAGGTAGCTGGAAGCACAATGAAAACGGCAAGAGCTTAAATTACCGTGAGCTTGCTGTAGAGTTAGTTAATTACTGTAAGGAAATGGGTTATACCCACGTTGAGCTCTTACCTATCATGGAGCACCCGTTCTCTGGCTCTTGGGGTTATCAGCCCACTGGTCTCTTTGCTCCGACCTCACGCTTTGGTAGCATCGATGATTTCAAGTTCTTTGTCGATAGCTTCCATCAGGCCGGTTTAGGCGTTATTTTAGATTGGGTTCCGGCTCACTTCCCGACCGATGCTTTCGGTTTAGCTCGCTTTGACGGTACCTGCGTCTATGAGTATGAGGATCCGCGTCGTGGCTGGCATCCGGATTGGAATTCCTTAATCTATGATTTCGGTCGTGACACTGTTCGTCGCTTCCTCATCGCTTCGGCCTTAATTTGGCTCGATCTCTTCCACATCGATGGTCTGCGTGTTGATGCTGTAGCTTCCATGCTCTATTGGGACTACTCTCGTAAGGAAGGTGAGTGGATCCCGAACGTTGATGGCGGCAATATCAATTATGAGGCTGTCAGCTTCTTAAAGTGGTTCAATGAAGAGGTTTACAAGAAGTATCCTAACGCTATGACCATCGCCGAAGAGTCTACCGCCTTTAAGGGTGTTTCTCGCCCGACCTTCACCGGTGGCTTAGGCTTTGGCTTTAAGTGGAATATGGGTTGGATGCACGATTCCTTAGACTATATTTCCACCGATCCGTTCTTCCGTAAGTATCATCATGGCGAGATGTCCTTCTCTATGATCTATGCTTATAACGAGAACTTCATCTTATCTATCTCTCATGATGAGGTTACCCACGGTAAGCATTCCTTACTCTACAAGATGCCAGGCGATGAGTGGCAACAGGCCGCAAACCTCAGAGCTTACTTAGGCTTCCAGTATGCCCACCCAGGTAAGAAACTCAACTTCATGGGATCTGAATTTGGTCAAGGCTCGGAGTGGAATAACGATGCTCAGCTGGATTGGTGGTTGCTGAAGTACAGCAAGCATCAGGGCATTCAAAAGATGGTTAAGGATCTTAACGCTCTGTATAAGTCTGAAAGAGCTTTATGGGCAAATGATTATGATCCGTCCTGCTTTAGCTGGTTAGATGTCAGCGATGCTGAGCACAGCATCTTTGCGATGTTACGTACCACTAAGGAAGGTGATGACTTCATGGCCATCTCTAACTTCACTCCAGTTCCTTATATCGCCTATCGTTTAGGTGTACCGAAGCCGGGTACTTATGAGGTAATCTTTGACTCTGACAGCAAGGAATACTGGGGTAGCGGTTATGGCACTGGTATGGACAAGATTGTCGCTTCTAATATCTCTTGGCAAAATCAGTACCACTCTATCGTCTTAGATCTGCCGCCTTTAGCTACTGTCTTTGTAAGACGAGTTAAGGATGCCTCTGAGGAGCAAAAGCCTGAGGTAGTTGAGGCTAAGATTGTCGAGACTGTAGTTGAGGTCAAGGAGCCTGAGGTTAAGGCCGAAGTTAAGGCTGAGGCTCAGGAGACAGAGGTTAAGGCTGAAGTTAAGACTGAGGCTAAGCCTAAGCTTACCCGTAAGTGCGCTCCGCGTGCTAAGGGTGCTACTAAGAAACCGGCCACTCGTCGTACTCGTACCACTAAGGCTAAATAAATAATCATGATTAGTTAATAAGGAGCTCACTATGGGAGTGTTACCACCGAGATGTAAAGATTTACGTAATATTCGTTTAGGTGCCACTCCCGTTGATTGTGGCTGCCACTTTGCTGTCTGGGCTCCTTATGCTAAAAAGGTTATTGTGCATATCTTTAATGAGTATGATGAGGAGATCTCATCCTTAGTTATGGATGAGCGCCGTGGGGGTGTCTGGTTTGGTTTTGGTAAAGGCCTGCCCCCGGGTACTCGTTATGCTTTAGAAACCCAAGGTGAGGATAATCCCTCCTTGGGTTTTCATTTCAAATCAGGACGACTCTTAGTCGATCCTCATACCCATATTCTGTCTAAGCCGTTTGTGTATGATGACCATCTCTATCACCACGACTCAGCAAAATTTATTCCTAAATGTATAGTTCATAATGATGATGACGATTTTGATTGGGAAGGCGTAGAAAAGCCCTATATTGATAGAAGTCGCGTCATCCTCTATGAGGCTAATGTTAAAGGCCTAACGCAATTAAATACCGCCATCCCAGAGGAGTATCGCGGTAAATATTTAGGTCTAGCTACGCCTGAGCTTATCTCCCATTTACAAAAATTAGGCATTACCGCCCTACAGCTAAATCCAGTAGCGGCAAGCATGAGTGAGCCTTTTTTAGTAGAGAGAGGGCTGTCTAATTATTGGGGATATAATCCTATCTGCTTTATGTGTCCCGATCCGCGTTTTGCCGTTAAGCCAGAAAAGGTGCTCGATGAATTTCGTACCATGGTGAAAACTCTGCATCGGCATAATATTGCGGTAATTTTGGATGTAGTTTTTAACCATACCGCCGAAGCGGGCCTAGGTGGTCCTGTTGTCTGCTATAAAGGCCTTGATAATATGAATTATTATGCCTTTGGCAAAAAGGACAATGGTGAGGTCAATTACGACGATTATTGTAATTACACCGGTTGCGGTAATACCTTCAGTGCAGATAATCCCTGCGGTTTGGATATTGTCATCGACAGCATGCGCTGGTGGCTCAATTATATGCATGTAGATGGTTTCCGCTTTGATCTAGGCGTGACTGTTTTCAGAGAATCTCACGGTAGTGAATTTTTAAGTTTCAATCGCCACTCGGCTTTTGCTAAGACCTGTTTTTGCTTAGATGAATTTGCCTCAGCGATCTTAATTGCTGAGCCTTGGGATTTAGGCCCTGATGGTTATCGCTTAGGCCAATTTCCCTATGGCTGGAGCGAGCAAAACGATCGCTTCCGCGATGTTGTCAGACGCTTTTGGCGTGGTGATAAGGGGCTTATCGGTGAATTTGCCACGCGTTTATTAGGCTCTCGCGATATCTTCCCTAAGGGGAGACGCTCAATCAATGCTAGCGTTAATTTTATAACCTACCATGACGGTATGACCTTAGAGGATTTAGTGTCCTATTCCCATAAGCATAATGAGGCTAATGGTGAGGATAATCGCGATGGTACTGACAGCAATTTCTCCTGCAATTATGGCGTCGAAGGTCCTACTGATAATCAGGCGATCTTAGCTAGAAGAGCACAGGTTAAGCGCAATATGATGGCGACTATGCTCATGGCTCAGGGTATGCCACATATGCTTGCAGGCGATGAATTTTCCCATACGCAAGGTGGCAATAATAATGCTTATTGTCAGGACAATGAAATTAGTTGGATTAAGTGGGATTACAGCCCTGAAAATCAAGATTTCATCAACTTTATCAGCAATGTCACGCATCTGCGTAAAAATTCAGAAATCCTCTCGGAGTTAAATTTAGAGGATGATCCGTTCTTAATGCGGCAAACGCAATATCAGGCCCATTGGTACTGTGCTAATGGCAAGCATATGCAGATTGAAAATTGGAATGATCCCAATCAAAACGTCGTGATGCTGACCGTCGGCAGTCAAAATTTAGCCTCAGGTGAGCAATGGGTATTTCTCTTCAATCAATCTGACAATGATGTCTTCTTTACCATCCCTGAGCCTCCGGTAGGCAAGATGTGGTCAGCCGTTATCGATACTAGTGAGCGCGATGGTATACCAAGACGCTTTAGCGATGATAGGCATTTGACTAATGTCTGTGCGGCCCATGCTTTGAAGGTCATACTCATGGTCAATAAAACGCAACAGATTATTGAGAAATTCTTAAATCGATAAAAGAAAAAAAGCTCTGATAATTCAGAGCTTTTTTATAAATGAAGATGCCTCTATCTTGAAGGAGGTGTCTTGAAAATTCAAGGATAGTATAGATAAAAAGCCACAACTCTTTTTATCACTAGGGTTCTCAGGCTCCTAGCTACCATCTGGCATCTTGGCGCTTCCATGTGAAGCTTGTCTAATTATAATACAACTTTGTTTATAAAATCATATATTTTTCAATAAGTAACAAAAATAAAAAAAATCCATACTTTTTCAAACCATCATTAAAAGCCTTTCTTAGGTAGCTGTGACAATAATGCATACAAAAAGCTTTTTTATTGTTGAGATGAAAACTGCAAAGGGAGGAAAGTTTGAATGCAGTAGACATGAGTGGGGAACGGGAGAATTTGCTAAAAAAAGCCTGTCTTAAATTAAGACAGGCCAAATTTAAAGAGAAGCTTTAAGCTAATTACTTAACTAAGTAACCACCATCAACCGGGATGATAGCGCCACCTAAGTAGTCAGAAGCATGAGAGCTTAAGAAGATGACAGCGCCCTTCATATCATCGCCAGTACCCCAGCGGTGAGCCGGAATACGCTCGGTGATCTGCTGATAACGCGGGTTGGTCTTATCGAGTAAAGCGGCATTCATCTCAGTGGCCATGTAGCCAGGAGCGATGGAGTTGACGTTAATACCACGGGCAATCCAATCGTTAGATAATTCCTTAGTTAACTGAGTTACACCGCCCTTAGCTGCAGTGTAGGCCGGAACAGTTTGACCACCGAACCAAGAAACCATGGAGGCGATGGTGACGATCTTGCCATAACCCTTCTTTAACATGACGTTAGCAGCCTTCTGGCAGAGGAAGAAGACGGAGTTGAGGTTGACCTCGATAACCTCGTTCCACTCGTTCTCCGGGAAGACTTCGGCGCTGTGACGGCGCTGAATACCGTGAGCGGTAACTAAGATGTCCAGATCGTTGCCTAAAGCTTCCATGCAGTCGTCAAAGCACTTGAAGGTATTTTCACGGACGCTGAGGTTAGCCTTAACACCGTGGCACTTAAAGCCGCGATCGCAAAATTCCTTAACCACGTCATAAACCTTGTCGGAAGTACCAACGATGCAGACCTCAGCACCAGCTTCCATTAAGCCTTCGGCCATACCATAACCTAAGCCTCTAGTACCACCGGTAACGATGGCCTTTTTACCTTGAATGTCGAATAAATTAGTCATTTTTGAATCTCCAATTTTTCAAGTTTTTTATCTATTTACATTAAATCTGCAAGACAGGTTGATAACCATGGTACGTAGGCAAAGAGCACTGCGCAGGCAATTTCAACCATGACGAATGGTAAAACCTGTTTTGATACAGCGGATACAGGCTGTTTGGAAATACCGCAGCTTACGAATAAGGTGGTACCAAACGGCGGGGTTGCTTGACCTAAGGCCAAGAGGAAGACGAATACTAAGCCAAAGTGAACCGGATCGACACCAAATTGCAGGGCAATTGGAGCTAAGATCGGGCCTAAGATTAAGTTAGTAGCACCGACTTCTAAGAACATACCGCAGATGAGGAGTAAGACCACAATGAGAGCCATGAAGACTGCAGAGTTAGAAGCAACTGCCATGAAGGCCTCAGTGACGAATATCGGTACTCTATAGTAAGTTAAGAGATAGCCGAAGATCTGAGCGGTTACTACTAAGAACATGATATTTGCAGTAGTGACAGAGGAGTCCTGAATAATGGTCCAGTAGCTCTTGCCAGATAATTCGCGATAGATGCAGAAGCAGACTAAGAAACCATAGAAGACAGCGACTACAGCAGACTCAGTCGGGGTGAAGATACCTGAGTAAATACCACCTAAGATGACGATCGGCATTAACAGGGCCCAAACAGCGCTCTTGAAGGACTTTAAGAAGCGCATGAAGGAGAAGCCGCTCTCACGCGGGAAGTTTTCCTTACGAGCTTTAACATAAGCCCAGACGCATAAGGCTATACCGCAAACGATACCTGGGATGATACCAGCCATGAGCAGCTTAGCTACAGAGGTATTGGTAATATTACCGTAGATAACGAAGACGGTAGACGGCGGAATAACGATACCTAAGGTACCACCGATAGCCTGAACGGCTGCAGAGTAAGACTTAGGATAGCCACGCTTTACCATCTCAGGGTACATAAGGCCACCGATAGCGGCAGTGGTAGCTACAGAAGAGCCAGAAATTGCAGCAAAGAAGGTGCAAGCAACTAAGGACACTAAGGAAATACCACCTGAAATCCAGCCTACGAGAGTATCGGCAAAGGCGACTAAGCGCTTTGACAGACCACCTTTGGCCATGATATCACCAGCTAAGAAGAAGGCCGGCAGTGCGAGCATCGAGAAGTTATTGCAGCCTGCAAACATCTTCTGGGTGATAAGGGATAAAGATAAGTTCGGATCAACACCTAAGGCGATGATGATAGAACCGCCTAAAGCCCAGGTGATAGGCATACCAATGGCCATCATGACCACCAGTGACAATAGCATTAAGATTGCAGCGATATCCATAGTTTAAGCCTCGCTCTTAGTATCAAAGTCAGCTTTTAAAGCATCGTAAAGTTCAAAAATAGCGGCCACAGCTGAGAGCAGGAAGCCAATACCGATAATTGAGTACATGATCTGCATGGACATACCTAAAGCCGGGGAGCTTTGGAACTGTGATACGTCGATCATGCCGAAGGAACTGTAGAAGAAGATTACAGTGATAGCTACAGTTAAGGCATTACGTAAAACGGTTAAAGCCTTAAGCGAAGAGCCCTTCAGATAATTATCGATAATGTCGATACGCACGAGCTGTTTACTGGTGATCGCTAAATTTAAGCCTAATAAGGTTAAGGCTACATAGAGATAACGTGAAACCTCTTCAGACCAAGGAATGGAGTAGAAGATTAAATAACGGGTGGAGGTCTGCGCAAAGATGACCACCATCATCGCAATCATGCACAGGGCAATAATAGCCTTAGAGACTGACTGCACGGTATTAAAAATTTGTCTTAAGCTTTCCATAACTCACCTCTTAGTCAGCTAATGCGGCAACGCGATCTAACAGAGTCTTAAAGGCAGCACCGTATTTTTCACGTACCGGAGCTGATTTCTCGATAAAGCCCTGCTTATCAGGATAGGTAACAACCATGCCCTTGCTCTCTAAGGTGACGATAGCTTCCTTATCCATTTGGCGAGATAAGGTACGCTCATCAACCTCGGCTTTGCGCATGCATTCGTCAAGTAAGGCCTGATCTTCTTTAGAGAGGCGATCCCAAATCTTCGGAGAGAAGAGGATATAGACGGTGGAGTAGCAGTGCTCGGAGACGGCCATGTGCTTATTAACCTCAACTACGTTGTTCTTATCGATAACCGTAGCCGGGTTTTCCTGACCGTCGATAGCGCCTTGCTGCATACCGGTATAGGCATCAGACCAAGACATAGGTACAGGATCGGCACCTAAAGCCATCCATAATTCCTGATGGATCTTGTTTTCCATAACGCGGATACGTAAGCCGGCAACATCATCGACGCTGTTGACATCGCGTACTGAGTTAGTGAGGTTACGGAAGCCGGATTCCCAAATGGAGAAACCGCGTAATCTTACAGCTTCTAATTGCTTTAAATATTCCTTACCGATATCACCTAAGAAAACACGATCAGCGTGCTGAGCTGAGGTAATGGTATACGGTAAGTCGAAAGCGGCAAGCTCGGGTACGAAGTTGATGAGTACGGACTGATTGACAACAGCCATATCTAAGTCACCCATCTGCACACTTTCGATATTTTCACGCTCAGAGCCTAACTGACCGTTGTGGAAGGTCAGAACAGTGATGCGACCGTTACTCTTTTCATGGACTTCCTGAGCAAATTTGTCCATGGAAATACCGATAGCACCATTAGCAGCTGAAGCCTGAGCTAAACGCAGGGTAATACCCTGTGAATTATTGTCACCACAGCCTGAGAGCATGGTGACAGAGCACAAGGCTAGAGCTCCACATAAAAGTTTAAGTTTCATAATAAAGACACCTCATGTTTGCTTACAAAGCTTTTACGGCAGGACTAAACCACCATCGCGGTTGCGGGTCATAGTCCAAGTAGTAACCTCGTCGTGATTTGGATACTTAGCTGCAGCCTTCTCATTGAGCTCAATACCTAAACCCGGGCGATCGTTAGCATAGACATAACCATCGCGGAACTCAGGTAAGCCATCGAAGACCTCTAATAAAGCACCCTCAGGGCCAGAGAGCTCCTGAATTACAAAGTTAGGCGGACGAATACCAGACCACTCCTGAACACCGAAATTAGGTACGGCCATGTCGATATGGATATTAGCGGCATGGGCTAAAGGAGACATATCACCAGGGCCATGCCAGGCAGTACGTACACCAAATTGCTCAGCGAAAACAGCGAGCTTATAGGCCGGGGTAATACCACCAATCTGAGTGATATGAACACGGATGAAGTCGATAAGACGCTGTACGATGAGCTCGCGATACTGAGCTTCATTGTTAAAGAGCTCACCCTCGGCAATCGGAGTTGAGGTCAGAGCGCGCATATTCTTGAAGTATTCAGTTTGATTGAGCGGGAGCGGATCTTCTAAGAAGAATAAGCGGCATGGCTCTAAGGCACGAGCTAATTCAATGGCCTCAGAAGGGGCGATACGCTCGTGAACATCGTGAACTAAATCGATGTCAAAGCCGATCTTAGCGCGCAGATCCTCAAATAATTTAACGGTCTTGCGGATGTATTCGCGAGAATTTAAATAGATACCGTCATAGCTACCACAAGGAGCACTCTTAGGGGCTTTGAGATCTAAGCCACCGCCATAACCGCCTGACTGTACGCGTAGGTGTTTGACACCGAGATCCTTGTAATAGGCGATCTGATCGGCAATCTCTTCGACATTAGCACCGTCGACATGACGATAAACCGGAACGCCCTTGCGATAAGCACCGCCAAAGAGCTGATAGACCGGCATATTTGCCATCTTACCCTTGATATCCCACAGGGCAATATCGATACCGGCAATAGCATTGTTCTCAACGCCACCATTGCGCCAATAGGCATTTTGATGCATGAGTTGCCATAATTCATTGATATTCTCAACATCACGGCCGATGAGTAAGGGGCGTAAATACTCGAGAATATAGGTAGTAACAGCCTTGTAACGATAAGCGAAGGTGGCACAGCCTAAACCATAGAGGCCATCCTCAGAGGTTAAAACCTTAACTACGGTGAGGTTGATGCCTTCAGGAGCGGTATTGATGACTTGTACGTCAGTAATTTTTACGCTCATTTAAATCTCCATGCTTTTTATAAAAAAAGTTGTATCTAAAAATCGTTTTAAATTAATACAAGTTGATAGTTGTCTGACAAGTTGTATGAAGACAAAAGGTCAGGTTAAAAAATCTTTAAGCTTAAATTTAGTGATCGCTTAATTCCTCAATGGCATGCTTTAAATGGCGTTCCATAACATGGGAGGCCTTCTTAGCATCCTTTTCCTCCATGGCCTTGATGATCTTAGCGTGAAAGCTCAGGCCATCCTTAAAACCAAAGAGGGAGTTAATCTGTTGATGACTTTTTTGGGTATTTTCAAAAATGAAATTTAAAGTATCGCCAAATAATTCGTTGCCAGAGGCAAAACCGATGGTGCGGTGAAAATCGAGATCGGCCTTAATGAAAACTTCAGGATTCTCGATGCTCTTTTTCATAATGCTGTGATAAGCGCGCAGTTTTTCAAGTAAGGAGCCGTCAGTATCAGCTTCACAGGCTAAACGGGTAGCCTCAGGCTCAATGAGCAATCTGAATTTTAAAACCTTGCTGATATCGGCATAATCGTGCTCGCGCAGGGCATTGACATTACCCATACGCTCATCGATCTTGTCAGAGATAAGAAAACAACCACGGCCTTGTTCTGGTTTTAATAAACCTAAGGTGACAAATTGGGCGATAGCTAAACGTAAAGAAGCACGACTGACACCGAGCTTTTGTGAGAGCACAGTTTCAGAGGGGATCTTCTCACCTACAATCCAGCTACCGCTTTTAATGCAGTCCTTCATATAATCGATGATCTGCGTGGTAACTGAGGTACGTTTAATCGCAACCATTGTATAAAACCCATGTTAGTTGTCTGACAAGTTCATTTGTTTATAAGTATAGATATTTATAAAAATAAAAGCGTGATATAAATCACATAATAGATTGATGGTTGAAAATACAAGTGAATCCAGATCACATTTTTTTAGAAAAAACTAAAAAATATATAAAAGTAAAATGGCTTGTATAAGCCAAAAACACAAATAATCTTGTATACAAGCTATACAAGTAATGCAGGCGGGGAATATAAAAAGGTCGTATATCTGAAATGTCAGTATACGACCTTAAGGTAGTTTAATCGAGCTTAATTTCTACAGGGGAAATTGCCATAATCGTTGAATTATCAACTTTTTCCTGATTTTTTAAGCTTAGATTTAATAGGGCTTTAGTAATCTCATGAGGCAAGTAAATGCTAATTTTGCTAAAGAAGATATTTTGTAAAAAGCCTAGGTTCTTCTCTTGTGACGGTACGAGATTTTCAAGCGGGAGCTTTAAAGCTGTGATCTCACATAGAAGCTCATAAGCTTTATCTTTATCACCTATAGCATCGATAAGACCTAAAGCTTTAGCATCATTTGCCATAAAGACCTTGCCTTCGGCAAATTCTTTATAGTTTTGCGCTTTAAGATGAGGGCGATTTTCAGTGACAAGTTTGAGGAATTTGTCATAGATACCTTCAATGGTGAGCTTATTTAAAGCTTTTTCCGTTGCGCTCATGGGCTTGGCAATATTGTAATTAGCCGTTTCATGTGTGACGACGCCATCTTGGGTGACACCATAATCATTAAGAAGCTTATCAAAGCCAAAGCTCATGCCAAAGACACCGATGGAACCTGTAAGGCTAGTACTAGTGGCGACAATCTTATCGGCGTTAGCGGCAATCCAATAAGCACCTGAGGCTCCGGTACCATTAAAGGAGACGACTACTTTTTTGCCTGAGGCTTTAAGGCGTTTTAGCGCACGAGCAATTTTTTCAGAGCCGCTGACACTGCCACCACCTGAATTGATATAGAAAAGTACGCCTTTAACGCTATCATCAAGGGCAATCTTATCTAAGATAGGCACTAAGTTCTTAGGACTAAAATCACTGACATATTGGGAATTATCCGTAATTTCACCTAAGCCATAGATGCAGACAAATTTGTCATGTTCAGTTTTAGCTGTGCTCTTTTGATCATAGAAGGGCAGATAATCCTCATAAGCTATGCTCTTTGGAGTATAGAGAGTTTTCTCTTTAAGGCCAAAGTCCTTAGCTAATTGTGCTTGTAGCTCTTCAAAGCTTGCGATCTTATCGCAAAGCTTTAAATTTAAAGCTAAAGTTGCCTGATTGCCATTATGAGAGGCAATGCTGTCTATATAACGCTGAGGATTAGCTATGAGTTTATTGACAATACTCAAAGCACCAGGACGCTTATTGATAAGTTTTAAATACTCATCCCAGATACCATTGGCAATCTTTTGATATTCCTGCTTGACCCCCGCGGACATATCATTGCGGATAAAGGGCTCAACGGCGGATTTAAATTCACCGGCTCTGAAGATATAGGGGGTGATCTTAAAGCGATCTAAGAGGGCCTTATAGTAAAGGGTATTGAGACCTATACCTTTAAAGTTTAAGGAGCCTAAGGGATCGAGCACAATTTCATCGGCGTGAGCTGCGATGATATAGCGTGATTGTGTATAGGTAGTAGCAAAGACATAGACTTTTTTATGCAGGTCTTGTTGACCATTTTTAAAGCTATCTAAAGCCTTGCCGATACGCTCTGCCATCTCTAAGGAGATAGCCCCCATTTGATCGAGGTTTAAAACTAAGGCCTTGATATCAGGATCTAAGGCGGCTGTCTTTAAGGTCTTTTCGATAAGATCGAGACTGTGTAATTTATTCTCGCCTAAGCTTGCATTGAGTTCACGGGTGAAGACGTCAAATTCATTGTCAGAAAAAGGCATCTCACTGATCTCACCTGCTAAATTCATATTTAGGAGTTGAGGCTTTTCTAAAGGCATAGCAGTTTTGCTCTGCTCCACCATATTTTGCGGCAGATCTTTAACCTCATCTGCAAACTCCATGCCTAGCCAAATGAAGAATACAGCCACAACCATGATGGTATTACAGATGAAATGGCGGATGAAGGTAAGAGCTGAGCCTATAAATAATAAGCCCTTAAGTACGAGCATACAGGGCTTAGTTTTTTGATGATTTTTAAGATTAGGATTAGGTTTTTTAGCTACCTCAAAACCACAATCTTTAAGATGATTAGGATCCATTGCGATCTCCTAAAAAAACGGGGACTAAGCCCCGTTTACTAGTGTTTAGTTGGCAGGTTTTTGGGTGTTTACGATCTTCATCACCGAGCTTACCATAGAGGAAATATCACCTAAGTTATTAGGCACAATGAGAGTATTGCCTTCCTTAGCTAATTTACCAAAGGCCTCAATATATTGCTCTGCGACTTTTAAGTTAACGGCAGTTTCACCACCCATAGTCTGAGTGGCTTCGGCAATCTGACGGATAGCTTCAGCTGAGGCCTTAGCCATCATTAAAGTAGCCTGAGCCTTACCTGCGGCGATATTGATTTCAGACTGTTTCTCACCTTCAGATTTTGCAATAGCAGCTTCACGATCACCATTTGCTAAGTTAATCTGCTCTTGCTTGCGACCTTCAGACTCAAAGATTACCGCTCTCTTTTCACGCTCAGCGGTGATCTGACGTTGCATAGCCTGTAATACGGCCTCAGGCGGGGTTAAGTCTTTAATTTCATAACGTAAGACTTTAACACCCCAGTTGACGGCTGCCTCATCGACGGCGGCGACTACCTGAGTGTTGATGAGATTACGCTCTTCAAAGGTCTGATCTAAGACCATCTTACCTACGACTGAACGCAAGGTGGTTTGGGCTAATTGCGTAATGGCGATGAGATAATTAGAGGTACCATAGCTCGCTCTTTTAGGATCGGTTACCTGAAAATAGAGTACACCGTCTACTGATAATTGAGTATTGTCACGGGTAATACAGATTTGCGAGGGGGTATCGAGCGGTACTTCCTTAAGTGAATGCTTATAGGCCACACGATCGATAAAGGGCAAGATGAAATTAAGGCCTGGATTTAATACTTTATGGAATTTACCAAAGCGCTCGATCACAAAGGCTGTTTGCTGGGGAATTACCATAAAGGACTTCATCGCAAAGATGATGCCAAAAATGATGAGAATGATGGCGACGACAAAGCCGGCGCTAATAGCTATATTATTCATGAAATACTCCTTTTTTAAGCTTTAACCAAAATGAGCTGTGTTCCATCAACCTTAGCAATAAGCCATAATCCGGGGCTTAATTGACCTTCTTTTGCATAGGCTTTCCATGGAGCACCACGGTATTGCACTATAGCTGAGCCATCAGAGGCGACTGTGCTTACCGTAATTCGCTGTCCTTTATCTAAATCGTCATCACTAAGCGCGCCTTCTGTAGCTTTTTTGAAGCGATTGCGCATTTTCCAGGTGAAAAAAACACCGGCGCAAGTGATAACACCGAAACTTGTACATTGAAATGTCAGACTTAGATCGAAAAAGGCTGCCAAACTTGCAGCTAAGGCGCCTAAAAAGACCGCCAATAAATAGATAGTGCCTAAGAGGATCTCGCCTATCAGGATTAAGATGGCCACACTTAGCCATAAGAAGAAAGTTATCGTAAACATAGTATCTAAGACTTATTTAGTTTGATTTTCAGGCATGTTCTTTAATTTCTTTTTGCGATCATGACGCGCTTGCAAGGTGCCAATGGTCAAAATGACGATGACAAAGAAGATAAAGATTAAAAACTCATGCTCAACCCCAGAAGCTACACAGATAATGCCGACAAATATGAGGATAATAATGCCGATCACGGGAATAATGGTGGCCAAATTTGCCGAACCACGTTTTTTAATTTTAGGTGCAGCCTTTTGATTAAAGGGATTAGGCTTATTAAAAGGATCATAAGATGCGTTCTGATTTTTTTCTAAAGAAGGCTTGGAGGCTTTTTTAAGCTTTTTTTCATAATTTACCTTGGCATCTTTAAAATTGCTTTTAAGTCCTTTGAGCTGTTGCTGCTCTAAGGCCTTAATTAGAGCTATATAATCGCCATTAGCAGGCTCTAGGGAATTGTTGGCCATTTAAAACTCCTAATTGCCGAGATATGCCTCTTATCATTAGTTTTTTTTCTTATATATTCTATAGTAGTAAAAAAAGTTTACTAATACTATTGTTTTTTATCATGACCTAACTTTTTGATTGTAAATAAAAAAATTTTTACAAAAATAACTGCTGAATTTTTTTTACCAAGAGAAAAATTAATTCATACTTTTAATTGTGTTTTTTACAAAGTTAGGGTATTTTGTGCGTCAAAATTTAGAGTACCGACAGCTTGTTTCTGGCATTTTTTACCGCCTAGATGAGAGAAAATAGCAAATTTAAAAAAGAATTTTATTTTTTAGATTGTGATCTCAATTTTTTGGTATAATGCCCGATCAAATTTAAATCAGTTTTGGAGGAAATTTATGCTGCGTATAATGGAAGAAGCTCTGACATTTGATGATCTTTTACTCGTTCCAGCTCATTCAACCGTATTACCGGCAACCGCAGATCTGCGTACTCGTCTGACTTCCAATATCCAGCTGAATATTCCGATGATTTCATCAGCAATGGATACCGTCACCGAATCTAACTTAGCCATCGCTTTAGCTCAGGAAGGTGGTGTCGGCTTTATTCATAAGAATATGTCTATCGAGCGTCAGGCTGAAGAAGTTGCACGTGTTAAGCGCTTTGAAAGCGGCATGGTAACCCACCCGATTTCCGTACATCCTGATATGCCGATTGCTGAGGTCCGTGCTAAGGCTGCTAAATATGGTTTCGGCGGCTTCCCGGTAATTGACGAGCAGGACAATTTATTAGGCATTATCACCGGCCGTGACATCCGTTTCGTTTCTGACGGTTCTGTCAAGGTTCGTGAATGCATGACCCCGAAAGAGCGTTTAGTAACCGTCCGTGAGAAGGCTTCTCACGAAGAGGTTCAGGCTTTAATGCAAAAGCACCGCATCGAGAAGGTTTTAGTTGTTGATGATACCTTCCACTTAAAGGGCTTAATCACTGTTAAGGACTTCCAGAAGTCCACCAATAAGCCTAACGCCTGTAAGGATGCTTTAGGCAGATTACGTGTTGGTGCCGCTATTGGCGCTGGTGCCGGTAATGAGGAGCGCGCTAAGGCCTTAGTTGAGGCTGGCGTTGACGTTTTATTAGTTGACTCCTCTCACGGTCACTCTCAGGGCGTTTTAGACCGCATCAAGGCTTTACGTCAGGCTTATCCTGATTTACCTATCATCGGTGGTAACGTTGCTACTGCCGCAGGTGCTCTGGCCTTAGCTGAGGCTGGTTGCAGCGCCGTTAAGGTAGGTATTGGTCCTGGTTCTATCTGCACCACCCGCATCGTCACCGGTTGCGGTGTTCCGCAGATGACCGCTGTTTCTAATGCTGTTGAGGCTCTTAAGGGCACTGATATTACCGTTATTGCTGACGGTGGTATCCGTTACTCTGGCGATATCGCTAAGGCCTTAGCTGCTGGCGCTAACTGCGTCATGGTAGGCTCTATGTTCGCCGGTACCGAAGAGGCCCCGGGTGAGATCGAGATCTATCAGGGTCGTTCCTTCAAGTCCTATCGTGGCATGGGCTCCTTAGCCGCTATGTCCCACGGTTCAGCCGATCGTTACTTCCAGTCTGATAACGCCGCTGACAAGCTCGTTCCTGAGGGTATTGAGGGTCGTGTTGCTTATAAGGGTTCCTTACGCGGCATCATTCATCAGCAGATGGGTGGTTTACGTTCTGCTATGGGTCTTACCGGTTGCGCTACTATCGATGATTTACGCACCAAGGCTCAGTTCGTACGTATTACCTCAGCCGGCTTCCATGAGTCTCATGTTCATGATGTGACCATCACCAAGGAAGCTCCTAACTATCAGAGCCACGCTTAATCCACTATAATATCTAGCATCCTCCTCCATTTTTAGAGGAGGATGTTTTCTTTTTTTCAGCCTTAACCTTTTTGAGAAGCTTATGTCCTCAGCAAATATTCATTCTGAAAAGATTCTTATTTTAGATTTCGGCTCCCAGGTTACTCAGCTTATTGCGCGTCGTGTACGTGAAATCGGCGTTTATTGCGAGATTTTACCTTATGATGCCGACTTAAAGCTGATGCAGGATTTTGCCCCGCAGGGCATTATTCTCTCTGGCGGTCCTGAGTCTACTACCGAAGAGGGTTCTCCGCGTGCCCCTGAGTGGGTATTTAATGCCGGTGTTCCGGTTTTAGGTATCTGCTATGGCCTGCAGACCATGTCCGTTCAGTTAGGCGGCAAGGTCGAGGGTTCTAATAAGCGTGAGTACGGCCATGCTACCGTTGAAATCGTCGACAAGTGCCCGTTATTTGATGGCTTAAGCGATCATGATGGTGCTCCTTTATTAGACGTATGGATGAGCCATGGCGATAAGGTTACCGCCTTAGCTCCGGGCTTTAAGGTTGTAGGTCACACCGATACCTGCCCGTTTGCTGCCGTCTACAATGAGGACAAGCAGTACTTTGGTGTACAGTTCCACCCTGAGGTTACTCACTCCAAGCAGGGCGGTGAAATGCTCCGTCGCTTTGTTATCGACGTTTGCAAACTCCACGGTCTGTGGTCTCCTTCTGCCATTATTGAAGACGCCGTTGAGCGTATTCGTGCTGAAGTCGGTGATAAGAAGGTCTTATTAGGCCTGTCTGGCGGTGTTGATTCCTCTGTTACCGCTTTATTATTACAGCGTGCTATCGGTAAGCAGTTAACCTGTGTTTTCGTTGATAACGGTTTATTACGTTTAAACGAGGGCAAGCAGGTTGAGGCTATGTTTGCCGGTATGGACTTAAACTTCGTTTATGCTGATGCTGAAGAGCGCTTCTTAGAGGCTTTAAAGGGTGTTTCTGATCCAGAGGCTAAGCGTAAGGTTATCGGCAAGACCTTTATCGACGTTTTCGCCGATGAGGCTCGTAAACTTGAAGGTGTTGAGTACTTAGCTCAGGGTACTATTTACCCGGATGTTATTGAGTCAGCTGCCGCTAAGACTGGTAAGGCTCATGTCATTAAGTCTCACCACAATGTCGGTGGTTTACCTCCGGATCTGAAGTTCAAGCTCGTTGAGCCTTTACGTGAGCTCTTTAAGGATGAGGTACGCAGAATCGGTGTAGCTTTAGGTTTACCTGAGCAGATGGTTATGCGTCATCCATTCCCAGGCCCGGGTTTAGGCGTACGTGTCTTAGGTGAGATTAAAAAAGAGTACTTAGATCTCTTACGTCAGGCCGATGCTATCTTCATGGAAGAGCTTAACAATAGCGGCTGGTATCAAAAGGTCTCTCAGGCCTTTACCGTCTTCTTACCGGTCAGAGCTGTAGGTGTTATGGGCGATCATAGAAGCTATGATTATGTAGTTTCTTTAAGAGCTGTGCAGACCATCGACTTCATGACTGCTAAGTGGGCGCCACTCCCTTATGAGCTTTTAGGCAAGGTTTCAAACCGCATTATCAATGAGATTAACGGTATTTCCCGTGTAGTCTATGATATTTCCGGTAAACCGCCGGCAACTATTGAGTGGGAATAATAAAAACTAATTTTTAAATATAAGCCCTGACATTAAGTTAGGGCTTTTGTTTAGATACTTTTATTTACATAATTAGAGAGTGTAAATTTGTTTGTGTAAATTCCTTTTTAGAGGTATTTGGTGATCCGCTCACCAAACTCAATACTAAAACGATTTAAAGCTAAGCGCCAAT
>OGWZ01001392.1_pt1 | contig 22741 bp, 21 predicted proteins | sample 1576141 | NCBI WGS metagenome assembly OGWZ01 (sample SAMEA3541512, study PRJEB24748) | human gut metagenome | biome: human gut; feature: human-associated habitat; material: faeces | place: China | collected 2012
ACCAAAGCAAATGAGTATGGAATCATAGAAAATGCATACGCAAAAGGATATGCAGATGCCAAACCGGTCAAGATCCGTACCGGTAAAAAGGTGGCGATCGTAGGTTCCGGTCCCTCAGGTCTTGCCGCAGCCGACATGCTAAATCGTCGTGGACATTCTGTAACAGTATTTGAGCGGGAAGATAAGCCGGGTGGACTTCTCCGCTATGGAATCCCGAATATGAAGCTGGAAAAACAGTTCATCGACCGGAAACTTGCAGTAATGGAAGAAGAAGGCATCCGTTTTGAAACTGGCTGCAATATTGGAAAAGATAAGAAATCTGCAGAACTTCTGAAAGCGTTTGACCGGGTGGTGCTTTGTTGCGGTGCATCCCATCCGCGTGATATAAAAGTACCCGGAAGAGATGCAAAAGGGATCTACTTTGCAGTAGATTTTCTGAAATCAACTACGAAATGTCTCTGGAAAAATGAGATGCAGCTGAAAGAAGGCGAATATATTTCTGCAAAGGGCAAAAATGTAATTGTCATCGGTGGTGGCGATACGGGAAATGACTGTGTTGGAACGTCGATCCGTCATGGCGCAAAATCCGTTCTTCAGCTGGAAATGATGCCGAAACTTCCGGATGAGAGAAGCGCTATGAATCCATGGCCGGAGTGGCCGAGAGTCTGCAAGACAGACTATGGTCAGCAGGAAGCAATTGCTCTCTGGGGACATGATCCGAGGGTTTATCAGACAACGGTAAAGGAATTTGTCAAAGATAAGAATGGAAATCTTTGCAAGGTGGTTCTTGTGAAACTGGAAAGCAAGAAGGATGAAAAGACCGGACGTATGATGATGGCAGAGGTCGCAGGAAGTGAGTACACGGTAAATGCAGAACTGGTGCTGATCGCAGCGGGGTTCCTCGGAAGTGAGGATTATGTGACAAAGGCATTCGGTGTGGAAGTCAATGAGCGCACGAATGTTAAAACAGCTCCGGGTGAGTATAAAACGAATGTGCCGAATATATTTACGGCAGGAGATATGCACAGAGGACAGTCGCTGGTTGTGTGGGCAATCCGGGAAGGAAGAGAAGCGGCACAGCAGATAGATCTGGATCTGATGGGGTATACGAATCTGTCAGTACAGTAATTAGTGGCGTTTGATTTTATGAAGGCGTAGCCCGCCGCAAGGTGTAGGAAGTGGTTCCTGCACCTTGCGGCGGGCTATGCTTTTAATGAAAATGTGCAATAGATTTATTTTTCAGGTACGATTTCTAACCAGTAGCCGTCTGGGTCTTCGATGAAGTAGATACCCATGGACTTATTTTCGAAACAGACGCAGTTCATTTCTTTATGGTGTGCGAGGGCGGCATCCATGTCGTCTACGGTGAAGGCGAGGTGGATTTCGTTGTCGCCGAGGTCGTATGGGCGGTCCATGTCGCGAAGCCAGGTGAGCTCAAGCTGATGAACGGAGCTTCCATCACCGAGGTAGACGAGCTTAAAACTTCCGTCAGCAGCATCTTTTTCGCGGACTACGGTGAGTCCGAGTGCATCTTTGTAGAATTGAATTGATTTTTCAAGGTCACGTACATTTAAGTTGTTATGGTTGAATTTGAAATTCATAGTGGAATCCTTCTTTCTTATTTAGTATTCTAGATTTATTGATTATGAAGTCAGTTTAGCATAAATAATAAGGATTACGCAAGGAATTCTAAATTCCTTAATTTCTTCTGCAACCAACTAGTTAGTGTTCACTTCCGTGTCAATCACTACGCTGACTGGCACGGAGGATGCATGTTTTATTTTGAATGGCATCTTGCTCATCGCCTTGTGTCCCCATTGGACAGTTGCCTGATTATTAGGAGTGATAACGAAAATATCAGTATACCTAGATTATTCACAGCTATGCCGTGTGAAGTGGCTGAAAGCCACATGATTACTGTATTTTAATTGAATATTGCTGTTTCACCTATGAAGTGAATAAAAAAAGAGCATCCATTTGTGGTAAAATTAAGGTGTCGAATCTTAAATAATAACCCAAAGGAGCCCTTTATGAGTATTGTAAACACCTTATCACTAGAAAGCAATAGACAGATTAAAATTAATTTTGATGCAGGCTTACTTCTTATCAAAGAATTCGTAAGCAAACTTGGCATTGATAAACTTTTCAGTCACGCATTTAAGACCAATGATTCTGCATCATTTAGATATCACACTGACAAGGAGAATCTCCTTCAGATGATATATATGATCATTGCAGGTTACTTTGAAGATGGTGCTTCAGATGAACTTACAAATGATCCAGTATTTAAAGCGGTGCTAAATAAAGATGCTTTGGCATCACAACCTACGGTATCAAGATTCTTTAATCGTATGGATGAAGATACTTTAAACCAATTCCTTACGATTGGCAGAATACTTTGAAAAAGAGTTTACAGTATTCAGATGCCACAGGCTGTCATTCTGGATTTGGATTCCACTCTTCTTGACGCATACGGTAAACAGGAAGGCAGCGCCTTTAACTTTCACTATCAAAGCAATGGATACCATCCGCTTGTCTGTTATGATGGATTGACCGGGGATTTGATAAAAATCCAACTTTGTGATGGAACACAGCATTCCTGCACTGGAGTGGTTGATTTCTTGCAACCAATACTTGATGAATATCTGAATGATTATCCGGCAATCCGAATTCTGCTTCGTGGTGACAGCGGTTTTGCTACACCTAGCCTTTACAAGCAGTGCGAGGAAAATGGCACAAACTATGTAATACGGCTGAAGGAGAATGGTATTCTCCGTGGAAAAGCATCCCATCTTGTGGATGAGCTTGATGAAATCACTAGAAATAACAAAGTCGATTATGCTGTAGTCTATAGTGAATTCATGTACAAAGCTGGTCCATGGCCTTATGAAAGACGTGTAGTATGCAAGGTTGAAAAGCCGGAAAACCAGATGGTTTACATGTACACATTCATTGTCACAAACATGGATTCATCACCAGAGTATCTTATCAAATTTTACTGTAAGCGAGGACTGATGGAAAACTTTATCAAAGAGAGTAAATCTGGTTTTAATTTTGCTTCCGTAAGCAGTCATCCCCGAATTGTAAATGCCAACAGACTTCAAGTACACGCTCTTGCATATAACATATTTAATTGGTTTAGACGATTGGCGTTATCAGCAAACATGCGCAAACAACGCATCGATACCGTCCGTTTAAAACTGCTGAAGATTGCTGCAAAAGTAGTTCATTCAGCAAGATATATCACATTCAAACTGTGCAGCAGTTGCCCCTATAAGAATGAATTCTATGAGACACTTTCAAATATCGGCAAGCTGAATGTACAGCTGGAATAGCAACTATTAACGAACCTTGACAGCTTAACAATTGCTCTGGACTCTACGATAGGGATTTTACGCCCTTTTGATAGAGAAATTGAGCGATGTTATGAACTGCATGGAGCATTTTTAATATTATGGTATAGTTATCGGTTCAGATATTGTTCCATGAATAATTCAGGGTATATTATGATACCCTAGTAGAATGTTACAAAAATGTTAAATTGTATTGCAAAAAATAGGAAAATGGTATATAATCGACTACAGGGTTAGGAAAATAATTAGTAAAAAAATATAGGATGGGTGATTATGAGAAAATTTAAACAAGTATTTTTGGCATCTGTTCTTGCAAGTTCAATGGTAGTTACGCCAGTATTTGCAGATGATGTCAGCAATCTGCAGAATAGTAAAAATGCAGCACAGAGCGAAGTGGATTCTCTTCAGTCAGAATTGCAGACACTAATTGAAAAAATGAGTAAGCTGGAAGATGATCTGGTGTCAACAGGTCAGCAGATCACACAGGCACAGGATGATCTTACTGTTGCTGAAGAAAAAGAACATCAGCAGTACGAAGATATGAAGAAGCGTATCAAGTATATGTATGAAGAAGGCAACTCGACTGCGATTGAGACTCTGATCAGTGCTGAGAATTTCTCAGACTTGCTTAACAAAGCAGAGTATGTTCAGAATGTACATAGTTATGACAGAAAGCAGCTTCAGGAATATATTGATACCAAGCAGCAGATTGCAGATCTGAAAGCACAGCTTGAAGAAGATCAGGCGAATCTGGAGTCTATGCAGTCTGATTATGAAGCAGAGCAGACGACGCTGAGCAATACGCTGGAATCTAAGAAAGAAGAAGTCGCAGATCTGGATGAACAGCTTCAGGCAGCTGTAGCAGCAGCTGAAGCAAAGAGGCAGGCAGAAGAAGCTGCAAAGGCAGCAAAAGCAGCTGAGTCAACAAAGTCAAATTCGACCGTTGCATCGACAAGCAACAGTGGTTCACAGACTGTAGGTAATACAACAAATAATAATGGTAATAACAACACAACCGTTACACCGAGTGCACCAAGTACCCCGACAGTGACTCCGGATACAAGTAATAATAACAGCAGTAGTGATAACGGTGGAAGTACATATGGCAACGGAAGCGCTATTTTAAGTGCAGCAGCAGCATACCTTGGAGTTCCTTATGTATGGGGCGGTACTTCGGGAAGTGGTGTTGATTGTTCAGGTCTTGTATACCTGGCACATCAGGCATGTGGTATTCCAATTACACGTAACTCATACAGTCAGGGAAGTGGCGGACAGGCAGTGTCAGACCCACAGCCGGGTGATGTTGTATGTTACGGAGGACATGTGGGAATCTACGCAGGAGGCGGACAGATGATTCATGCACCGCAGCCGGGCGAGGTCGTATGTTATACAAGTGTTGATTATGCATACCACTGGTATAGAAGATACTGGTAAGATTAGGATGTAAGTAAAAAGTAAAAGTAAGTAAAAAAAATTTTTTCGCGGAAATTGGCAAAAACGTACATTATTCCGATGAAAGTTAAATTGAGAAAATTTAAGAAATCATCAAAAACGTACATAATTCCGTGAGAAGTTAAATACTGATTTTTACCAAAAACTTGAAAAACGTACAAAATAAAAGAGATTTTCATTTGGCAAAAGCCATTTGAAAATCTCTTTTTTTGAAACTATTTTATTAACCTAAAAAAACTTCTTTTTTCTGCGACGTCCTTTGCAATAAGGGCAGGATTCTCGGTGTCTCTTCTGATAGAAAACTTTATCAGCAGGACTCAATGGATATTTATGCTCAGAACTTCTTTTACAATTCCACCAAACCTTCTGTGAATACGTATCTAATATTTCGTCAGGATTTACGAGACAATAGTTTGCAATATAATCCCAATCTTCCATTAAATCAGGATGAAGTGCGGCAAAGGATGTTTTTCCAGGAAGTGCTTTACGACCAGAACAATAAGGACAATCGGTAACTCCATTTATAACATCAATGATCCGAGCAGGATAATCACCATGACAAGTAGGGCAAATCCAAACGGCAGTGTTTGTATTAGGAAGTACCTGATTAGGAGAAAGTTCATTCTGATCCGACCACATCTTGGAAATATCGGGATACTTATCCGCTAAGCTATTAAAGCCAGGAAGAACTTTTCTGTTATTACAATAAGGACAATTCGCTTCTCCATTTACTATTTCAATAATTCGGGCAGGATAGTCTCCATGGCAAATAGGGCAAGTCCAATTTGCTATATTAGTATTAGGAAGTACCTGATCAGAAGAAAGTTCATTCTGATCTGACCACATGTCGGCAATATCAGGGTATTTGGCAGCTAAAGTATTAAAGCCAGATAGAGGCATTCTGTCATTACAATAAGGACAATCAGCTTCCCCATTTACCATTTCAATTATTTCTGCATTGAAATTCCCATGACAGACAGGACAGTTCCAAATACCAGATTTGTAATTCGGACGAACTTGATCAGCGGAAAGCTCATTTTTGTTGGACCACATAGAAGCAATATCAGGATATTTAGCCGCCAGACTATTAAAACCGGGAAGAACTTTTCTGTCGTTGCAATAAGGACAATTTGCTTTCCCGTCTACAACATCTTTAATAGGAGCATTATAGTTGCCATGGCAAACAGGACAAGTCCAGATAGCGTAATTGCCATTTACAAGCGTTTCGTCTGCTGAAATTTCATTTTTATCAGACCATATGGCAGCGATATTCGGATGTTTTACGGCAAGAGTGTTAAATCCAGGAAGAGGATACTTATCAGAACAAAATGGGCATTCTTTTCCGTTTACTATTTCTTTAACATAAGCACCATATTCTCCATGGCATATATTACAAATCCATTTTAGCCACCGCCTGGAATCATAAAAAATTTCATCTGGTTTCCATATGTTATTTGGAGAGTACATTGGAATATATTGAGGAAAGTAATCAGCAAAAGTATTGACGCCTTTAACAAGCTTCGTACCTTTGCAAATAGGACAATCGATACCAGAGTGAGCAATTCGCCAAAATGAATCATCACGGATATGTCCATTTTTACATTGCCATGTAACCATAATAGAGCTGTAAGGAGCTACGGTATATGGATCTATATCTGTATCGGCATAGGCATCCAGGTATTCAGGGTATTCGCTGGCAAAACTTTCGTCTGGTGATGAATTTGTTCCAGAACATTTTGGACAAATAGAAGTTATATTTTCGAGTGCGTGGATTATGGTTGCAATATATGCAGTAAAATCTGTGTGACAATCCGGGCATGTCCAATAAAATAATCTATTCCGTGCCTGAGCAGTGGTAATATCATCTAATTGGCATATATTACGTTCGGTATTATATAAGTCTACTAATTTTGGATATGCCAAACTATAAGGAACTCGTCTGGTAGTTGCAGAACGGTCTCTGCAAGAAGGACATTCAAATACAAATTTATTTCCTAGTATATCTGTGCCGATTCTTCCAGCGATTGGACCATCCCATTCGTAATTGCAATTTTTGCACCGATAATGTACTGACTGGGAAGAAGAAGCGCCGCGTTTACGAATATCAATTCCATTTGCTTCGTTTATGTCAAAATCATAAAAGTTTGCAAAATCTGGTAAAAGAGTTAAAACATCATTTTTTCCAGGTATAATTACGTTATGGGAATCACAAAATGGACAGGCATCTGGTGTTCTTGCCCTGCTCCGGATAGTGGCAGGCCAACGATAATCACATTTTTTACAGTGCCAATTTGCCGGTAAAGGAGAATATGCAGAAACCAGATTTGGATCAAGACCATGTTTTTTATTTTCTTTAAAATCCCAAAAGCGCATCAGTTTTGGCATAGATGCAACTGGTGTAATTCTGCTTGGATCATTATAATAGCAGTTTTGACATTGGCGAACTATAATTTTCCCATCTTTTCTATCGAGTCGGGAAGATATTGTTGAATTCCATTCATAACCACAATCCGGACATTTCCACCAGCAATATATATTTTGTTCGCCCAATCGAAAAGAAAAAGGATCAAGTCCAAGTTCTTCATTTTTTCTAAAATTGTATAGCCGTTGTAAATCAGGGAGCAAAGTGAGTGCATCATTCACACCGGGAATTAGTACTTTCTGAGTTTTACAGCAGGGGCATTCTCCGCTATTCGATCGATCTCTTGCCCGTATTGAGCCGGACCAACTGTATCCACAGTCCGGACAATTCCAGTAAGCAGGATCTTCCGTGGCAGAAGAGGTAGTAGCAGGATCTAAATTATTTTTCTCTGTGTCCCAAAAGTGCATTAGATTTGGTCGTTCAGAAACAGTCGGAATATATTTACGCCTATTTCGATTTTTATGATCACAGCCAACAAGCTCGTAAGAATCACCATTTTTTCGAATTTGAGAATTTATGATAGTTGACCATTCGCGACCGCAATCAGGGCATTTACAGGCGATAGGTTCTCTTGATGACCATCCCTGATGCTCAATGTCAAAACCTTCGTTTTTTTTAAAATCGTAGATCTTTTTTAGCTCAGGAACCAGAGTGAATACATCATTTACTCCAGGTTGAACGGATTTATTGCTATCGCAGCTTGGGCATTTTCCTTTGGCATCATATCTTGATTGGGGGCTGGTTGGCCATTCTTTCCCACATTTTTTACATTTCCAAAAGAATTTCTTTTTAGAAGATATAAGGATTGTTGCAGGATCAACAGTATTTTTATTAAAATCCCATTGTTCCATTAAAAACGGTATATCTTTGACGGTATCGGGTCTTTTTCCGGTTCCTTTGCAGGCAGGACATTTCCCTTTGGTGCGGGTACGGGTACGAGGTGTTGTAGGCCATTCGTATCCACAAAGTTTGCATTTCCAGTAATAAGGAAGACGTGAAATAGAAGAAACCGTTTTTGGATTTTCAGGATTTTTATCAAAATCCCATAGTTCCAGCATTTCTGGAACATAAGCAATTGATTTAAAATCTGACATTTTATATTCCCTCCAAGTTGTTAAAAAGTCCTTGTATAATGTTACTTTCTGATGAATGATTAGCTTGCTTTTCTGGAATTTTATCTTCAGTTTCTATAGGAAGAATGGAACTTGTCGGAGAAATTATTTGTTCGGATAAAGTCTGATTTTTGATACAGGATTCTACATCTCCTTTGATAAGTCCCTGTTCTTTTAAGAGTTCTGTTGCTACATCTGGATAAACATATTGTAAAAGTACTTTTTTATGAGCATCTAACTGTTGCGATAGTTCATGATTTTGCAGCTTTAATTCTTTGTTTGTATTTGATAATGATTGCAATTTATCAGTTAGATTTTCTACTTTTTTAGAAGCGGAATCCAGTTTTGCCTTATAGGATACAGCTTCTTTTTGCATGGAAAGCGCATTCTCACAAATACTTTTGTAGTAGGTGTCCAGTTCGGTAAGTGCAGTGATCATTTTTTGTCTTGTACTGTTGCGGTCAAGGAAAGCCTGAACATCCAGTGTTTTATATGATATGAGAAGAGAAGCCCCTTTTTCTTTTGAAGCCGCAAGTAAAGCCTGAATATGTTCTTTCGCCTTTTCATTTCTACGTAAAGACGAGACCTGATATTTTGGATAACCATTAGCATTTATGTAATCTGTAATTTGTGGCGGTTGCAGTGCACGTTCAGAACGACCGCTTTCAAGGTAATATGTATCGATTAGAGTAATCAGGGTTTCATCGTCAATGTATTTCTTTCTTGCGGCATACGCATGCGTCTTTGCTGCTGTTTACAGGCGTATCTATTGCTAGTGTAGCAAGAAGATTGGGACATTCGAGTATGACAACAACACAGAAAACATATTTACATATTATTCAGGAATTGGAAAATAAAGATATTGATTTAGTTATGCGTTCATTATCAAGTTTAAGTTAACGAATTACACGGCTTGCGTTGATTAAGAGTGATAAGAAAATGACCTGATTTATTTATACAAAAATCGGTATAAATAAGTTGGGTCATTTATTGTGCAGTATATTTGATTATGGTAATATAAAGATATGAATTTTTCAAAAGAAAAGAGAATGAAAATGAATTTAACAAGTACAAGTAAATTTGTAAGTTTAATCCTGCGCCATAAACCAGAAACAATCGGAATCCAGTTGGATGAACATGGCTGGGCAAATGTAGACGGGCTGATTGCCGGAATTTCCAAAACCCGTAAATTTAACAGAGAAATACTGGAAGAAATTGTTTGGACAGATAATAAGCAAAGATTTACCTTTAATGAAGATAAAACAAAGATTCGGGCAAATCAGGGACATTCGATTCCTGTTGATGTAGAATTACCAGCAGCAATACCGCCTGAAACGCTCTGGCATGGAACTGGAGAAAAATATGTTGCATTCATTGATCAACAAGGATTGATTCCAAAGGGTAGGTTATATGTGCATTTATCATCAGACGCAGCTACAGCTACGAAAGTCGGTTCACGTCACGGAAAACCAGTGCTTTATATCGTAAAAACAAAAGAAATGTATGACGATGGATATTCATTTTTCTTATCAAAAAATGGAGTATGGTTAACAAAAGAAGTCCCCGTAAAATATTTAATCAAAGAGGAGCAGCAAGGATGATTTATGTAACCGGCGACTGTCACGCTGATTTTACCAGGTTCAATACTAAAATTTTCCCGGAACAATATGAAATGACAAAAGATGATTATGTCATTATCTGCGGTGATTTTGGCGGAGTATGGAATCGCTTTGAAGAAAATAAACATGAGAAGCATTGGATGGACTGGCTGGAAAAGCGTCCTTTTACAACTCTTTTTTGTGAGGGGAACCATGAGAATTTTGACAGGCTATACAGCTATCCTGTAGAAAAATGGAATGGTGGAAATGTACACAAAATTAGACCTTCGGTGATCCATCTTATGCGAGGACAGGTTTTTCAACTTTGCGGAAAGAAATTTTTTGTATTCGGCGGAGCAAAAAGTCATGATATAGACGGTGGGATTTTAGATCCAGAAGCCCCGGATTTTAAGAAGAAAAAGAAAGAACTGGATAAGGAATGGCTGCCTTATCGTGTGAATCATATTTCGTGGTGGAAGGAAGAAATGGCTTCAAAAGAGGAAATGGAAGAAGGATTAAGAAATTTATCTCAGTATAACAATGAGGTAGATTTTATTATCAGTCATTGTTGTGCTACAAGTACCCAGAAACAATTTGTAGATAAGACTTTTTCAGCAGATTCCATGACGGATTATCTGGAGTTAGTGAAGCAGCGGGTAAATTTTAAGAAGTGGTTCTTTGGTCATTATCATGATAATAAGAATATTGGACCGAAAGAAATACTGATATATGAGCAGATTATTCGGATACTGTGAGAAATTATAATTTGTGTATGACGAAGGGAGATTTTCGACATATGTGTAAATTGATGGAAGAATATGAGAAACGTACACTGAACCGGTTCATGAAAAAACTTACTGTTCCGGGCAAAAAATGTAATCTGAAGATGCGGATGAATCTGCGCTATGCATGTTTCAAATTTTTAGGTATGTAAAAAGAATCACTTATCAGAAAAATAAAAACAACAGGAGGAAACTAAAAATGGAAGTAATACGCGCAAAAAGTGCCGGATTCTGCTTTGGTGTAAAACGCGCTGTCGATACAGTATATGAGCAGGTTGAAAAACAGATGGGAAAACAGATCTATACTTATGGTCCGATCATCCATAATGAAGAGGTTGTAAAGGACATGGAAGCACATGGCGTAAAAGTCCTGCACAGTGAGGAAGAACTGAAAGGTCTGGAAGAAGGACTGGTGATTATCCGCTCTCATGGTGTTCCAAAGAGAATCTGTGACCTAATGGATGAAAAAGGCATCGAATATGTAGATGCAACCTGTCCGTTTGTGAAAAGAATCCATAAGATTGTTGCCGAAGAAAGTAAAAAAGGCAGCCGGATCATTATCATTGGTAATCCGGATCACCCTGAAGTTGAAGGAATCCGGGGCTGGGCAGGAGAAAATGTAACCGTTATAAAAAATGCAGAAGAAGCAGAAAAATTTGAAAATACTACATCCGAAAGAATTTGTATTGTGTCTCAGACGACATTTAATTACAATAAATTCAAAGATTTAGTTGAAATTATTTCAGAAAAGGGTTATGATATAAGTGTTTTAAATACGATTTGTAATGCAACCAGAGAGCGTCAGACAGAAGCAAGGAGCATTGCAAAAGAGGTGGATGCTATGATTGTAATCGGAGACAAACATAGTTCCAATACCCAGAAACTGTATGAAATATGCAGCAGGGAATGTCACAATACGTACTATATACAGACACTTGACGATTTTGATATGAATCAATTAAGGTCCGTGGAAACAGTAGGTATTACAGCAGGGGCATCCACGCCCAACAATATAATTGAGGAGGTTCAAAATAATGTCAGAATTAACTTTTGAACAAATGTTAGACGAGTCATTTAAAACAATTCATAATGGAGAGGTCGTAGATGGTACTGTAATTGATGTTAAGCCAGATGAAATCATCTTAAATATAGGATACAAAGCAGACGGTATCATCACCAGAAGTGAATATACCAATGATAACAGTGTAGATCTTACAACTGTTGTTTCTGTTGGTGATCCGATGACTGTTAAAGTACTGAAAGTCAATGATGGAGAAGGACAGGTTCTTCTTACATACAAGAGACTTGTTGCAGAAAAAGGTAACGAAAGATTAAAAGAAGCATTCGAGAACAAAGAAGTCCTGAAAGCACCGGTTACTCAGATTCTTGGTGGTGGATTAAGCGTTGTTGTAGATGAAGCAAGAGTATTCATTCCGGCAAGTCTTGTATCAGATACTTACGAAAAAGACCTTTCTAAGTACAAAGATCAGGAAATCGAATTTGTTATCAGCGAATTCAATCCAAGAAGAAACCGTATCATCGGTGACAGAAGACAGCTTCTTGTTGCTGAAAGAGCAGAAAAGCAGAAAGAACTCTTCGCTAAACTTAAAGTCGGTGATGTGATCGAAGGAACAGTTAAGAACGTAACAGATTTCGGTGCATTTATCGATCTCGGCGGAGTAGACGGACTTCTTCATATCTCTGAGATGTCATGGGGAAGAGTTGACAATCCGAAGAAAGTATTCACAGTTGGTGAAACTCTTAAAGTTCTTGTTAAAGATATCCATGATACAAAAGTTGCACTCAGCTTAAAATTCCCGGAGACAAATCCATGGGCTAACGCAGCTGAGAAGTACGCTGTAGGTACAGTTGTAACAGGAAAAGTTGCAAGAATGACAGACTTTGGTGCATTCGTAGAACTTGCTCCTGGAGTAGATGCACTCCTTCATGTATCACAGATCTCAAGAGCACATGTTGAAAAACCTTCAGACGTACTTTCTGTAGGTCAGGAGATTACAGCTAAGATCGTAGATCTTAACGAAGCTGACAAGAAGATCAGCCTTAGCATGAAAGCACTTGAAAATGCAGAAGCTCAGGAAGAAACTGAAGAATAATTAAATAAGATATACAAGGATAGAGACTGATTGAAGTCTCTATCTTTTGTTTGAAAAAACTGGTAGACATAACTAACTACAGCTGAAAAAGTTTTCGGATCCATAAGTGATCTCGATAAGTAAGATGAAAAATTTTACCGAATAGTCAGAAAATTCACAAAGAGAGGTCGTAGTAGCCTCTCTTTTTTGTGTAGGGAGACTATTGTGTTAAAAAAACGACAAGATGTACTGGAAAATATACAATAAAATGACGAAAGTTACTGGAATTGCAGGATTTATTTTAGTATATTTATAAGAGAGAAAATAGGAAGGAAGGATATCAAAATGGGACTTTTGACATTTAAAGGCGGAGTTCATCCGAACGACGGAAAAAGTCTTGCGAAAGACAAGGCAATCGTAGAACTTCTGCCACAGGGTGATCTTGTATACCCGTTATCCCAGCATATCGGAGCACCGGCTAAGCCAGTAGTAGCAAAAGGTGACCATGTGCTTAAAGGGCAGAAAATTGCCGAAGCGGGGGGCTTCGTGTCTGCACCGATCTATGCATCCGTATCAGGTACTGTAAAAGCGATTGAACCACGTGTGAATCCGACAGGTTCTAAAGTGAACAGTATCATCATTGCAAATGACGGTCAGTACGAAGAAGTAGAATATCCACAGCCAAAACCTCTTTCTGAACTGACAAAAGAAGAGATTCTGAATATCATTGGAGAGGCTGGCGTAGTAGGTATGGGTGGAGCAGGTTTCCCTACCAGAGTGAAGCTTTCACCAAAAGAGCCAGACAAGATTGATTATATCATTGCAAACTGTGCGGAATGTGAGCCGTATATTACTGCCGATTACAGAAGAATGCTGGAGAATCCGGAACTTCTGGTAGAAGGTATGCGTGTGATCCTGAAGCTTTTTGACAATGCGAAAGGTTTATTTGCAATCGAAGATAACAAACCGGACTGTATTGCAAAATTAAAAGAGCTGACCAAGGACGAGCCTCGTATGGAAGTCAGAGAGATGATGACCAAGTACCCACAGGGCGCAGAACGTCAGCTGATTTTTGCAAATACAGGACGTGCGATCAATTCTACCATGCTTCCGGCAGATGCTGGATGTGTAGTAGACAACGTAGAGACCATCATCAGCATTTACAATGCAGTAGTAAAAGGCATTCCTTCTATGGAACGTGTCGTTACTGTAACAGGGGATGGAGTTGTAAATCCTGGTAACTACAAAGTACTCTTCGGAACCAACCAGAACGAACTGATCGAAGCCGCCGGCGGACTCAAAGAAGGCTGTGAAAAAGTTATTTCAGGTGGACCGATGATGGGATTTGCGATGTATACGACAGATACACCGATCACCAAGACATCTTCATCTATTCTTTGCATGTCAAAAGATGAAGTATCAGCCTGTGAACCGACAGCATGTATCAACTGCGGACGGTGCGTTGACGCCTGTCCAAGCCGCATTATTCCGTCAAGACTGGCTGATTTTGCAGAACGCCATGACGAAGAAGCGTTCCTCAAATTCAATGGTCTTGAGTGTGTAGAATGTGGATCCTGCAGTTATGTATGTCCGGCTAAGAGACAACTGAAGCAGGCAATCGGATCGATGAGAAAAACCGCACTTGCCAACAAAAAGAAAAAATAGAATAGAGAGGAAGAGGTGAACAAAAGTGAGTGAACAGTTAAAAGTATCATCTTCACCACATATTCGTTCTAAAGAGACAACCGGCAATATCATGCTGTGGGTTATCATCGCTCTGTTACCGGCAACTTTCTTTGGAATTTACAACTTCCGTGACACACATGCATGGCTGCTTGTTATTGTGACAACAGCAGCAGCAGTTCTTACGGAGTACATTTACGAAAAACTGATGTATAAAAAGATTACGATCAAGGATTTCAGTGCCGCAGTTACAGGACTTCTGCTTGCACTCAACCTTCCGCCGACAGCCCCGATCTGGCTGGGAATCATCGGAAGTGTATTCGCGATCCTGGTTGTAAAGCAGCTCTTTGGCGGATTGGGACAGAACTTCATGAACCCTGCACTTGGAGCAAGATGTTTCCTTCTTATTTCCTTCACAGGAAGAATGACAAGCTTCGTATATGACGGCGTATCCGGTGCAACACCACTGGCAACGATCCGTGCTAATATCGAAGCAGGAAATGCAGCACTTGACGGTGTGAACAGCATGGACATGCTGATCGGAAATATTGCCGGAACCATCGGTGAGACATCCGTTATCGCAATCGTGATCGGAGCGATCATCCTGATCCTCAAAGGAATCATTGATCTTCGTATCCCGGGTACATATATTGTGACATTTGCACTTTTCATCGGAATCTTCGGTGGATTTGTAGATGGAATTGGATTCTTCAACGTTCAGTACATGACAGCAGAACTCTGTGGTGGTGGTCTGATGCTTGGAGCATGGTTTATGGCAACCGATTATGTAACTTCCCCGATCACCAAAAAAGGGCAGATCGTATATGGTATCCTTCTTGGATGTCTGACTGGTCTGTTCCGTCTGTTCGGTGGTTCAGCAGAAGGTGTATCTTATGCGATCATCTTCAGTAACCTTCTTGTACCGCTGATCGAGAGAGTTACTCTTCCAAAGCCTTTCGGTAAAGGAGGAGAAAAATAATGAATAAGATTATCAAAAATACACTGATCCTTGCAGCAATCACCGTTGTATCCGGTCTGGTACTTGGAGCTGCTTACGAAGTGACAAAAGGTCCAATCGCACAGACACAGGCAAAGCAGAAACAGGAAGCCTGTCAGGCCGTTTATCCGGAAGCAGATTCCTTTGAGGCAATGGACGTAGATCAGAAAGCTGCCAAAGAAGCAATCAAAAAGATGGGAACGAATGCAACAGTAGATGAAGTCTATTCTGCTGTTATGGATGGAAGCGAAGCTGGTTATGTTATAACAGTAACCGACAAAGATGGTTACGGCGGAGATATCCAGATTACAGTCGGTATCATGAGTGACGGTACGGTAAATGGCATTTCTTTCCTTTCCATCAGCGAGACAGCAGGTCTTGGTATGCGTGCGAAAGAACCAAACTTTTACAATCAGTTTGCAGGACAGCAGGCTGAAAAATTCTATGTATCCAAAGACGGCGGAGACGGACAGCCGATCGATGCTTTGAGTGGTGCAACCATCACTTCCCGTGCAGTCACAGGAGCTGTCAACACAGCACTTGGATATTACCAGACAGCGTTAGGAGGTAGTGGAAATGAATAAATGTACAGAAAGACTTTATAACGGTCTTGTAAAAGAAAACCCGACCTTTGTTATGATGCTTGGTATGTGTCCGACACTGGCGGTTACAACATCCGCAATCAACGGTATTGGTATGGGACTTTCTACCACAGTGGTATTGATTTTCTCAAACCTTTTGATTTCCATGCTGCGTAAGATCATTCCGGATTCGGTTCGTATGCCGGCATTTATCGTAGTCGTAGCAACACTTGTTACTGTGGTACAGTTCCTTCTGGAAGGTTTTGTACCTAGTCTTTATGCATCACTTGGTGTATATATTCCTCTGATCGTAGTTAACTGTATCATCCTTGGACGTGCAGAAGCATATGCATCAAAGAACCCGGTCCTTCCATCTGTATTTGATGGTATTGGTATGGGACTTGGATTCACACTTGGTCTTACCTGCATCGGTATCGTCAGAGAGCTGATTGGTTCCGGAAAATTATTCGGATTTCAGGTTATGCCTGATATCTACGAACCTGTTACTATTTTCATCCTTGCTCCTGGTGCATTCCTTGTCCTTGCGTTCCTTGTTGCGGCACGTAACAAGATCATGAAGAAACTGGAAGCAAAAGGAAAGAAAGTTGTCAAAGCGCAGGGATGCTGTGAAGGCGGATGTGCTTCATGCGGCGGATGCGACGGACACGTGTTCCCGACAGGTCAGGAAAAGGAATAGGAGGGAGATAAGAGATGAAAGAATTACTTATTATAGCAGTTGGTTCGGCGCTTGTTAACAACGTCGTACTCAGCCAGTTCCTCGGTATCTGTCCTTTCCTTGGTGTTTCTAAGAAAATTGAGACAGCAGCCGGCATGGGCGGCGCAGTTGTTTTCGTTATTACAATCGCATCTTTCATTACCGGTGCGATCTACCAGTTCATCTTACATCCGGCAGGATTTGAGTATTTGCAGACCATCGTATTTATCCTGGTTATCGCAGCACTCGTTCAGTTTGTAGAAATGTTCCTCAAGAAGGTTATGCCTCCGCTTTATAATGCACTTGGTGTATATCTCCCGTTGATCACAACAAACTGTGCAGTACTTGGTGTATCACTGAACTGTGTAACAAAAGGATATAACATTCTTGAAGGTGTTGTATACGGATTCTCCACAGCAGTCGGATTCACGATCGCGATCGTGATCATGGCTGGTATCCGTGAGAAGATCGAATACAACGATATCAGTGAGTCTTTCCAGGGAACTCCGATCGTACTGCTTACTGCAGCACTGATGTCTATCGCGTTCTTTGGATTCTCAGGAATCATTTAACAGAAGGAGGACCGTGTTATGAGTATAACAGGAGTATTGATTGCTGCACTTATCGTAGGCGGTACCGGCGTATTCATCGGTGTCTTCCTTGGAATTGCGGGCAAGAAATTTGCAGTTGAAGTAGATGAAAAAGAAGAAGCGATTCTCGCAGAACTTCCGGGTAACAACTGTGGTGGATGTGGATATGCCGGATGTTCCGGTCTTGCAGCAGCTATCGCAAAAGGAGAAGCTCCGGTCGGACAGTGTCCGGTTGGCGGTGCTCCGGTAGCAGCAAAGATCGCAGCGATCATGGGCGAAGAAGCCGGTGAAAGCGTACACGAAGTTGCATTTGTAAAATGTGCAGGAACCTGCGAAAAAGCAAAACAGGCATATGATTATACAGGAATTACAGATTGCCAGATGGCAGCCATGATGCAGAATGGTGGACCAAAAGGATGTTCTTTCGGATGTCTTGGTTTCGGAAGCTGTGTAAAGGCATGTCCGTTCGATGCGATCCATATCGTAGACGGAATTGCAGTAGTCGACAAAGAAGCATGTAAAGCCTGTGGTAAATGTATCGCCACCTGTCCAAAACATCTGATCGAGCTTGTACCTTATGAACAGAAGCATCTCGTACAATGCAGCTCAAAAGATAAAGGAAAAGACGTTATGAGCGTATGTTCCGTAGGATGTATCGGATGTAAGATGTGTGAAAAAGTATGTGAATCTGATGCAGTACATGTAGTAGATAACATCGCACACATTGATCCGGAAAAATGTACAAACTGTGGAAAATGTGCGGAGAAATGTCCGAAGAAGATCATTAAGTAAATAAATAATGAAAAAAAGGATCCGGATGCTGTTTCGGAGCCTGAGAACAAGTTTTTCTTAGGCTTCTGCAAATGCATCCGGATCCTTTTTTATTGAGTTCATTCGACTGCGGAAGGATGAAAGGATGGAAAGAGAAAGTTAGGAAAATTTAATTTTTAGAATATCGTGGGGTATGTTATAATAGAAAAAATGGAGAAGGAAAAGAAAATTTATTGGTTGACGGTTAGGTGGAAAATCATCCAAAATAGAAATGAAAATAGAGACAAAATACGACATTGCATCATCTGTAAATATTGGTGCAGAGTATGACAAGGGTGTGAAGAAACTCTTTAAGAGCAAAGAGATCATTGTGCCGATTATGGAGATGGTGATTCCAGAATTTGAAGGGTGTTCGCAGGAAGAGATCCTGAATTGTCTGGACCTTGCATCGATTACATCGGATGAGGTTGTCAGTGATGCTCCAGTTTCGGAGACGGATGAATATCGGATACGGGGTGAAGACACAGAACTTTCCGGAGGCTCGGATAAGCTGATTCGGTTTGATTCGAAGTTCAGGATTCGTAATCCGAAGCTTTCAGAGGAAAATATTTTGGTGAATCTTCATATTGATCTTGAAGGACAGAAAAGTTATACGCCGAAGAATCCAACCTATCCCATTATAAAAAGAGGACTTTATTATGTCGCAAGGGATTTGAGCAGTCAGCTTGGAGTGGCAACTGGAAAGACAAATTATGCAGATCTGGAGAAGTGTTATTCAATCTGGATCTGTCTGGAGGATGTACCGGTAAAATTAAGGAATACAATGACAGAATACCGAATAAGGAAAAAAGATATTCTGGGAGAGACGGACGAACCGGAAGAAGATTATGATCTGATGAATGTAATTGTTATCCGAATGGGAGAAAAATCAGAAGAGAGAGGGATATTTGATTATCTTAATCAGATATTTGTGGGAAATATAGAAGAAATAGAGACATATTCACATATTGAATGGGAAGAGGAATTTAAGGAGGATGTGGCTATGATGATGACGGGATTTAGTGATATATTAGTTAGAAGAGGGAGAGAAGAAGGGCGAGAGGAGACAACGGTTAAATTTATCTGGAGTTTACATGAAATGGATTTTACAGATGATATGATTTCGGAAGCAGTAAAAAGACCGATTGATTATGTGCAGGATATTTTAAAAAAAGATGCACCTCAGTAAGAAAGCTGGGAACACTTCTGTGAAAAATAGATTAATAGTAGGAATAAAGATGTTTTTACAGGACTTATGGAATATCCGCATTGCGATTCTTGTATTTGCAATTTATTTTGTTATAGGAAGAAAGTTTTTATACAGTCTGTGTCCAATGGTGATCATGACGGGATTTCCTTGTCCGGGATGCGGGCTTACAAGAGCGATGTTTATGGTGCTGCGAGGGGACTTTGCCGGGGCATGGAAAATGCATCCGTTTATTTATGGTGTGATTATTCTGGTGGGATGGTTTGGCGTGCGGAGATACATACAGAGAAAAGAAACGAAGAGTCTTGGAAAATGGGTGATTCTTCTGTGCGTAGGACTGATTCTATATTATGTGTACCGAATGGTAAGGTATTTTCCGGGAGATGCTCCGATGAGTTATTACTATGGAAGCGTGGGATACCGGGTGTGGGAGATAATTAGAAGTGGAAGAAATTATTTATAGTAGAGTATATAAAAGTGCCGCGAAGGCATCAAAACGATGGAGCGGCACTTTTTTGGATTAATCATAAAAACAAATGTCGCTTATCTTCCACTTAAGCGACATCTTTTTTACCCAGTATTTTTCTACAACATAAATAATGTTATCATTTTTAACATATTTCGTCAAGTTAGGCATAACGGATTTAGGTGCTTTAACTGTAAAACTTTATCAAAATATCGCGACTTTTTTTACTATTTTGACACCCTAATCATATACGGAATGTTCTACCGGTTCGGTCTGATCGATGTACCGGACGAGGTTAAGGAGAATATGAGGAAAAATGATCGAAGCAATAAAAAACAGAAGAAGCATCAGAAAATATAAGAACAAAGCTGTGGGCAAGGATGAGTCATTCATTCCGAGACGAAGAGGTGGAATTTAGAAATTTATTTTAGGATATAATTATTACTAAAAGATAATATTGAAAACAATCTTGGATAAGTGGTAAAATCGTTTGGAGGCATAAAATGAAAAAGTATGCGATACCATTGTTATAATTGAAGTGAGCCTGTTGAAGGAAGAAAGAATAAAAATATCTAAAATAATTGATTTGATATGATACTAAAAAGGAAGGTGATTAAAAATCAAGTTGTACAAAAAAATAATAATTCAAGATTTTAATCAACCAGTAATGTGGCTGATTCCGGCAATCATTTTTAGTGCTTGTCTTGTATTTTTTATTAGTTGGGTGTATAAGAAAGGTTCTCAAAAGCAGGAAAAGGATAATGGAATTAATAAAAAATATAGAATTGCTTGGATATTATTTATTGCCTATATTATTGTTACCTTTCAGACTGTCTTTTTTTCAAGAGAAGCGGGGAGCAGGAAAGAAATTAGTTTAGTGTTATTTGAAACATGGGGACATTCTTTCCATATGCATGCTATGTTTATTGAGAATATTATTATGTTTATTCCTTTTGGTGTATTGTTACCAATAGTTTTTAAACAAGTCAGAAGCGGTTGGAAATGTATGCTGATTGGTTTTTTATGTTCCTGTGGTATAGAGATCGCACAGCATATTACGCAGAGAGGATATTTACAATTGGATGATGTGGTAACAAATACAGTTGGGATGTTTATCGGATGGGCGATATGGAAGATCGTATGCAAGTGTCTCAGAACATGTCTGAGTGAAAAGTGCTGATATTATCCAGAAATAATTTCCTGGAATTTCAATATTCGATTTGCGTGGAGTACAGAGCATTCTGAATAGTTGCGGCAGATATTTATGATGAGGAGCCTTTTTGATGTGATAGATGTGCCGGAAAATACAGCGAAAAGAAATGGAGATCAGATGAAAACAGAAAAATGGATCATTTTTGGAATGTTAGTAGCTTTGCTTGCAGGATGTTCTGGAAAGAAAGCAGCAGAAATTTCTGCGGATGCAAAAGTGGGAAGCATCGAATATAAAATGCTGATGAACTGGTTTTTATAACAAATTCAAGCGCACTTCTAATCAGATATCTGAGTGCGGGTTGCAAGAGACTCTGGACATGCTATTCAGAGTATTTCATAGTGAGCGAGGAAGAAGGCTTGCAAAGAAAATAGTAGATTTTTTGTTGGAAGATGAAGGATGTGCAGAATGCTTTCCGTGCAATTTAATCGAAGAATTTAAATGATAAAAACAGCAAAGAACATCAGTGTCTGATTGAGAAGGGAAGTTCTTGATGTTATATCTGCTGGGAAGCTCTTCCCGCGCTAATCCTAGCGCAGGAAGCCTCTCAGCATTTTTCCTTTCCATAACCGGTACTTCTGATACCGGATCGGCAGATCCATCCAGGTTTTCTTATCGACTATGCTTCTCTGATGTGTGAAGCATTCAAATCCTTCTTTTCCATGATAGCATCCCATGCCGCTTTCTCCGACACCGCCGAACGGCATCTGGCTGGTGGCGAGGTGGATGATGGTATCGTTGATGCAGCCGCCGCCAAAATGGCATCTGGCAAGGACTTTCTTTTTGGCAGTAGGATCTTCGGTGAAAAGATAGAGCGCAAGCGGGTGTGGATGGGATTCGACCTGCCGGATTGCATCATTCAGGTCAGAATAGGTAAGTACCGGAAGAATCGGTCCGAAAATTTCTTCGCCCATGACCGGATCGTCCCAGGTGACATCTTTTAGGATGGTCGGGGCAATGCGCAGGGCAGACGGATCGGACTCACCTCCACAGACCAGTTTATCGGCAGCAATCAGGTTCTGCAGCCGGTGAAAATGTTTTTCGTTGATGATTTTCCCATAATCCGGATTTTGAAGAGGCTGTTTGCCAAACTGCCGGTGGATTTCTTTTTCCAGTGCCTGAAGCAGCCGGTCACGAATAGAAGCATCGCAGAGGATATAATCCGGGGCAACGCAGGTCTGTCCGCAGTTGAGGTATTTTCCGAATATGATCCGTCTTGCGGTGAGAGAAATTTTCGCCGTGGAATCCACGATGCACGGGCTTTTCCCACCAAGCTCCAGAGTGACGGGAGTCAGGTATTCGGCAGCATGACGAAGGACTTCTTTTCCAACCGTTTTTCCTCCGGTGAAAAAGATTTTGTCAAAACGCTGGTTTAAGAGCGCCTGATTTTCTTCCCGGCCTCCGGTGATCATCATTACATATTCCGGCGGATAACATTCCTTGAGGATCTGGCTCAGAATCTGACTGGTGTGTGGAGCGTAAGCGCTTGGCTTCAGGATGACGGTATTTCCGGCGGCGAGCGCATCGATCAGCGGTTCTAAAGTGAGGAGTACCGGGTAATTCCAGGGACTCATGATCAGTACGGTTCCGTAGGGGGATGGCGATTGAAAGCTTTTGGCGGCGAAGTGTGCCAGCGGAGTAGGGACAGTTTTACAGCGCATCAGCTTTGG
>OGWZ01001397.1_pt1 | contig 22681 bp, 26 predicted proteins | sample 1576141 | NCBI WGS metagenome assembly OGWZ01 (sample SAMEA3541512, study PRJEB24748) | human gut metagenome | biome: human gut; feature: human-associated habitat; material: faeces | place: China | collected 2012
CCAGGAAGATCAATGTCCCAATAAGGAATGCTGCAGCAGCTTTTGTGAGACCAGAACCCGCTTTCGACGCTTGATAAGCTGCGACAAGCGGATTACCAGTCGCTGCCGCACCAGCACTCTTGCCAAGCGAAGCGGCTTTTTGAGCGGTGTCCTTATTAAAGTTCATGCCACCTCTTCTACCGCCGCCTTTTCCTGACATACCAGCTTCGGCGTTAGGGTTGCCCTGACCTTTTGCCTTTGATCCGCTGGACTGAGGGCTTTTGTCCCCTGCATTCTTTTGCGCGGAATCTTTTCCTGTGGTTTTCCCAGGACCACCAGATAGTTTCTGATCTTGTTTACCAGCAGTGCCGGCTTTTTCTCCTTGCGGAGCATCCGAATCTTTCTTTCCGTCTTTTGACTCAGAAGAGTCAGTTTTACCATCTTTGTTTTCCTTGTCTGATTCGTTCTTTCCATCACCAGCATTTTCATCTATTTTCTCGCCAGATCCCTGGCTATTTTCTGAGGCGTTATCGCCACTGGCAGTTTTGCCTTCGCTTTCGCTCTGATCTTTTGATGAATCGTCATTTTGATTATCTGAGGACCCCGCTGCTGCACCGTTCTCGTTATCTGTGGACTGACCAGTTGAACTTTGAGCAGAGGCCCCTTCTGCAGATGCGCCAGGCTCATTTTGAGCAGATCCCTCTTTCTGAGCCGATCCCGAATCTTCCTGATCATGTGGGAAGGCTTCTTTTCCCTCTTGATCGTTACTCAGACCTTGCTGAGTTTGATCGCTGTCGCCAGCGGACGCTTCGCTTTGACCCGTTTCATCTGCCGAGACGCCATGATCATCCGTTGCAGCGGACGAACCAGCATCTTGCCCAGAGCCTTCTGTGGTGCTTTCGTCAGCCGGCGTTTCTGCGTCTGACGCGCCAGCCCTTCCCTGCCCCATGTGTGCAAGCTTGGAGCCAGCCGCTGCTACGTCCTGTAAATCGTTAACGTCTTGCAGCGTATCATCCATCAATGTGCCATCATTATTAGTATGCGCATGATGCGGGGAAAACGGTTCTTTTTCAGCTGGGGCATCATTAGACACATGAGCACTATCTTCTTGATTAACGTTTTTATCGTCTGTTTGAGAAGTATTTGTGCTGCTAGATTCCTTAGATGCTTTACCATCTGATGCTTTATTTTCTTTATCCATACAATTCCACTCCTTTCTCCGCAATAAACTCAAAGGCCGGAAGATAGTCTTCCGGCCTGATGGTCTGATTCAGTACCGGTCGGTACTATTAGTTAGTTGTCACCTAAAGCTGGCCCTTCTTTTGAAGGGTTATCGGATCCTGGATTGTCTTGATGCGGACGATCTGGTTTAGGTGAAGGGCGATCCCCACCTGAGCCACCGGCAGGGCGAGGATCAGGTGAAGGCTGATTGTTCCCTAAGCCGCCGGCAGAGCCAGGATTAGGCGTATTGTCGTTTTTGTGAACATACCAAGTAGTATTTTGTTTTGAAGTGATCGCTCTATGATCAGGACTTTCTTGCTTACCTCTATACATACGATAGTTGCTGATTGGTTCACCATCTTTCGCAACGGTAGTAAAGGTAACTACTTGTTTATTAGGGTCATTAACGTCTGGGGCTGTTTCAAAATTTGCAATACGGCTTTTTTCTTCGCCTTCATCTACAACTTGTTTCATCCCATTATTAAAGGATGCGCTCATTGCTGTTTTTGCCATTTGGTTGATGGTATTGCCATTTGGATCCGAATTTGCACTAAAAGCACCGTGCGAAATAAATTCTTCTGCTGCTCCTGGCATTCTTAAACTGTAATTCATCGCATTTTGTGCTTCGTCGCGGTTGGCAGCATATTGCGATACGTTTTCTGCGTAATATGCACCAACATCATCCCAAGGCATGGTTGTTGGATCGCCGTCATCATTTATCGGCTTGAGCGCGCCGGTTTCTGGATCGCGATACAGAGTACCTTCGGCTTTAGAATCAGGCCAGAGTGTCTTCTTCCCATCTTGAACAATCTCACGTGCATTTCCGAACGCACGGGTTTCGTTTAGTTTTTGAGTCATTTCTTGTGCGGCTTGTTCATTAGCGCCCAAAATTTCTTCATCGGAGGCTATTTCATCACCCATGATATTCGCAGCTGCGCTATTAGGACCAGCATCCTGCATATCCTGAGCTTTTGGTGTTAATGCTACCCCTGACTCGGCGATTCTTTCCTGCGTTTTTGCAGCAGCATCTTTTGCTTTCTGCGTGACACCATTAACATAACCTGCTGCAGCAGCAACACCCTGCGCTGATTTACCAACTACCATGCCGGCAACGCCTTTACTAAATGGATCCAGAGAAGATGCATTTTTCGCTAAGTATTCTGCACCGGATTGAATTCCACTTAATTCTTGGCTGTTATATGCATTTTTCACTGCACCTGGAATACCAGCGACTTTTGTTCTAGTGTTTTCTTTCGCGTTCACGTTCCAGCTTTGCCCCACGCCGACACCGGCAGCAACTGCGGACCGCAAAGGATGACGCAGCGGATGATTAATATTGCTAAAGAAGCCACCACCACTTTGCGCCTCTTCACGGGCCTTTGCGCCAAGAACGGTTTGCGTATTGGCTTTTTCACCTGTACCAGATGCACTATTTTTATTGCGGTTGCCGCTCAAAGTTTTAGCACCTACGAGAATGTCATCTAGCAAACCAGCGGTTGTCGTAACAGTGCCGACACCAAGAGACTGCATATAGGTATCCGCTCTCTGAGCGATCTTGCACATGGCAAGGGTGAGGAGGATACGGAATGAGGCACCGGATTCCCCTTCACTAAAGCCAAAACCGGAAATACATAGTCGGAGCATCCAGGCTGTGATACCCATCAATGCGCATTGACCAAGGAAAACATTAACGTAACTACGGAAAATTTGTGAGGTTGATTTGGACGTGATCGTTGCAAACGCGAGTGGAGAGGTGTATGCCAGTACGCCAACCATAAGATAACGCTGGAGCACTTCGAGCATTAATTTAAGGAGGTTGTATAAGATGACAACCATGATAAGAATGTATAGTACAATAATTGTTCCTGATTTAGCTGTTTTTGCTGCTGACGCGTCAATAAATAAATCAGTTAGTGAAAAATCATCAAATCCAATTAACTGGAAGTCAACCGGATTAAGATCATTTTCAACAAAAGCTCTGTACGGTAACGCTGCCAGGTCGACAACCATGTTAATAAGATAGCCCCCGAACCAGAGCATCATGCCAGCAATAAAAGCCCGAACAAGGATTCGTGCCGGCGTATCGTTGTAATCTACGAGTTGGCCCCCGAAAAACCGAAGCAGCTGATATACTGCAATCCCTATGATCAGACCAATCCCTATTGCCTGGAACATTCTGTAACCGGTGATCAACAAAGGAAAGACGCCAGCCATTGTTGCCAGGTCTACATTCATCATTTCCATAAACAACGAAATAAAATAATTAGCCAACTCACCCAATATCTGAGCGAACCAACTAGCGAGTGTTTCCATCATAGAGCATCACTCTCCTTTCACTTTTTTATTTATCTTCTTTGTCTGACTTTTTATCATCAGTTTCTTTATTGTCAGTTTTTTTATCGTCTGAGTCTGAATCATCTTTTTCTGAGTCACTACTACCATCCATCACCAGTTCCGTATCGAATTGATTTCCTTCTTCGATGGTTGGTGTCCAACCGTACTGTCGGCCTAGATCTACGCCAAGCTTCACGACTGTTGGAAGAAGGGCCAGCGCCACAATGACCAAGGCAGCCAGGATAATTTGAGAGCGCCCTTTCGAGGCAGCGTCTTCATCTCCAGCCAACATTTGGAGTGCGCCGGCTGCAGCAGCCACAGCAGCTAATGCAATAGCGACGACACGGGCGATATTATAGACCGCATGAATCCCCGATGCGAAATCTGTCACATCGTACTGACGACCGGTTTCATCAGTTCCGGTATAGTATGAAGTCGCATGAGCAGCATCAGGAAAGATTAAGAGCAATAGCACTAAGATGAACGCAATCAACAAGACTACACTCCATCGTTTGTATTTATAAATTGCTACTTCCAAAATAACCCACCTTCTTCTATGAAATATAAAATAAGCGCCTGCCTACATATAGAGGCAGGCGCTTGGCTGACCTTTAGTTACTTAATTACCGCCGAGAATCAATTTTGACCACCGAGTTGCCATCCGTAGTTGTCAAACCATTTGCCGATTTGTTCCATAATGACAGGAGCCATATATGCGATAAGGACAACGATAACAACGGTAATTGCAGTACGCTTTAACATATCCATGTCTTTTTGATCACCGATCGCCGCTTTGACAGCAGCCCAAATGATCGCGCAGGCACATAAACCTAAGACGATATTTCTCAAAATCGTATATACGTTATACGCACCTTTAAGGATACCTTGAGAAATCTCATCACTGACATTACCGCCACTGGTTGCAAATGCGGCAGTTGGGGTGAGCCCGAGAAGTGTAACCGCAGTTGTCAACAAGGAACGGTCTACTTTATCCTTGTGCTTTTCTAAAAAATGCAAGGATGCAGCATGGACTTTCGTACAGATTTTGTTCACACAATTCATATAGGTCCCCCTCCTTTCCATAGATTTAAGCCAAAAATATACTCTCTTTCTTTTTGTAGCGCTTTTGTTTATTTTGGTAAAATCACCTTCAAAACGATGGTAACATTTACATTCATCAAAGTCAAGGCTACGTTTGAAAATTTAGTTATATTCTTGACTTTCTTTTATATTTCCTCAGCAAATACAAAAGAAAATCAAGAATACGAGTAAAGCACCCGCCGTGGAAAAACACTCAAAGGTGTTTTTCCCGACGACTGCCAGGGATGCGCATTTACGCGTCCCTTTATAGACGACTATTCTTTGTTGTTTGAAGCAAGAAGTCGTCTATGCCTTTGGTATCACTATCCCAATGCGACAAATTAGGCTTTACGCCGGCATTATCCAAGGCAATAGTGAGCAAGGCGGTTTCTAAAAAAATGTTTCCGTTTGGATCAGATACAGGTACTTGATGTGCTTTTGCAACTTCAAGCAACTCGTGATACTTTCTTTCGCAGTATTTTTTATCCCAATAGAGCATCATAACTTTGACGTTATGCTTAACTGCCATTTTGTTAATAACGTTTCCTCGCTGGATAACGTTGATATTCGTGATCTTATCCATGTCAAGGGCGTTGTTGATTTCATGGATGCCTTGACTGGTAAGAAAATCAAAGAAACCTGGCAGGGGCTTGACGTGATTAACGCCGAGAATAGCTGTGAAAAATGCATCTTCGTTGTTCATTAGGTCAACTGCTACATCTGATTTCAGTGCGCCTTCCGTAAGGAACACCTGGGATCCTGGATGCAATTTGGTGTTTCCAAGGGGAAAATGCATCCGCATAAACGGTTCCGTAACACTTCCAGGCTGATGCTTGGCTGAAACGGTCAGGTAACGGTATTCTGGATTGTTTGTCCTAACCTGATAACAAACAATCTGTCCGTTAATGTTGCGAGTCGGGATAAGGATGCCTGACAAAAGGTGAAACACCCAATATGGACCTCTCTTATAGAAGCCAGGGCAGCCTTGAAGCGTACACCCTTTTTTCTCTAAAAATGAGGCCAGTATCATACCCGCGATCACTCTATATTTGTTCTTGTCATTGTCATCGCTTTTTTTCGTTTCCTCATAAGCCTTTACAAACTCAGGATAATCGAAGATCCATTTGAATTTGTAATCAATGGAGCGATATCCATTTCGTTCAATGGCCTCTTCACTTAATCCTCTTCCAAGCAGATTTTCTCTGTCTTTCTGAGAAAGCTTAAAATGAGGAAAATCCAGCACACTAGAATACGTTTTGTCCAGGATATCATCACTGGCACACTCTACTTTCGTATACTCTTTCTCCAGCACTTTACGTGGGGAGCGTTTCTTTTCTTGATAATAAGGATCTTTGCCAAGATCCCGTTTCATCATGCGAAACAATTCTTTGGCGCGTGGGGTCCCTGGATAAAGTTCCTCGTTGTGACAAGCGAGTGAGTAGAGCTCTACCATACCGCCGCCGGCGTCACACCGAATGCAATGGAAAACATTTTTATTGCAATCAACATCAACGTGATAATCTTTATCGTCGCAAATGTGACAACGAAGGGCGATATGATCATCACTGAGTTTGCTTTTGGGGCTCATTTCCCAGCCTGTGAGGGGCACGACATCCCGAATGGTTATCCGTTCATACATTTTTTTCAATCCTTTCAACGCCTTATGTTTTAGGCATTTCCAAGTCATTACTGCAGCTCAAAATCCCGCGCATCGATCTGATAGCTTTGCTGCCGCTGTTGCTGAGGCATTTGTTGTCCCTGCTGTTGCGGGACTTGTTGCCGCTGCTGTTGCTGGGGCATTTGTTGCCGCTGTTGCTGCGGAGGTTGTTGCCGCTGTTGCTTGGGCATTTGCTGGCCCTGCTGCTGCGGAGTTTGCTGCCGCTGTTGCTGAGGCATTTGTTGTCTCTGGTGCAGCGGAGTTTGCTGCCGCTGTTGTTGCGGGGCTTGCTGCCGCTGCTGCTGAGGCATCTGCTGGCCCTGCTGTCGAGGGGCTTGCTGCCGCTGCTGCTGAGGCATCTGCTGGCCCTGCTGTCGAGGGGCTTGTTGCCGCTGCTGCTGAGGGGCCTGCTGCCGCTGATACTGCGAAGCTTGTTGTTGCTGGCCCTGCCGCTGATCATTAACATACGCCTGAACAAGTTCATGGCGATGCTGCGAACCTTCCCTGATGAATGGAAGGCAATTCGCAATTTCCCACAATTCGATGTATCGTGTGACACGATACATCATTTCCAACATCTGCATCTCGCTCAGATTTATCGAGACATATTTCATATTCCTTTCCGTACCCGCATAATATTGAGTTAACCCGTTTTTGCTTTTTTTCGGTTTTGCCTCGAAGTTGCGGATCTCAAATTTCCAAGGACTATTGAGCAGATCTCCTTGCTGATTATCCAAAACAGATCCATGTGATACGTTGATGACTCGCACTGGTGCGTATCCGTTTGCTTCTCTATGCGTATGCACTCGTGTATCGCTATAGGTGTAATCAACCTTACGTGGATAGCGGATAGCATACAGAGGTTGCACATCTTTTGAGCGAAGCGCTTTAACCGCTTTTCTCAGCGCATCCATCTGATGCGGATATTCATCTATCGTTTCGCTATCCAAGTTTTCTTTCAGCCGATATTCGAGGGATTCTAACTTGTCTTCGATAAGATAGACAAGCGCTCTGCCAATCCTACTACTTGCTTGGATTGACTTTACAAGCGATCCGACCGTTGACTCGACCATCTTCTTATCCTGTTTGTCCCGCCCGTAAACTGCCCGATACATTGGCAGGACAGATATTCCAATGTTTTGCTTGCAGATTTCCAGCCACAATTGCGGTAGCGCAGGACTGATATTTGCCGTTGCTGATGCCGACTGACCGTTACCCGAGTTTGTGACCCACACTTGAATTTGTGAGGGGTATTGATTTATCTCCGGTTTACCTTTTGCAGAGTGAATTTTGGCGTAATGTTCTAAAGTCGTTGGAGTAGTAAGCGCGTCGCGAAAATCAATCGCACGTTGCACCCCTTTGCTTCTCGTGAAATCATTACATATCAGCGTAGGGATTTCTTTTCTTTTTTCTTTGCCATTTTGATTTGACATGATAATTCTCCTTTCTTCCCTGGTAATTCCCGTTGTCATTTCAATGCCAGCGATTCATACCAGACTCCTGTTTGCTTTCTTCTTTCCTCCTTCTGGAGTTATATAAAAAAAGAACCCATGATTAATTAAAATCATCGGTTCTCATTTATATGCAAAAAACTTATTAACCCTGAGCGCAATTATTGCGCTTGCGTGTGACTTCTTAAAACTTATGATATAAGTTTATCATATGCGTTTATTCTTGTCAAGGTGTCTCGAAAACGGCTTAACAAAGGCGTTTTCCGCTGCCTCTAAAATTCCATCCAATTCTTTTGCTCAGAATAATATTATAATATTTTGCTAGGATGATATGAAAATAGGAAAATATTTTCCTATCATAATATTAAAATAGCAAAATATTTTCCTAGCAGGCTAGCATAATATTATGCTAGCTTCGATAAAATAAACAGCAAAGCGCAAAAAGGCCATCGGATAACCGATGACCTTTTCCTCCTACGTAGTTGTTAGCACACGACTCGTTTTCCATCCTTTATCTTTACACGGCAGAGTCTTTGAATGAGATCTTCAAACTCTCCTCGCTCAATAATAAGATGCATCGTGATACTGTCGAAGTCGACATATTCCCCTGTGGCGGGATCAAGCTTGCACGTCCACCACTCGTCACCGCCGTTAACCTGGTTGCAAAAGAACAAGTCTTTGTAGACCACGCCCTGGCGAATCGACCAATTTCCATGATCGAAGAACAATTTCAATGCGCTAAGATCTTCGTACTCACAGAATTCATAGGGACTGTCGAGTTCAAAAATCGGATCGTCTTCAAAAGGGATCCCGTGAACTCTTAGCCAAGGATTCTTTTGACAAGTCTGGACCAGTTTTTTGCGTAAGTCATCCGATACTGGTTTTCTTGCAGATCGCAGTTCTTCGCAAAGCTGCGCGTACTCTTCCTGGAAATTCTTTGGATTAATGTCTCTAAATAACATAGTTGTCGCGAACGATAGCCGTTCGCTGCCTCCTCTCTAAAATCCATGTAAGGGCGAGAATCGCTCAACGATCCTGGCCCTTATATATGCTCATAGTGTGTTAATCATGTGTTGGTCTAAACTGCTGGGAACAATTTACGACACTGCTTTGCATCCATGAAGCGATCAACGAACTCTTGCGGAATTGAAGAGAAATTTTCGTCGTCTGGATATGCACCACAGATGAAGCATGGCCCAACGATCACATCATACACCTTATTTTCGTACATCAAAAATCGATTTGGCTGCATATCGAACAATTTCCCTTCGTCATGGCAAACCAGTGCAATCGGCGCATCCCATGGATAAAGCGCTTGGATTAATCCATACGGCGCATCGCCTTGAACAACTTTCTGTTTTGCCTCAAGGGTGTTGTCGATCACGCGAAGTTCCGGTTTTTTCCCTGGTTCAAATACCAGGATGGTAATTTTATTTTCCATTTTTATCCTCCAATTCTGTTTTAACGAACCATGCAAGGTCCACTATTTTCTGATCGAGCTCTTGGATCTCCTGATAAATCTCTTCTACTCTTTTTTCTTTAACTTGGAAGTCAGCTACTTCTTCTTCTGTCGAAGAGGAAGAAATACTGTGCTTTGCAAGATAACGTAATCCTTTTCGATAAAGGTGATCTTTCTCCTGTCTCTCATAGCGTAAACCTTTGAGAGCAAAATCGTATAGTTCCTTTACCGACAGAACGCCTTCGTATGATTCTTGATTCATAATTCTTTTCCTTTCTTATATCTTCCTGTGATAACACCAAACCAGGCAACTGATTAAGCGCAAGCCAAACGTACCATATCATTATCCTTGATAAACATTCGGCTATGTCGCTGTAATTCCTGCCTCAACTTGGCTGCCACATGGTTATTGTTCCTCGCTTTAGGATGTTCTTCCATTTTATGGATCAGTACGTCCATCCGCATCTGACCACCAGCGTCTTCTAGAAGCATCGCGATCAAATTCGCCCAGGTGATCTTTTCGCTTTTTCGCATATCCTTATCGGTGTGTCGCACATAACTGATCGGCACGATGAACGGGCCTTCCTTGCGGATGATCACAAGGTATTCATGCGCAATAGGAATGAACTTGCCGGCATACTTGATCTGATCAGACCAGCTATTGTGCTGCTCCTTGATAATGACCTGTTCAAGTGCGCCATAAATGTCCATTTCCTTAAACATCGAAAAGTATTGTCCTCTGAAACGTGAATCACCCATCAAGATCGCCAGGCGACCACCTTTTCGGAGCAGTTTATAAAGATTTGCGTTACAGCGATCAAACCACAATTTGAATTCCCAGGGATCTGCGATCCTGGATCCATCGTGGTCATTGACTTCATCACCCCACATACCACCTTGTTTTTTCCCAGAATACACTGGCATCTTTGACCCTGGGAATACATAGTACGGTGGGTGAAAGAAAATGAAATCCAACAATGGGAAATCAATGTCCGGTGCGCTGATATCTACGCCACCAAACCGTGGGTTCAGATCATTGAAGACGGTATTGGCTGAGGTATATCCCAAATCTTTTGCAACATCAATGGCGGTCCCGCTGCCGACGGCTAGATCGCCGAAGGTATCTGGTTTATAGAAATCGAGCAGATCCTTGATCAAAAGGCCACTACAATTCCCTCGCCAATCTGTTGCGCCGTATTTACCTCTCGCAAAATACGAAACGATGCTTTTCAATCCTGTGAGCGGCGCAAGGGTCAGCGGTTAAGATCACCGACAAGTTTTTCGCCGTTGTCGTATTCCAGTAGAACCTCTCTTCCCTTTCGACCGCGATCTTTTACTTCCATATTCACAACTTTTCCCCTGGTGAGGTAGGGGGAAAGCTGCTCAAAATCTCTTTGAGTTAACATGATGGTTCTCCTTTGATCAGTTCTTTTTGTACAATACTTTTTTCCGATAACTGACCTCGACGATATCTTTGACGAAGACTGCATTAAAGCTTGAGCCCATGTGGTCGCAATATTTGCGTTGATCGTTGAGATCTGGAATGTCTCTCGTAGAAAATCCGTCTGGACGATCAGTTAAGAATGCAGCGGCCTTCATTTTAACCGTGAAGGTCTTTTCGTTATTGTCCAAGATTGTCACGTTAACGTTTTTCACGTTACTCTTGTCAATCTCATATCCAACTGCTTCTGAGATCTCCTTGGCGATATGCACGTCATGTTGCGGAGCGTTTTCGATCTCTTCAACGCGTTTTTCAACGGCATTTCTGATCAAAAACGACAGAAGGATCTTCTCGCCGGCTTCTTCCAACAAGTGATCAACTTCTGCTTGAACATAAGCATCTTCGTCCATCAGGTAGGCGAAAAGCGTGTCATCTGTCCAATAATCTGGTTCATACAGAATGTTGAACGATGGATATCTACCTGTAACATACGCGTTTCGTGCTTCTCTCTCTAAAGCATTTGCACGGTAGGATTCCATTTTTCTGATATAGTAATCGTCCGTCAAATTCTGCTGAGGATATTCGTCAGGATTTTCCAAAAGGTTTACGACATAAGACGAAACCTTTTTGGTCAATTCATTGAGAAGATCTTGTGCAGAGTGAATTGACGTATCGATCAGATATTCCGTGAAAATCTTCGAGAGCGTTCTTCCGTCATAGATGGTGTCCTCCTGCTTGGAGTAAATACCGACGTAATGGAACGCTTCTTTTCTTTCTGATTTAAAACGAACTTGGATCGGCAGCTCCTGGCAATAAATGAGATCCAGGGTTTCATTCTTTTTTACACGAACAAAGTTGTAATTCGCTTTGTCATCAATCTCGACGTGCAGCAAATCGGATGAACCTTCTCTTAACCAACGCTGCAGTTCTTTGTTTTTTACATTTGTCATTTTATTGACCTCCCTAAAACTAATCACTTTTGTCTTAACCAACGTGCATAAGGTCTTCTGCCACGCTCAAAGAAAAGGTTTCCTCGAACCAAAACCAAATGTCTTCACGATGCGTTCCAGCAGGGAAAATGAGCCAGTCACTTTCAATACGTTCTGTATCTGGATCCATCGGCACGTCACCAAATTCTCTCCACAATTCTTCTGCACTTTTGGAATATTTCTCTTTCATGTTTTTCCTCCTTAACCATTAAAGGCAACATACTCTGCTGTTGCATAGCGGTTATGTCTTTCCGACCAATAAAGTCGTTCCATTGGTTTTTCTTTTTCTAGAATAACGTATGGAATGTTATTGATGTTTTCTAGTATTTGTTTCTCGTGCTGTTTATAGGCTTTCTTCAACTGCTTTTCATTTGGATACGGCTCTAAAAACTGGTAAGTAATCTCTTCTTTCCAAAAGAGATATGGAATACCATCCAGTTCCAGCGTACCAAGTTGCGCCCAAAGCCTACGACCATCTACAGGGCGAGGTGTATATTCGACAGTTATCCGGCTTTCTAAGTTGGCTGGAATAATTGTTTTATATTGCTCTCGCGCTTTTTCGGCCTGTATGATGAGATCATCTATCGAGGCCAAACCTTCTTGGTAAGAATAACATCCTCCTCGATCTGTCCGGTAAAACGGATTGTCGGGAAGGCCTTCTACCTTTGTAATGGTTGCTATTCTGCATTCCCCTAAAACCACACGAGCAATCCGACTTCCTACTGGAAGAGGGTTAAGCGTAGGTTTTTTGGGGGAAGGCCGAGAAACAAAATCGTACAAGGTCATCTGATAGCAATAGGTAAGCCTTTTGACGTAATCTCCAGCTTTTCCCTTGCTCCACACCGTGCATGCAACTTTCACCGCACACGGCGTTCCATCATGTTCATTTGTTTCCTCCATAGATTCATTAAGAATGTTATGTTTACCTTAGATTGTTATTGCGTCGTTTCCGACTTGTTGTCTTAGCTTATTGAGCCTGTTGAGCATTTCAGTAGTCAGTTTATTAGCAACTAACAACTGAAATATGGTTTCTTCTTGGGTTGCATGGACCAATGTATGAATACCAGTCGTCAGCAATACTAGATTTTGGTATTTATCCGTACCACCTTGAGATATTGGTGTCTTGTGGTGGCAATGGATGTCCCCTATGGTCAGCGGCATTTGCGTTACAGCACATCGACCTTTCTGGGCTTGGAACAACGACAAACGGTTGTCGTTATACTCTATGCTGCGGTTTCTTACAGGATTTTCCATAAGGTATTTGAGCACCTCAGGATCTCCCGATTTGGAAACCTTCTTAGCAAAGATTTCCCTGCCCTCTGGTGTGTACTGATTAGCTCCTGTTTCTAGTGCCATTGGGTTTCTACTCTTGTAGTAGCCTATTGGCACCAGTGGTTGACCAATAAGGTATCTTACCTGTTTAGATTTACCATATCTTTTCCTTAACAGCTCGTTAAATATGTAGCCATCTTTAGTTATGTTTAGCCTATTGGCCATGACTGTTGTAACAGCACGTTGAATCTTCTGCAGACTTATGGTCACGTTATTCGCGATCCCATAGTAGTTTTGTATGCCTTGTACCATGGAGTTATAAACCCATATGATTTTATATAGGCTCATGTTATCCTTTGGGTGTTGCATCAATTTAATCTGTTCAGTCAATTTCTTAGTGCAATTTGCGACAGCTTTATCACTCATTCTTGCATCTACTACTCGCTTCTTACCTTTCTTCTGCAGTTTCAGCTTAAATCCCAAAAACTCAGAATAGCTCTTCTTGAGATTGACAATTCGCGTTTTTTCTGTTGAGACATCTAACTTGAGACGTTCCTTTAACCACATTGAGACCGCAGCTATGATAGCCTGTGCGTCTTTACGGTTTTTACAGAAAATGCGAAAGTCGTCTGCATATCTGACGATATACATCTCTTTGAGTTTAGTTTTTCTCAGCGCATGGTATTCGTTGCCGAAATCGCGTTGCCCTTTCTTGTTGAACTTTGGTTTCAATGGCTTTTTCATAACGCTATAGAAATTCTGCCATTGAGAACTTATCCACCAGTCCAGTTCGTTCAGTACCACATTGGCAAGTAAAGGGGAGATGATTCCTCCCTGTGGTGTACCCTTGGTTGGGGGTTCCACTGTGCCGTTTGGTAACAGAATAGGCGCGTGAAGAATCGCTTTAATGATTTGTAATAGCTTTGTATCACGAATTCCAAGTGTCCAAAGTTGGCGCATGAGTTTGCGGTGATTAACGTTATCAAAGAAGCCTTTAATATCAAACTCCACTACATAAGTGCAGTGTGACTGTTGCATCAGGCGATAACATTCTTGTATCGCATGTTCCGCACTTCTGTTTGGTCGGAATCCATGAGAATGAGAACTAAACTTTGCTTCACATATTGGCTCCAGGACCTGTAGGATACATTGTTGAACCAAACGATCTTCAAGGCATGGGATACCTAATGGTCTGGTTTTACCATTAGGCTTTGGAATGTCCTTTCGCCGTACCATTTTTGGCTTATACCAAGACAATTTCTTTTGGATGAGGCTGACGTATTCTTCCTCGGTGAGGTTTTCAATATCAGCCATGGTTTTGCCATCTGTACCTGGGGTATAACTACCTTTATTTGCTTTAATCTGTCTGTATGCCAGTTTGATGTTTTGTTCAGATGCTATGATAGGCATCAAAGAAGTAAACTTCTTGCCTTTAACACTATTGGCATAAAGTTCATCAAAGATATCTTGAAGGCCGTAATGCCTTGTTGCAGTGGCTTTCCTGTTAATCTTAGGTTTTGCTTCTATTCTCTCCATGTATATGGTCACCTCCTGCGAAATGAGGTGACAACTTCTGTTGTCATACTCAAACTCCATGAATTGGTGAACCTATGAGAAAACTCTTTCACATGACTCGTGGCTGTTCCTCCACTCCCATTACAGGAGTTTCACAGGTCGCGCCACTACTCTCAGTAGGATAAACGCTGGTTATACAGTAAACCTGATTTCCCATCGACCAGTCCCGTGCAACCGGTTTGGTGTAACTGTTCCTACCTTTCAACGTTCCAATAGTCTTATCTTTTCATACAACGTTAGGTTCATGCTCTGGGCCGCTCAGCTTGACATAGCCCGCCAGTGATAGATTCACCTTCGCTATGTAGGGATGTTCATAATGCAGATTCTTACTAATCCCCACTGACTACCTTTTTATAGGTAAAGACGCATTTCTACGCCTCAAAATTATCGACCCGTACTTTCGCATTTTCGTCAGGTGTCTCCACCGATTCTCACCATAGTTGTTTTGTAGACCTCCGGCCTATAGGCAGCACCATCCACCGCTGGACAGCTTTCGTTGAGTGTGATAACACCCTTTTACGACTGCTCTCAGCCGACTTCACCGAGCTTCTAACCCATGGACAGTTGCATGTCCACACGCTAGTCGGAGTATTGAGGGAGGCGTTTCAGGACGTTATTCCTATCATTCCACCTCTCAGACTATTAGTTCTCCAGTTTTCACCTTGTTGCTAAGGTATCATCTGTGCGTAACCTTTTCAGTTACGAACGTTTCGCACCTGCATCATTTTTCCTCCTTAAAAGACACAGAGAAGAGCGGGGCTCTTCTCTGCTTTCCTTAGTAGTTAATACATAAAGAAAACTCTTCCGATGTAGTATTTTCCATCGCAAGCATCTCTAACGAAACGATCCAAAGTTTGAAAGGTATCCTCTTTACAGGTTACACAATCACCGTAGGTTTCCTCCAAAAGATACTTTAGTGTCCAGAAATTAGTCCCAGTAGCAAACTCTTCTAGAGTAAGATCTGCTGCCACTTTCTGAAATCTCTTATACCGATCTTTAAAATACTTGCATTTTGAAGCTTCGTCTATAACAAAAAACGGAATTTCTAGTTTACCGATCTTTTCAACTCCGATTTGCATACCAGCACTCTTAAAACTCTCAAGTAAATACAGTACGCTGTAACTTGTGTCCTCAATATCTTCAACATATTCAAACTCGATATCTACATAATTAAAAAAATCGTGTTTAGATGCCAAAAACAGCTGATTTGGATCTTTATCAATCTCGTAAATAGTTCCTCTCGCCATGATTAATTCCTCCTTAAATCACTACAACTGACCAGCCATTGTAATAGCTGCTCATTCTTAATGTTTGTCATTTAATATTCCTCCTTGTATTTTTCCAAATTTGGAACAACATAGTGGTTCCGTCTTCTGACTTTAACATTTAATTTTATTTGCGACTTCAAAAGCCCAAGCAATTTTTTTCTTTAAAGTGTCTTCTTCTATATCGTATGTACATACGTAGTCGATGATACCATTTGTTGCCTTGAAGCAATTGTTGTCATATTCCTTGTCGGAACAATGCACGCGCCAGGAATAATACTGGTCTTCCAATTGAAGTTCCTCCTCTTCATGAGTAATTTCCAAGGACCTCCCATTGGAGAGATAAATCCAGGCTTGTGGCTCCCCAAAGTCTATACAACTTTTTGCCTTAATAAGTTGACTTTTGATATCTTCGATGATCTTTGACAGTATCTCGTTTTTGTAGCAGGTTTTATCATACAAAACTTGTTTTCCATAACGAACCCGAATAATATCGCTAACATAATATGCCCTGGCCGGATCAGACATGCGTTCATCAAAGATTTCTCGATCATCATAACTTGCAAGATCCCAATGGTTGATACCAGTAGTTAAACCTGATAGAAATCTTGACACATCTATCTTTACAGAGACCTCTGTATTATCTTTGCCTATCAGCGTAATGGTTAAAGTTTTTATCTCTTTTTTTCTTTTAGCTTGTAGCTCCGCAACCGTGTCAATGATTTCCTTTGCTGCATGAGAAGCGTGAAATGGATCTTTTTTGATTTCCTCGATTCTTGCTTCCAGAGCTTGCCATTCAAGAAATTGCAAATAATAATCTTCACCGTTTTCCTCCAGCAAATTCTCTACCGTGTTGGTCACGCAAATTTCTGGGTTCTCGATGTACTGACAAAGGCTTGAGTCTGTCCAGTAATGTTCCCAACGCAACACAAGAGGATTCTTTTCGCATTGAAGGAACCATTTTTCTGCTTCTTTTTCCAGCTGACTATCACAAAATGATCTGTATTTTTCAATCACTCGAGGATCTGTAAGCTTTTTCACGGGGAATTGCTGAGATGGATCAGTAAGCATGCACCAGATTTTTTGTTTCACTTTTTCTTTGAGCTCCGAAGACAAATCTTTCGCTGTATTTTCATCCGCGTCAATCAACTTATTGACGATTGTGTATCTGTAGTTCCATCGTGGATCATACATTGTTTTATCTTTGTGGTAAAACAACCCTAGATATTCAATTCTTTCTGTGAACGGACGTGATACAGATGATCCGCCCCAAAAATCTTTTGAATAAATCACGTCTATATTGTCGGTTACTTTCCAGCGGAAAAACACAAATTTGATATTGTCTTCTCCGTCGAGCTGAAGCGTTGTATCACTTCGGCTAATCAGCCATTGCAATAGCTGCTCATTCTGAATGTTTGTCATTTAAAATTCCTCCTATATTCTCGAAAGGCTGTTTTTGTTATAAAGCCATTCGTCGTACTCACTCCAAAGCCCATGTTCGTCAAGCGGTTTTTCCGCTTCTTTTTCGAGCTCCAGAACTTCATCCAATCGCGCCTGATCTCTACAGAAAGGATATCCGTAGCATTCCTGCGCGTATACTTCTGCGACTTTTGTGCTGGCATCTAATTTTGCCTGGAAAAGTTTTTCTTTCTCATACTGTGTCATTGCAATTCACCATGTTCTGCCAAATATTTCTTTTCTTCCTCATCAGTCATTTTCTCGATCCGGTCAATAGAAGCGTCTAAATTCCAGATACGGATATAATTACGAGCTTTTCTCTGTGCATCTTGCATTGAAACCGCTCTGCATACCAACGCCTGGTACGGAAAATCCGTGAAATACAGTCTGTACAACATTTCTCATTCTCCTTTCAATAATAGACGGGCTTGGGGCCAATCAACGACATTTGATAGGAAACATAATCGGGCTTATAAGAGAGATGTAATCTCCTCTTACAAGCCCCTCCTTCTATTCACTTTTTCGTGATGTGATTTAGTCTTTGCGGTTATTATTAGGCGCCTTGTCTCTTATATTCGTATTCAGTATACTCGTCAACAAGGCCAAGCATATCGATAAGCGTCTGCATCATGTGGTTTTTTCCATCTTCATAGGCGATATCATTTGGCTTAATGATCCCAAATTCTTCGCGTCTATTCGTGATCACCTTTCTAGCATACATTTCTCCGAAGATGATTGCTTTTTCTTGTGCAGTCATTTTGATTACCTCCTATGTACCCCGGAGGGGCTTGCGCCCCTCAATACTGAATCTCATACTCACGCGACGCCCATAAACTTTCGTATGTGCATCTTATGTGACTATCGTCATTGACATTCTGGAAAATATACTTTCCATTTTCAAATCCGGCAAATTCGTATAAATTGCCACTGTATTCAAGCAACGCACAGCCATCAAGCAAATCCTCAACTTCATTCATTATTTTCAACATTTTTATTGCCTCCTATCCTCTAGGGACCTTTTCAGGCCCATACTTTGCCCCATACTTCCTCGACTCCGTTTGATAACCACTCAATTTCCTCTCTCATGTACTGAGCGGCCAGATCGCTAATTTCGTATTCGATCCCCATCTGCTTCAGCACATTGTGTAGTGCCATATCCTCAACCATTGCGCCGTAGATTGCCTGGTCGTTGAAGGTGTATCCATCTTTGCTAGCCAACCAATATCCATAGCCGCGTGGGTAGTTTTCTTTGACATACTCGCAGCACAAGCGGTGGAAATTTTCGCAAGCCTTAACTGCCATTGCCTGAAGCATCTGTGTTTCTTTCTTAGTCATTTTATTTGCCTCCTATTTAATAACCCTCTTAGCGTCTTTCCATGCCTCGCTAAGTTCATCGAATTCATTTCTGTCTGCTATGTCAACGAATACGGTGTATATATCGTTATCCGGTGTAAACTGATCAGAATCTACAACCGGGCATTTAAAACCATCATATTCGATTCCCCATTCCTCGGCGATATAGGCAATTCTTCTTTCGAACAGCTCTTTTTCTTTTCCTCTGTACTGAAATTCCACGCACCTTCTTTGGTGAACTACTTTATCTGAGATTACATCGTAATATTCTCGTTCTCCGAAGTATTTAATTTTCATTATTCAGCGCAGGAGCCCCCACCTCTTAGCGTTAGCGTAGGTGGTGGGGTATTGACTACACTTTCCACCATGCACCCGTCTTCATCTGACCAAGCGTCGGTCACAATCCTAAGTTCGTACAGCATACTGATTCTCCTTTCAAAACTAAGAGCGACGGCATTTGTCGTCGCTCTTCTTCCTGTGTACTTATACGAAACTTTGCACTTCCATAGTATCTAAGTCAGTTTCTTCGTCGATCAGAAGAACACCGTCTTTCGCAAGGACATGCTGTGCAAAATTTATCATCGGTTCTGATCCGGTAATCTCAAAAGTCAATGGATATTGACTGGAAAGTTGTCGGATCTGTTCTGATTTCACGCTCCAACCGAACTGAACAGAAAAGTTTTTTTCGTGAACATCGGGCAGATCATTGATAGGACCTTGTACCCCTTCGCCACAAACAAAACCTCTATCTGTTCCTTCGATGTAAAGAAAACCGCCTTCTACTTTGGTGAATGCGTTCTGCGTAAAATCAACGATATCAGATCTTTTCCCTCTAACGGTAAGGGTTCCCATGAACCAGTTAGGCATAAGCGGTCCCTCCTTCGAGCAAATCACTGCCAGGTAGTTGAAGTTGCGAAAGAGTCTTGCCACGTCTTTTTGCCAATCTGGACAGGTAGCGATCAACAGATCCAGGATAGGCAACCCTGCGAAGAGTTGCTTCTTGCGCCAAAACCTTTTTCAAAGGTTCGTCTGCTCCTGGAATTTCATCGCTATAGAGGAATTTTCCAAGGACCGGATGTGCTTTTCGACTAACCTTTTTATCACGTTTTTCTCGACTGACGCCCCATTCATACACCATAAGCCGCTGTGGTTCTTCAACCTCCATGTCTTCTAAACGCTCACAGAACGCCAGGTAGTCATAGACGAAAATGTTACCGATAACATTTCGTCTGGACCCTTTAGAATCTGTGAGATCAATAAAGAAGAGCAGAAGGCGATCAGGATCAGCATTTCTCTTATAGTATTTGATGGTCGTATTGGCAAAATTGTCCTTCGTGAATGCGTCGCTTTCACGGAACACGTATGTGCCACTTTTTCGACAACGGATCAGGAGAAGACATTGCAGCACGCAAATGTACAATGTCGCCTTCCAGGTCATTTTGGAAACGCTCTGTATTAATGGCAACAACCTTCTCCATGAACGCGATTACGTCAACGTTTTCAAATTTCTTCATAATAGCCTCCTTAATATTTACACCCAATACAGAAGGCGCCGGTATGATCGGCCCCATCCTGTACCGCATTTCTAAAATCCACATAGGTCTGTCGAGTATCGACAAAACTGCAATCTATTAAAGATGCACCCTGCAGATTCATTTCTTTCAACGACGAGTGCGATAAGTCTGCACGGTTTAGGCAAACTTCTCTACCATCTACTTTGCGCAAGTTCGCATAATTGATCTTCGCAAGCGTAAAATCCGAATGGCTGATGGAAACATCGTCCAACTCACCAAAAGACAGATCTACACCTTGAAAGTTTGCATCTGAAAGCTTTGCCCCTGTGAGATCGGCAAACTGCATATTGGCACAGAAGAAGTTGGTACGTGAAAGATCCGAATGACTAAGATCAGCGGCGACTAAAACCGTCAGGCTGAAATTCATCAAGCGGAGATCACATCGCGACAAATCTGCGCGAACCCCTCCAGGCTTTTCCTGCAGCCAAAGCAAGTGCTTCTTTAAGATCTCTGAGACTTCTTTCATTGAGACTCTACGTAAATGCTCAACCATAAGTCACTCCTCCTGTTTAACGAGCCAACCCATTTCATGGAATTTGTTTTCAGCAAATGCGGTGATGGCTAAGAAATAATCATCTTCTATATCATCGAATTGCTGGTCAAACTCAATGGCCCATTTCTCTACTTCCTCTTTAAAGTAAGAAAGTGTTGGCTGATGGGTCCGAGGGTCCTCGTAATGAAGAAGTTCTTTGTCGAGTAAGTGCTGAAACAGCGTAGACATTTCAACGATGTTTTCCAGAATACGTTCTTTATCAAAAGCTTTCTGGTCATTGCTGAAAATGCCCCAGTTTGTCATAAGTTCACAAAGAGCAGAAGCAGCACTGTCATATTTCTTGCCCACGAAGTAAACCATACATGGGTCTGAGTATGAGTCCGCTGTGCAAATATCCTCAAAGATATCTACAATCTGCCCAATAAATTCTTTTCTGTCGTTAATCTGGATCATTGTTTTCCTCCTTGTTAAAAGAAAAAGCCAGGAGTATTTTGCTCCTGGCTTTTATTAACTACGCTCAGTGGTGAATCAGAATGGAAGGTCATCATCGTTAAATGGTAGTGCCTCCATATCACCATATCTCTGATCGTGCTCCCTGTTGTAATTTACGACGTTGTTATTTTGATTCCGAGATCCGCGCTGGTTATTCTGCTGACCGGCGTTGTTGGAACCGTTTTGTCTGCCATTGTTCTGTGGCTGACGCTGTTGCTGCGTAGCCTGTTGTTGCTGATTGCCTCCAGAACGGTTTTGCTGATTGCTCATTTGTTGAGGTAAGATAACGATACCTTTTTTGCAGAGGGTGTTATCTTACCTCTTTTTGATGTATGTTAGATAGCATAACTCTTTACGTCGGCTCCTATCTGTCTGAAATAGGAGATGCTTTCGGTAGGCTTGTCGCCTGTATCAACTCTGCCGACAAAGCTATAAAAGATTTCGATTTTGCGGGTGTTCGTTTCCTTATCCAGTTCGTGAATAAGAATACGGTCAATAAATTCATGGACGTTTTCGTAGGTCAGTTCTTCAATCGCTGTGTATCTGCGTACCAGTGCGACAAACCTTTTTACGTCCGCGCTGCGCTCGGTGGCGTTGTCGATTTCCTGTGACAGCTCCGCAATCCTCCGGGTCAGCGTCTTTTTTTCTTCATCATAGCCGGAAGTCAGAAAAGCAAACTGTTCATCTGAAAGTTTCCCTAAAGCGTTGTCCTCGTAGAGCTTGCGGAATAAGATGTTCAACTCGCTAATGCGGCTCTGTGCCTTGTCAAGCTCTTTCCGCTGCTGTGTCAGCGTCTTTTGTACTGCCTTTGCGCTGCACTCGTTGGCGGTTTCGATAAACTCCTGTTCATGCTCTTTCACATAAGACGTTACTCGCTGCAAGTCTGCAAGGACAAGTTCTTTCAATACGCTTTTGCGGATATAATGCGTAGTGCAGAGCATATCATTTCTTGCCCGGTTGCGGTAGTTGCCGCAAGTGTAGGCGTGTTTCCGTTCAAGCGTCCCGGCTCCGCGTACTGCATACATTTTGTAGCCGCAGTCCCCACAAAAGAGCAGCCCGGAAAACAGGTCAATTTCATCAACCTTTGTCGGGCGTTGCCGGGTGGCAATCCGCTTCTGTGCAAGTTCAAAGGTTTCTTCATCAATCAAAGGTTCGTGAGTGTTGGGGAAGAAATACCTTTTTTCCTCCGGGTTCTTTTTCGTCTTTTTCGACTTATAAGATACCTTGTAGGTTTTCCCGGTTATGGTATGCCCTAAATACTCTTTCCTTGTCAGAATGTCGTACAGTGTCTTATCCGGCCAGTTGTACCATGCGTTGAGCTGTGGGCGGGGGTGGCGTTTGCTCCCTGTCCTGCGGTAGCGCAGTTCCCCGACGGTCAATATCTCATTGTCCCGCAGCCAGTTCTGGATTTCACACATACGGTCGCCCCGTACATACATTGCAAAAATCTGTTTTACGACGTGTGCCGTTTCCGGGTCGGGTATCAGATGATTGCGGTTATCCGGGTCGATAAGGTAGCCGTAAGGAGCTTCGCCGTTGACGCGCTCGCCTTTCTGTGCCTTTGCCTGTTTGACAGCCCGGATTTTCT
>OGWZ01001402.1_pt1 | contig 22587 bp, 19 predicted proteins | sample 1576141 | NCBI WGS metagenome assembly OGWZ01 (sample SAMEA3541512, study PRJEB24748) | human gut metagenome | biome: human gut; feature: human-associated habitat; material: faeces | place: China | collected 2012
GCGGACATGACAGAATGGTTCATCAGTATAAAAAGATCTGTAAAGAGTACAAATGCAAAGCAAAAGTATTCACACAGATGTCAGGAAACTTAAGTGAGAAGATCGGAAGTCCCGATCTGTTAATCTTATTTACCAATACAGTATCTCATAAGATGGTACACTGTGCAGTAACAGAAGCGGAAAAATGTAATGCACAAATCGTAAGATGCCACACAAGCAGCGGAAATGCTTTAAATGAGATTCTTCAGAATGCCTGTACGGCATAAGTATCTGGAATGTGGGGCAGTTCATACCAGATGAAAGCTTTATAAAACTCCATGAGCTGATAATAGTAAAAATCATATAAAAAGAGAAAGAAAGGACAAGGAGATGAGTAGGGTACATTTCCTGGTCCTTTTCTTGATCTTTTTTAAACTTAAAATTCCATAATGACAGTCCTTGCGTTTGGTAGACAAAATACGATATAATAAAAAATGTTTGACTTGAAAAGTAAAGAGAGGTTTATGGAATGAAGAGAGAGACATTTGGATCAAGACTGGGCTTCATCCTTGTATCTGCAGGATGTGCCGTTGGTATTGGAAATGTGTGGAAGTTCCCGTACATGTGTGGACAGTTCGGCGGGGCTGCATTCATTTTAATCTATCTGGTGTTCCTTCTGATCATGGGAATCCCGGTTATGGTCTGTGAATTTGGTGTCGGACGTGCCAGCAGACACAGTGTTGCCGCTGCATATGAGACACTGGAACCAAAAGGAACAAAGTGGCATATTACGAAATGGATCGGTGTTATCGGATGCTATTTCCTGATGATGTTCTATACCACAGTTGGTGGATGGATGCTGTATTATTGCGTCAGAAGCTTCAGAGGAGATTTTGTGGGTGCGGATATGAAGACTGTATCTGCAGGATTCAGTGATATGCTAGGAAATATGTCGCTTATGGCATTCTGGACGATTCTGATATGTATCATTGGATTCGGTGTATGTGCGTTTGGAATCCAGAAAGGTATCGAAAAAGTTTCCAAGTTCATGATGACAGCACTGCTTTTGATCATGATCGTACTTGCGATCCATTCTGTGATGATGAAAGGTGCCGGAGCAGGAATTCGTTTTTACCTGATCCCTGATTTCAAACAGATGGCAGAGATTGGAATCGGAAATGTAATTTTCGGGGCTATGAGCCAGGCATTCTTTACATTATCAATCGGTATCGGAGCGATGTTGATCTTTGGAAGTTATATGGAAAAAGACCAGAGATTATTCGGAGAGGCTGTGAATATTACCGTGCTTGATACGATCGTAGCGCTGATGGCAGGTTTCATTATTATCCCTGCATGCTTTGCATACGGAATTGAACCGGGAGCAGGCCCGAGCCTTATATTTATCACGATCCCGAATATTTTCGCACAGGTAGCAGGCGGACGTGTATGGGGAGGATTATTCTTCCTGTTCTTAAGCTTTGCTGCATTTACGACACTGGTTGCCGTATTTGAAAATATTATTTCTTTCGATATGGATTTATTCGGATGGTCAAGAAAGAAGAGTACACTGGTAAGTCTGATCCTGATTATTATTTTAAGTATGCCATGCGTAATGGGATTCAATGTGTTAGCCGGATTTATTCCGCTTGGAGAAGGATCGACAATCATGGATCTGGAGGACTTCATCGTATCGAATAACCTGCTTCCGCTTGGAAGTCTGGGATATGTATTGTTCTGTACAAAGAAGAATGGCTGGGGATGGAACCATTTCCTCGAAGAGATCAACCAGGGAGAAGGATGGAAGTTCCCGTCAGGAATCAAGGGATATATGTCTTATGGATTACCGCTTCTGATCATCATCATTTACCTGAAGGGATACTATGATAAGTTCCAGCCGATGGGAACGAAGGTACTGGTCGGATGGATGATCGTGGCAATACTGTTCCTTACATTTGTGATCGGATGTTCCTGTGGAAAAAGTAACGCAGAAAAAGTGGATAAGTAAAGTGAAAAAGTAAAAAGATGTGGAAAAAGGATAAGTTCTTTCATGAAGAGAGAAAGAACTTATCCTTTTTTTCGCCATGTGTTCGAAAGAAGATGCCAATGGCAAGTCCTATAGGTGGCAAAGTATGTAAGCGAATTTAATTCTTCGTCTCGTATGCTGCCTGGCGTACATCCGGGATTGCGATCAGTACCGGATATAATACAGCAGAGATAATAAGTCCGCCGACTCCCTGGATAATATTAGCAGGGATACTTGCAGCAGCACCGCTTCCATACAGGAAGAACTCGCAGATAAAATATCCACCGGCGACGAATACGATATCTGTAATACCTCCAAGGATAACTGCGACGTAACGGTTCTTACCGTAACGGCACATCTTCTGGTAAATCAGTCCGGATACCAGTGCGACAAGGCCCTTGATCACCAGTGTGATCGGAACGTATACAAAATATCCACCGATCAGGTCAGACAGTGCAGAACCGATACCACCGGCAAGCATACCATATACAGGACCAAGGATGATACCTGCGAGGATTACGATTGCATCACCAGGATGGATATATCCGCCGGTTCCCGGTGTCGGAATACGGATGGACATTGTAGCAACACAGGCTAACGCAGCGAATAATGCTGTCATAATTATTTTTTTCAGATTGGAATTCATAACCAAAACCTTCTTTCCTTTCGTAATTGCCATTACTGTACAATAGTAGTGGCATGAGATAAAGAGCCAGTTATGAGAAAATATACCATACCAGTTGTAAAAATACTAGAAAAGAAAGGAAGTACGTGTATGAAATTTCGGGTAATCTTTTGATAAAGAAAAAGAAATCCTGTACTTTTATATAAAATCGTGCTATACTGCTACAGTTGAAATTTAATGTGATAATGCGGTAATGCGATACAAAATCAAAAATATGATTTATAAATAGGAAAGGACTAGAAGTAATGTTGGCAACAATCGAATCAATCAACAATGTGGTAAATAACTTCATCTGGGGAGTACCGGCCATGATCTGCATCGTAGGAGTAGGGCTTTTATTAAGCATCAGAACCGGATTTCTTCAGATCCGTAAATTCCCATATGCGATGAAAGTAACAATCGGCCGGATGTTGAAAAAAAGAGAAGCTTCAGACGGAGCACTGACACCATTCCAGGCAGTATGTACGGCACTGGCTGCGACCGTCGGAACCGGTAATATTGCAGGTGTGGCAGGAGCAATCGCGATCGGAGGCCCGGGTGCAGTCTTCTGGATGTGGATATCAGCACTTCTTGGAATGTGTACAAAGTTTTCAGAAGTAACGCTTGCGGTACATTTCCGGGAGAAAAACGCGGAAGGTGATCTGGTCGGAGGACCTATGTACTACATAAAAAATGGACTGAAGAAGCAATGGCATTGGCTGGCCTATCTGTTCGCGGCATTTGGTGTACTGACGGTATTCGGAACGGGGAATGCAACACAGGTCAATACCATCACGACAGCAATTGATTCAGCTCTGTATAATTATGGTGTGATCAGTGAACAGAATGTGAGTACTCTGAATCTGGTGATCGGAATTATTCTGGCAGTATTGATCGGGCTGATCCTTCTTGGAGGAATCAAACGAATCGGGCAGGTAGCGGAAAAGCTGGTTCCGTTTATGGCGGTCATTTATATTATTCTTGCAATCGGAGTTGTGATCTTGAATTACAGAAATATCCCGACAGTATTCGCTTCTATTTTTAAAGGTGCCTTTTCACCCGCATCTGTGACCGGCGGTGCAGTAGGATCTTTCTTCATGAGTATGAAAAAAGGTGTATCCAGGGGAATCTTTTCAAATGAAGCAGGACTTGGTACTGGTTCGATTGCTCATGCATGTGCGGATACAAGAAAGCCTGTAAAGCAGGGATTCTTTGGAATATTCGAAGTCTTTGTGGATACAATTGTGATCTGTACACTGACGGCACTTGTCATTCTGTGCAGCGGCGTACCGGTTGGATATGGAGATGCGGCCGGTGCAGAACTTACGATTCTTGGATTTACTTCCACTTACGGAAGCTGGGTATCGATATTTACGGCCATTGCAATGTGCTGCTTTGCATTTTCTACGATCATTGGATGGGGACTTTATGGAACACGTTGTGTGGAGTTCCTGCTTGGTACCCGCGCAAACAGACCATTTATGATATTGTATGCACTGGTAGCGATTGTCGGCGCAACTATGGAACTGGGACTGATGTGGAATATTGCAGAGACATTTAATGGTCTGATGGTTATCCCGAACCTGATAGCAGTCTTCCTGCTGTCAGGAGTTGTGGTCAGACTTGTGAAAGAATATTTTGACAGAGAGGGCAAAAATGTATAAAAGATGCCGCTTAGTCACCGGAAGGTGACTGGGCGGCATTCTTTTTATACTGACTGGGTGACATGCCCATGTAACGCTTGAAAATCTGGCCATAATATGCCGGTGAGGAAAATCCTACAAGTCCGGCAATCGTAGTAATATTCTCCCCGTCCATAAGAAGTGGAATACTGTTCTGAATCCGTGTAGACAGCAGGTAATCGAAGATGGTCATCCGCATATATTTTTTGAAGAAGCGGCAGCATTCACTTTTGCACAGTCCGGCGTGGGCGGCGATATCTTCGAGACTGAGTTCTTCAGAAGCATGCTCCTGAAGATAAGAAAGAATGTCTTTCAAACGCTGTAAATGCTTCTGTGGATGCGGAGTATCCTGGGCAATCTGGACATAATGCAGATAAAGCCGGTGCCAGATCTCACAGAGCAGGAGATGAATACGGAATTCATAGTCAGGGAGTTCCGGCTGTTCCGCTATGCCTTCATATCCGGGAATGAAGGCATCGGAAGAAGATTGAACCTGGCAGGTTAATGTATATATTTCTTTTATGTATTCGATAATTTCATTTTGCCATGGAATTTCCGGTTTTAATACAAGTGAAGACCAGAATTCGTTGGAAGTGATAAAATCGACATATTTGGTCTGCAGGATACTGTTCTCGTAGCCATAGATGAATTTGGGATGAAATGTGACAGAGATATAATTACAGTCCTGGTCATCAATCATATATCCGGCATGTAAAGCATTACTGTTGCAGAATATCCCTTCGCCTTCTGAGATAATATAACGCTGGTCATTGACGACATATTCCATCTGTCCGGATACGAACCATGTAAGTTCGATCTCCGGATGCCAGTGCCACATGAAGGAATGCTGTTCATAAGACTGTATTGCCTCTGGGGATACCTGAACGGGGAAAGTGTAACTTCCGTGTTCTTTTACTTCTTTTTTGTTTTTTTCTGTAAGAATCTGAATACCTTTCATATCATCCTCCGTATATAAAAGTCAAAAACAAATAAAATCTCAATATTCTTATAAAATATGCCAATATTCTTATTGTGAGAATTTGCATATCTCATTATGATTATATTATAGCAATAACAGAAGACAGTCAACTACAAAAAAGTATGTAAGTGGATGTTAAAGAAGGCCTGAAACTTAAGGGATGAAAGAAAAAATGATAAAAATGTATTAAAAATGGAGGTAATGGAATGCAGAAAGAGCAATTGATCGCAAAATTTCAGGAATTATACGGAGAAGGCGGGGAAATCCGTACTTATTTTGCACCGGGGCGAGTAAACCTGATCGGAGAACATACAGATTATAACGGAGGTCATGTATTCCCATGTGCACTGACAATGGGAACATGGGCAGTGGTAAGGAACAGAGAAGACAGAAAATTAGGTTTCTTCTCTTTGAACTTTGAAAAGCTTGGAATCATTGAGACAAGTCTCGATGAATTGATTCCGAGTAAAAATGCCGGATGGACGAATTATCCGAAGGGAGTAATGTGGGCATTTGAAAAGAGAGGGTATGAACTGACACATGGAATGGATATCCTGATCTATGGAAATATTCCGAATGGTTCTGGACTTTCTTCTTCCGCATCACTGGAAGTGCTGACAGGACTGATGTTAAAAGATACATTTGGATTTGAAGATCTCTCCATGATCGATCTTGCATTGATCGGACAGTATTCGGAGAATAATTTCAATGGATGCAACTGTGGAATTATGGATCAGTTCGCAAGTGCGATGGGTAAGAAAGATCATGCAATTTTCCTGGATACCAATACATTAAAATACGAATATGCACCGGTCGTTCTTGAAAATGCGAAGATCGTGATCATCAACAGTAAGGTAAAGCACAGTCTGGTTGATTCTGCTTACAATGACAGAAGAAATGAATGTGAGACTGCATTAAAGGAACTTCAGAAGGTTACAGATATAAAGACACTTGGAGATCTTACAGAGGACGGATTCGAACAGTACAAGGATGCGATCAAAGATCCGGTCAGACAGAAGCGTGCGAAACATGCGGTATATGAGAATCAGAGAACTATTCGTGCAGTAGAAGCACTCCGTAACAACGATGTGAAATTATTCGGACAGCTTATGAATGCATCTCATGAGTCACTTCGTTATGATTATGAAGTGTCCTGCGAAGAGATAGATATTCTGGTAGATCTGGCGCAGGCAATGCCGGGGGTTATCGGTTCACGTATCACCGGAGGCGGATTCGGTGGATGTACGGTCAGCATCGTTGAAGAAGGAACGGTAGATAAGTTTATCGAGGAGATTGGAAAGACATATAAAGAAAAAGTCGGACATGAAGCAGAATTCTATGTAGTAGATATCGGTGACGGAGCAAAGATTGTATAAATTCACAGAATAGAAAAAAGAACGGAAGGATCAGAATATGTTGTATGAAAATATTAAGAAACTGGTAGAATATGGTATTCAGACCGGACTGACACCGGAATGTGAGAGAATTTACACAACAAATTTATTGTTAGAATTATTCCAGGAAGATTCATATGAAGATGTAGAAATCGACAGCAGTTCCATCGAGCTGGAAGCAGTTCTGGAAGGATTACTGGATGAGGCGGTAAAAAGAGGAATCATTGAAGACAGTATCGGATTCCGTGATCTTTTCGATACGAAGATCATGAATTGTCTGGTACCAAGACCGGCTCAGGTACAGAAGACATTTGCGGAAAAATATGAAGAATCTCCGGAAGCTGCGACAGAATATTTCTACAAATTAAGTCAGGACAGCAATTATATCCGCAGATACCGTGTGAAAAAGGACATGAAGTGGAAAGTAGATTCCCCATATGGTAAGATTGACATCACAATTAATCTGTCCAAGCCGGAGAAGGATCCAAAGGCGATCGCTGCAGCAAGAAATGCAAAGAATACCGCATATCCGAAATGTCTGCTTTGTATGGAAAATGAAGGATATGCAGGACGTCTTGACCATCCGGCAAGAGAAAACCACAGGATTATACCAATCGAGATTGCAGGTGGAAAATGGGGATTCCAGTATTCACCATATGTGTACTATAACGAGCATTGCATCGTATTTAACGGACAGCATATCCCGATGAAGATTGATAAGAAAGCATTTGAGAAATTATTTGATTTCGTAAAATTATTTCCACATTATTTCCTGGGATCTAATGCAGATCTCCCAATCGTTGGCGGTTCTATCTTAAGTCACGATCATTTCCAGGGGGGACACTATACATTTGCAATGGCAAAAGCGCCGATCGAGATTAAAATTACAATCCCGGGATATGAAGATGTTGAGGCTGGAATCGTAAAATGGCCGTTATCTGTCATCCGAATCCGTCACAAAGATGAGAAACGCCTGATAGATCTGGCAGATCATATCCTCAGATGCTGGCGAAACTATACAGATGAAGATGCATTCATCTATGCGAATACAGATGGAGAGCCACACAATACCATTACCCCGATTGCAAGAAAACGTGATGGATTGTTTGAACTGGATCTGACTCTTCGGAATAATATCACAACCGAAGAACATCCACTTGGCGTTTATCATCCACATGCAGAGTATCATCATATTAAAAAGGAAAATATCGGACTGATCGAAGTTATGGGACTTGCGGTGCTTCCATCCAGATTAAAAGAAGAGCTGGAGATTCTTGCGGATTATCTGGTTCAGAAAAAAGATATCAGAAGTAATGAAAAGATTGCAAAGCATGCGGACTGGGCAGATACATTTTGTAAAAAATATGATGGGATTACAGAAGAAAATGTAATGGATATATTGAAAAAAGAAGTCGGTGAAGTATTTGTACATGTACTTGAGGATGCCGGAGTGTATAAATGTACAGAAGAGGGAAGAGAAGCATTTTTAAGATTTGTAAAAACATTATAAGATGTTAGAAAAACGTCAAAAATCAGAAGGGATGAAAAGCCCGGAAGATTTTTGGCGTTTTGTCATGTTTGAGTTGTTATGATGAAAATATAACAAAATTTTACGTAAATATAAAGTGCTGATTGTGAATAGAGATAGTAGATGCTATAATGTAAATATAATTTTTCGGGAAAAAGTATATTAAAAGAGAAATTTCAGGAGGAAACTTATATGAGATATGAAATCAAAGGAGACACATTACCGGTAGTTATCTGCTATCTGGAGGGCGGAGAGAAGATGATCACAGAAGGAGGCGGAATGTCTTGGATGTCACCGAATATGAAGATGGAGACGACTACGAATGGAGGAATCGGCAAGGCATTTGGAAGAATGTTTTCCGGTGAGCATATATTCCAGAATATTTATACCGCACAAGGTGGCAAAGGGATGATTGCATTTGCATCGTGCTTTCCTGGATCCATCAAAGCATTTGAAATCGGACCGGGGCGCGAGATGGTATTCCAGAAAAGCGCATTCCTTGCAAGCGAAGCAGGGGTAGAATTGTCTGTGTTCTTTAATAAGAAGTTCAGCTCTGGATTATTTGGCGGAGAGGGATTTATCATGCAGAAGGTATCCGGTCAGGGAACTGTATTTGCTGAGTTTGACGGACATGTAGTGGAGTATGAATTGAACGCCGGACAGGAAATTGTCGTAGATACTGGACATCTGGCTGCAATGGATGCTTCATGCCAGATAGAGATAAAGAGTGTTCCTGGAGTAAAAAATATGCTGTTTGGAGGAGAGGGAATCTTTAATACCGTGGTTCATGGACCAGGAAGGGTATGGCTTCAGACAATGCCGATTTCAAATGTAGCAGGAGCACTCGGACCATATATTACAACATCCGGTAAATAATGCCTGGAAGGACAGGAAGTATGAGAACAAGAAGTATTCATAAAGCAGCACTGACGGATGCGGTTACACCACTGGAAGAGTCTGGAAAGAAACTGGCATATAAAGCGGCAGTCGAGGGAATCGTTCTTTTAGAAAATGACGGAAGTCTGCCATTGAAGGCAGGAAAGATAGCTTTGTACGGCGCTGGTGCGAAGAAGACGATTAAGGGTGGAACAGGATCAGGAGAAGTAAATGAGCGCCATGCAGTCTCTGTTTTTGAAGGACTGGAACAATCAGGATTTACAGTTACTACTATGCGGTGGATCGAAGATTATGACCAGACATTCGAAGAGGGTGAACAGGAATATGCAGAAGAATTCAGGAAAAAACTAAGTCCAAAGAACCTGTCAGATTTTATGAACCTGATGAGCAGTCCATATAGATATCCTTATGGCCGTGCCATACAGGAGAAGGATATAGAAGAGTCGGATACAGACAGTTGTATTTATGTGGTATCCAGACAGGCTGGTGAAGGGGCAGACAGAAAACTGGATGAAAATGAATATGGGCTATCAGAGATAGAGCGGATCAATATTGCATTCTGCGCAGAAAGATATAAGAAACTGATCGTAGTGATCAATGTAGGTGGAGTATTTGATCTGAATTTCTTAAATGAAATATCCGGAATTAATACAGTTATTTTTATGGGAGAGCTAGGTACAATGGGAGGTCTGGCACTAGCAGATGTTATTTCAGGAAAACAGACGCCATCAGGGAAACTTACAGATACCTGGGCAAAACATTACCGGGATCTTCCGTTTGCAGATGAGTACAGTTACCTGAATGGTAATCTGGATGAGGAATATTATAGAGAAGGTATCTATGTAGGATACCGCTATTTTGATACATTTCATGTGGCACCAAGATATCCGTTTGGCTATGGAATGTCGTATACTAATTTTGCAATACGGTTTGAACAGATGCAGATGGAAGGCACGAAGATTCATGTGTATACAGAAGTGGAAAATACCGGAAGAATTTATGATGGTAAAGAAGTTGTGCAGATCTATGTAAGCTGTCCGAACGGGGAGCTTAAAAAGGAAGCACAGCGGCTGACTGCATTTCATAAGACGAAGTTATTAAAGCCGGGAGAAAAGGAAAAACTTATACTTAGTTTTGATCTCCGGGATATGACCAGCTACAGGGAAAAAGATGCAGCAACGGTCCTTGAAAAAGGAGAATATGTAATTCGTCTCGGTAATTCCAGCAGGAATACCAGAGTATGCGGAATCTTGAGATTATCCAGTGAAATCATAACAGAAAAACACTCGCATATCTGCAAAATCCCAATGCATGTGACAGAACTGGAACAAAAGGAAGAAGATATCCTTCATGCAACCTGTGACTGCAGACAAAACTGGGGAAGAGGATGCGAGATTATTATTGAAAATATGGAAAAAATTCGAAGCATTCCGGTAGAAGAGGATAAGATAACAGAAGTTGTGCATGAATATGGTCCGGTTAAAATATATTCCTCAGAAGAGACAGATGCCGTGATGGAGCGTTTAACACTCAGAGACATGGCAGAACTGTCTGTGGGCGGAGGTATGACTGGATCAAGATTCTTTGAAGCGCCAGGTGCAGCCGGGGTTACGTGCACAACACTGGAACAAAAAGGAATTCCAAATGTAGTAATGGCAGATGGACCGGCAGGGCTTCGTCTGAACAAGGTTTCATCTGTGTCATTCACCGGAAAGGTAAAAGGGATAGAGCCGAATATTTCATGTATGAAATATCTTCCGGAGCCGGTTAAAAAAATCATGCTTGGAAATCCGGATAGCCCGAATCTGCTCTATCAGTTTACTACGGCATTTCCAAGCGGGATTTCACTGGCATCGAGCTGGAATCTGGAACTGGCGGAAGAAGTGGGAAATGCAGTTGGAAAAGAGATGGAATGTTATGGTGTAACCTATTGGCTGGCACCAGGACTTAATATTCACAGAAATCCACTTTGTGGACGCAATTTTGAATACTATTCGGAGGATCCACTGGTTTCAGGAAAATTTGCAGCTGCCATTACAAAAGGTGTGCAGAAGAATCGTGGGTGTTATGTGACGTTGAAGCATTTCTGCTGCAATAATCAGGAGGATAATCGCAATAAGACCAATGTGAATGTCAATGAACGAGCGCTTAGAGAAATCTATCTGAAGGGTTTCGAGATTGCGGTAAAGGAAGCGGGTCCGGGAGCCATTATGAGCAGTTATAACAAAGTAAATGGTAAATATGTCAATAACAGTTACCGACTTCTGACACAGGTGCTTCGAAATGAATGGGGATTTGATGGTTTTGTAATGACGGACTGGTTTGCAACCGGGCGTAAATATGGAAATTCGGCACATGCGATTGCATCCGGGAATGATCTGATTATGCCGGGAAGTGCAGGTGCGGTGGATGAGATTGTGAAAGCGGTGTCCAAGGGAGTGATACTGGAAGAGGATGTAAAAAGAAGTGCAGCGAATGTATTGCGTGGAGTGTTATCCAGCAGGATATATCAGGGATTTACAAGAATGTATATGAAAAAGTAAAAAGGTGAGAAGTAAGCGTGAGACTAGATAAGAAAAAAATGATTGCTGCCACAATTGTGGCATGCACAACACTTTTCATAGCAATAGGAATACATGAAAAAAAAGATACACGAAAACAATTAAAATTTGGAGCTACTTATATGACAATGAATAATCCATATTTTGTTAATATGGATGAAAATATTGAAGAGTCAGTGCAGGCAAAGGGGGATATCTTAATTACAAGAGATCCCCTGCAGGATCAGAAAAAACAAAATGAACAGATAAAAGATATGATAAATGAAGGGATTGATGTACTTTTTCTGCAACCTGTAGATCGAAATAAAGTTCGGCCTGCACTTGAACTATGTAAAAAAAAGCATATACCTGTATTTGTTATTGATTCTGAAGTGTCGGATACAGAAGCGGTTGTATCCACGATTGTTTCGGATAACTATGATGCGGGGGTTCAATGTGCAAAAGATATGATGAAGAAAAAAACAAGTGCAAATATAATAATTGTAAATCAGAAAGCATTGAATTCAATTAATGAGAGAGTGAAAGGTTTTAGGGATACTATTAAAGGGCATCCACAATATAAGATAGTAGAAGAAAAAGAGAGTGCCGCAGAGTTTGAAATTGCAATGAAAGTTATGGAGAAAATTATTTATGAAAAGAAAAATTATGATGTTGTAATGGGTGGAAATGATCCAATTGCTTTAGGGTGCATAGCAGCGATGCAAATGACTGATAAGACGGATCAGGTTATGGTTTATGGTGTGGATGGTTCGCCAGATGGAAAAGCAATGATAAAGGCAGGATTTTTAGAAGGAACAGCAGCACAATCACCAATTAAAATAGGTGAAAAGGCAGTTCAGACAGCATACAGCTATTTGGCAGGGGAAACTGTAAAAAAACATGTTACAATACCTGTCGAATTAATTACAGCAGATAACTTAAAGTTTTATGACATGACAGGATGGCAATAATGAAAAAAAATTATAGTTTAATTTTGAGAAAGATAATATTTGCTTTTAATAGTATATCAGTGATTGGAATTGCAATATTTATTTTGTATACAACAAGAAAAATATGTGATGCATATGTTGCAAGTGATTTCTTAGAAAAAGTCAATGCGATTCCGGCAAACCCTTCTGCATTAGTAGGAGAAATTTTGGTATTAGTAGCTATAATGGGAATTTCTTTTATATGCAGAGAAAAATTTGTTAGGGAAAATACAGGAGTATATTATTTGACTTTACTTATAGATTTTTGTGCAAGTTTTTTTATTGTTTATAGATTAGATTTTAATTATAATGGGATACTTTTGTGGGTTTTTACGAATCTCATTGCACATATTAAAGACATGGGAGGAAAATATGCATTAGCAGTGATATCATTACTAAGCTATATAGGAACCAATCACGGTATTATCTCGGTAAGTACGAAAATATTTTCTGTTAGTGATTATATAAATGTATATGATATTGGAGTCCAAAAAGTATTATATTGGCTATATAATTTGCTTACATCATTAAATATTATTTTATTTTTTGTTTTTTGTGTATTCATTATTATCGAACAGAGTGGAACGATAGATGAGGTAAAAAAATTATATTTTAAATTATCGCAAACAAATGAAGAGCTACAACAGGCAAATGAAAAATTACAGGAATATGCTGTAATGAAAGAAAAAATGGGAGAAACAAAGGAGCGCAACCGGTTGGCTAGAGAAATTCATGATACATTAGGGCATACGCTAACGGGTATATCAGCGGGGGTAGATGCTTGTATAGCGATGATCGATAGTTCTCCTGAGGTAACGAAAGGACAATTGGAGCTTATTTCAAAAGTTACAAGGGATGGAATAAAAGAAGTAAGAAGGTCAGTAAGTGAATTAAGACCCGATTCTCTGGAACGTTTAAACTTGGAACCGGCAATTCGTAAGATGGTAAATGAAACAAATTCAATAACAAATACAAAAATACATTTTGAATGTGATGTCGAAAAATTGAAATTTGATGAAGATGAAGAAAATGCGATATATCGTGTTGTTCAGGAAAGTATGACGAATTCTGTACGACATAGTCATGCAAAAAATGTTTATATTACTATAAAAAAGAAATATTCCGATATTTATATTTCAATCAAAGATGATGGAATTGGATGTACTGATATGAAGAAAGGATTTGGTACAAGACATATTGTTGAGCGGATAAAGTTATTAAATGGGACAGTAGAGTTTGATGGAAGTGATGGATTTACAACAAATGTTGTAATTCCTATAAGATGGGGTGAAGAATATGATTAAAGTACTGATTGCAGATGATCAGGAATTGATTAGGCAAAGTTTGTCAATTGTATTAAATACAAAGGAAGGAATAGAAGTAACAGATACGGTTGCAAATGGACAAGAAGTAATTGCAAGTGTACGAAAAAATAGACCGGATGTTATTTTAATGGATATTCGAATGCCTAAAATGGATGGCGTACAGTGTACGAAAATAATAAAAGATAATTATTCAGAAATAAAAATTATTATACTCACAACTTTCGATGATGATGAGTATGTATATAATGCATTAAAATGGGGAGCAAGTGGATATCTTTTAAAAGGAGTATCGATGGACGGATTGACTAATGCAATACGTACTGTATATAGTGGACAGGCAATGATAAATCCAGATATTGCTACAAAAGTTGTAAGATTGTTTTCACAGATGGCAAAGGCTGATTATGTAGTTGATGTAGATCAGAAGAGAACAGAAAATCTGACTAAAACAGAATGGAAAATTATTAATGAAGTTGGACGGGGAAGTTCGAATAAAGAAATAGCGGAAAATTTGAATCTTTCAGAAGGTACTGTACGGAATTATTTGAGTGGGATATTAAACAAATTAGAGTTCAGAGACAGAACGCAATTGGCAATTTGGGCAGTACAGAATAAAGTAGCAACAAAAATAACGGAGCAATAGTAAATGAAAAAGAAAAGTATATACGGATTAGTTGTTTGCTTTTTGAGCATAATATTAATAATACTTGCATGGAACTATAGACAAAAAAATAAACCAATTGTATTGGAATTTGGCATGTTTGCTGAGAGTAATTGGGATGTTAAGAATGCGAATGCATATGTAATAATAGATGATGCAATAAAAAATTTGAAAAAGAACATCCAGGTGTTAAAGTTCATTATGAGACAGGGATTAGAAAGGAAGATTATTCAGAATGGTTAGATAGAAAAATATTAGAAGGAGAAACACCAGATGTATTTATGGTGTTGTCTGATGATTTTTATAAATATGTGTCATTAAATGTTATATCTGATTTAGATAATCAGATTGCTAATGATAGGAATTTTAAAAAGGAGTATTTTTTTGATACAGTATTAGATATTGGAAAATATCATGAAAGTCAGTATGCGTTACCATATGAGGTAGTACCGACTTTGATGTTCGTAAATAAAACATTGTTGGAACAAGAAGGAATAGAAGTCCCAAATGAAAATTGGACATGGAGTACAATGGAGCAAATTGTTGATCAGATTACAAAGGATAAAAACGGTGATGGTGTGATCGATCAATTTGGGACATATAATTATACTTGGAAAGAAGCTGTATATTCAAATGGTGCAGAGCTTTTTGATAAAGATGGGAAAAAAGCTTTTTTTTCGGGAACAAAAGTGAATGAAGCAGTTAAATTCGTGAAAAAGTTAAATGAAATGAATGGAGGCCGTGAAGTAACACAAAATGATTTTGATTCGGGAAATGTGGCATTTATGCCGTTAGCGTTTTCTGAGTACAGGACATATAAAACTTATCCGTATAAAATAAAAAAATATACAAGTTTTCAGTGGGATTGCACAAGCATGCCGGCAGGCCCAGGAGGTCATAATACTTCAGAAGTAGATGCACTTTTGATGACTATTGGAAATAAAAGTAAACATAAGGAATTAGCATGGGAATTTCTGAAAATGTTAACTTCGGATTCTTCAATTCAAAGAGAAATATTTGAATATTCGCAAGGTGCATCAGTATTGAAATATGTAACTGGATCAAGATATGCAGAAAGCATGATTCGGAAGGATATGGATGTAGATGAGAGGGTTATTGATAATCGTTTGTTAATTGATGCGATAGAGAATGGACGGATAAATCCAAAATTCTCGAAATATCCAGAGGCTATGGCATTAGCAGAGAATGAAATAGATGATATTTACAAAAATGAAAAGAATATTGATAGTTCGCTTAAGGTATTTCAGAGAAGTATTACTAAATTTTTAAATCAATAAGAAAAGCATTACATTTGTCACATTTTTTTGTGAGAAATGTAATGCTTTTTTAGTTACAAAATACAGGTGTACAGGAAAAGGAAAATTAGTAATATTAAGACAACAAATAACAAGCAAGGAGGAAAAGAAATGAAAAGAAAATTAGTGAGCGTGTTATTGAGTGTTTCATTAGTTGCAGCAATGGTAATGGGTTGCAGCAACGGTGATGGGGACAAGAAATCTAGTTCGACGAAAACTGAATCGACGTCAAACAAAAAGGGAGGTCACAAGTTTGGGTATACTTGTATGGACGGAACGAACCCATTCTTTGTAACATTGGAAGATGAAATCAGAAAGAAAGTCGAAGCAAATGGGGACGAGCTTGTATCTGTAGATCCGGCAAATGATGTAAGTCTTCAGGTACAGCAGGTAGAGGATTTGATTTCACAGGGAATTGATGCAATGTTCCTGAATCCAGCAGAAGCTGAAGGAATTCTTCCAGCTTTGGATGCTTTAAAAGGAGCAAACATTCCAATCGTTAACTTTGATACAGAAGTTGCCGATATGTCGTATGTAACAAGTTATGTTGGATCTGATAACTACAATGCAGGTAAAGTTTGTGGAGAAGATTTAGTTAAGAAATGCCCGAAGGGTGGAGACATTATTGTTCTTGATTCACCGACTATGAATTCAATTGTAGATCGTACAAAAGGATTTACAGATGCAATCAAAGGAAAAGGATTTAACATTGTTGCACAGCAGGATGCAAAAGGGAATCTTGAAACGTCAATGGGAATTGCAGAAGATTTATTACAGGCACATGGAGATGTAGTTGCAATCTTTGGTGGAAATGATCCTACAGCGCTTGGTGCATTAGCGGCAGCAAATGCAGCAGGAATTAAGGATTGCAAAATTTACGGAGTAGATGGTTCACCGGATGTTAAATCAGAGCTTGCAAAAGGTGATTCTTTAATGGAAGGAACAGGAGCACAGTCTCCAGTTGGTATTGCTGATAAGTCTGTAGAGGTTATGTATAAAATCTTAGATGGCAAGAAAGTGAAAGACAAATATCCAGTAGAAACATTCCTGATTACAGCAGATAATGTTAACGATTATGGTACAGATGGTTGGCAGTAAACGATAGTCATTAACAAAAATATGAAAGGTGCTTTATTCAAATGAACTGGATAAAGCACCTTTTTGCATAAAAGAAAGATATAAGTGGGTGATATTTTGAGTGGTACAACATTGCTAGAAATGAAACATATACACAAAAAATTCCCAGGTGTATATGCATTAAAGGATATTAATTTCGAACTTCGAACGGGGGAAGTTCATGCATTACTAGGTGAAAATGGAGCCGGAAAGTCTACGCTTATCAAAGTGTTAGGCGGAATTTATACAGCAGATGAAGGCGAGATAATTATAAACGGTAAAAAAGTAAATATAGATGGTGTAAAGGCTGCACAGGCTAATGGAGTAGCGATTATTCATCAAGAATTGGTTTTGGTTCCGTATATGACTGTAGCTGAAAACATTTTTTTGGGACGAGAACCGATGAGTTCCGGATTTGTTGATAAAAAGAAAATGAATCATGATGCGCAAAAATTGTTAGATGACTATCAAATGGGAATACAAGCTAATCAGTTAATTAAAGAATTAACGATAGCACAGCAGCAGATGGTTGAAATTGTAAAAGCAATTTCTTATAATTCAAAAATTTTAGTTATGGATGAACCAACTTCTTCGATTTCAGATAAAGAGGTAGCATTTTTGTTTAAGACAATGAGGAGTCTTACTTCCAAGGGAGTAGGTATTATATATATTTCTCATAAGATGAGTGAATTGGAAGAAATTTGCGATAGAGTAACTGTTATGCGAGATGGAGAATATGTAGGTACTGAAGTTGTAAAAAACACTACAAAAGATGCATTAATTGCAATGATGGTTGGAAGAGAATTGACTAATTACTATACAAGAGATTTTGAAGAACATGAAGAAGTTATTATGCGATGCGAAGGAATCTCAGATGGTGAGCTGGCAGAAAACGTAAGTTTTGAACTTAGAAAAGGTGAAATATTAGGCTTTGCCGGATTGGTTGGAGCTGGAAGAAGTGAAGTAATGAAAAGTATATTTGGGCTTATGCCAAAAAGTACAGGAGATATATATCTGGAGGGTAAAAAAGTTACTATTAATTCACCAATTGATGCTATGAAAAATGGCATTGCACTTGTTCCGGAAAATCGTAAACTCGAAGGTTTATATTTGGTACAAAGTGTCAGGTTTAATTCAACGATAGAAGTTTTAAACGAGTTCATTAAAGGTATTTTTGTAGACAATTCTAAAGAAAGAGAAATTACACAAGAATATATTGATAAAATGGCAACCAAAACACCTTCACAGGAACAAGCTATAGGTAATCTGTCAGGAGGAAATCAACAAAAGGTATTAATTGGTCGTTGGCTTGCAACACATCCGAAAATTTTAATTCTTGATGAGCCTACAAGAGGTGTAGATGTAGGTGCAAAATCAGAAATATATGCAATTATGAATAAATTGGCAAAACAGGGAATGTCAATTATTATGATATCTTCTGAGTTACCAGAAATTTTAGGAATGAGTGATCGAATCTATATAATGGCACATGGAAAGATGAGAGGCTGTATTAGTCATAAAGAAGCAACGCAGGAAAGCGTTATGATGCTGGCAGCTGAATAGGATGGGCATAATAAAGGAGGAAAAAAACAAATGGAAGAAAAAACAAAAAAAACAACAGCGACAGCTGGAGTTGGAAATGCTGTTAAAATATACTTTAAAGAAAATCTTGGTATAATCGTAGCCTTCTTGGTATTATGTGTATTTTTATCAGTTTTTCCAAAAACAAGTGGATCATTTTTTACAAGACAGAATATATTTAATGTATTAAGACAGATTTCTACGAACCTGTTCCTGGCATGTGGTATGACAATGGTAATTATTCTTGGTGGAATCGATTTGTCTGTTGGATCAATCATTGCATTATCAGGTTGTATTTCGGCAGGATGTGTAGCAAGATATAATCTCCCATTACCGATAGCATTACTTATGGGACTTTTAGTTGGACTTTTAGTTGGTATGTTTAATGGTGCTGTAATCAGTAAAACTACAATTCCAGCATTTATCGTAACATTGGCTACAATGAATATAGCAAAAGGACTTGCATATGTATATACTGGCGGTTCGCCTGTACGAGTAGTAACAAAAGAATGGCAATTTTTAGGAGCTGGTTATGTTGGAATTTTTCCTACACCAGTTGTAATTTTAGTAATTGTTCTTATTATTACAGCAATCATTATGAATAAGACGAAAATGGGACGTCATATGTATGCTGTCGGAGGAAATCAACAGGCGGCCGAGTTTTCAGGAATTAAAGTGGAAAAAGTAAAATTCTTTGTACATGCATTTTCTGGATTGATGGCAGGTCTTGCTGGAATTGTTTTGGCTTCACGTATGTATTCCGGACAGCCTACAGCCGGTGATGGAGCTGAAATGGATGCTATCGCAGCAGTTGTTGTTGGTGGAACTTCAATGGCTGGTGGTAGTGGTAAAATTGGTGGAACTATTATAGGTGGTTTGATTATAGGTGTTTTAAATAACGGATTAAATCTTTTGAATGTAAACTCATTCTGGCAGTATGTAGTAAAAGGAGTTGTGATTTTACTGGCTGTATTCCTTGATTACTTTAGAAATAAAGGAAAGAAATAAGATAAACTGAAAAGGAGAAAGATTATGTTAGTTTCATTAAAGCCGTTGATGGAAGATGCAATGAAAAAAGGATATGCAGTTGGAGCATTTAATTGTCCGAATATGGAATCAGTAATGGCTATCATACAGGCTGCAGAGGAAACAAATTCACCAGTTATATTAAACTATGCAGAGGTGCATGGAAATTTGATATCCATGGAAGATATCGCACCAGTTATGCTTCAATTTGCAAAAAAAGCCTCTGTTCCAGTTTGTGTACATTTGGATCATGGTGAGTCTATTGAAAGTTGTATTAAAGCAATACAGTTAGGTTTTAGCTCTGTGATGATTGATGCATCAGGCAGTGATTATGAAGAAAATATAAGAATAACTGCAGAAGTGGTGAGGTTGGCTCATGCAGTCGATGTTACAGTTGAAGCAGAACTTGGACATATTTTCTCATCTGACAAAGGATTAGGAGATACAGAAGAAATTGAAACAGCGGACAGTTTTTCAAATTTAGATGATGTGTATACAAGTCCAGATATGGCAAAAGATTTTGTTGAAAAAACCGGAGTGGATGTGTTGGCAATTGCTTTCGGAACAAGTCATGGGATTTATACACAGAAGCCAGTTTTGGATTTGAATCGTATTACAGAAATTAAAAACAAAATTGATATCCCATTCGTAATGCATGGTGGTTCAGGACTTAGTAAAGAGGAGTTTCAGACAGCTGTAAAAAATGGAATACGTAAAATTAATTATTACACGTATATGACATTGGCTGGTGGAAAAGCAGTCAAAGCTGCATTGGATAAAAAAAGTGTAGAAGAAAATATTTTCTATCATGACATTCCGTTAATTGCTATGAAAGCTATGAAAGAAAATGTGAAAGTGGCAATTGAAACATTTGCACTAAAAAATTAGGGAGTGTGAAAGATGAAAAGATCAGAGATTAACAAAGCTTTGAAGGATATGCATGATTTGATCAAAAAATTTCATGTATCACTTCCTCCATTTTGTGAATGGACACCAGAAGAGTGGAAAACAAAAGGGAAAGAATACGATGAAATTAGAGATAATATGCTTGGCTGGGATATAACAGATTTTGGACTCGGAGATTTTGAACATACAGGATTTTCGTTAATTACGTTAAGAAATGGAAATATAAAAAACGATAAGTATGATAAACCATATGCAGAAAAGTTATTGATGCTCCATGAAGGTCAGCATGCGGAAATGCATTATCATGTATATAAAATGGAAGACATTATTAATCGCGGAGGTGGAAATGTACTAATTCGTGTATATAATTCGACGGAAGATGGAAAAATGGCAGATACAGATGTCATTGTACATAGCGATGGATGTGTTTATACAGTGAAGGCGGGAACTCAGATAAGACTAACGCCAGGAGAAAGTATTACTGTGACAAGAGGATTGTACCATGACTTTTCTGTAGAAGAAGGAAAAGGATCCGTTTTGTTGGGAGAAGTTTCTATGTGTAATGACGATAATACGGATAATTATTTCTATAATAAAAAAGTAGGACGTTTTCCTGCTATAGATGAAGACGAAGAACCATACCGTTTATTATGTAATGAATATCCAAAGGTTTTGTAGGAGGAAGACCTATGAATAAAGAAGGAATAACGGTTGCAGGAAATCTTATTGCAGATGTAGTATACACAATAGATGTATATCCTCAAAAAGGCAATTTAACATGGATGAGAAATCCGGTTGCCCATACCGGAGGTATTAACAACTTAATTATTGATTTGGCAAGGTTAGATTCTAAAATACCAATAAAAGTATCGGGAGTTGTGGGTGATGATGAAAATGGTCAATTTATAGTAGATTCTTTAAGAGAGTATCCGAATATAAACATTGAAGGGATTGTAAAAAAAGGAAGAACAGCTGTTACATTTGCAATGACAGAAAAAGAAAGCAAGCAGAGAACATTCTTTTTTGATCCAGGAACCAGTTTGGAATTCAATGAAAAGCAGATAGATTTTAAGAAAATAAAGGCGGATATTTTTCATTTAGAATATTTACTTTTATTAGGAACGCTGGATCAACCGGATGAAGACTATGGAACTAAAGCCGCAAAGGTATTAGCAACTGCACAAAAATATGAAATGGAAACTTCAGTAGATATGGTTTCAGAAGAAGGAAATCGATACCCAAAAGTTGTATGGCCTGCATTGAAGTATACAGATTATTGTGTGGTAAATGAAGTAGAAGGAACCGGTGTGACTGGAATTCAATTATATGATAAGGATGGAATAAAAGAAGAAAATATGAGAAAGGGGTTGGAAAAATTAAAAGAATTGGGAGTAAAAAAGTGGGCTATAATACATTCACCTGAATGTGGATATGGTTTGAATTGTCAAACAGGAGAATTTGTAAAAGTTCCAAGTTTTAAACTCCCAAAAGGATTTATAAAAGGAACGACTGGGGCAGGTGATGCATTTTGCTCGGGCGTTTTATATGCAGCGTATCAAAGAGAAAGTATAGAGAAGGCATTATATTATGGTGCTATTACAGCTGCATGTTCACTCTCTAAAGAAGATAGTACCTCAGGTGTTATGGACTTGAAAGAAATGAAATTATTTATGAAGACAAACGTATAGAAAAGTTGCTAAAGATAGAAAGAATTTTGGAGATTATAAGATTATGTTTATAAAATCTGGAATTCTTTCTATTTTTTTGTTTAGCCGATGAACTTTCTTTCACAGAATAAACATAAATTTTCCACATACTTTTCAAAAAAATTTCTTATATTGTTACAAGATTGAGTTTAACAGGAGGAAGGAAATTTGATAGAAGTAAAGAATCTTACCAAACGTTATGGTGACCATCTGGCGGTAGATCATCTGAATTTCACCGTAGAATCCGGTAAAATCTATGGATTCTTAGGACCAAA